>Ga0102944_1002227_pt1 | contig 11608 bp, 9 predicted proteins | sample SalPonD_shore_MG_FD_78172 | JGI IMG/M metagenome (GOLD analysis project Ga0102944, IMG submission 78172) | Salt pond soil microbial communities from South San Francisco under conditions of wetland restoration - Salt Pond MetaG... | ecosystem: Environmental > Aquatic > Marine > Intertidal zone >... | reverse complement strand
TGTGCTATTCGAGGATATCTCAGTCAGCACGTCCGAAAGTGAATACCTGGTGACTTCACAGATCACCAGATACGACCAGAAGAATAATGTTGAAAACGTCACATTCCGGAATATTCGGATTAACGGACAGCACATCGCCGGACCGGAGGACAGGATTACGGCGGGGGCAACTAATGCGGCCTTTCCCTGGTTACAAATCGATGAGGAAACGGTTCGGAATGTCGTCTTCGAATAATCAAATTATTTCTCCGGATTAACACTACTCAGTACGAGAAGGGATGGATCCAATGGAAAACTATCATATCGCCGTGATTCCCGGCGACGGCATCGGCCAGGAAGTGACACCGGAAGGCATCCGGGTCCTGGACGCAGTTGGCGAAATTACGGGAGCCTTTCGGATTGAGTACGAGCATTTTCCCTGGGGATGTGAGTATTATTTAAATCATGGACGGATGATGGCTGACGATGGGATGGAAATTCTGCGGGATTTTGACGCGATCTATTTCGGGGCGGTAGGTTTTCCTTCCGTACCGGATCATATTTCACTCCGTGGCCTCAGATTGCCCATCTGCCAGGGCTTCGAGCAATACGTCTGTTATCGTCCGAGCGTCCTGCTGCCGGGTGTGAAGAGTCCGCTTGCAGACAAGCAGTCCGGAGATATAGACTTTATGGTGATCCGGGAGAACACGGAAGGGGAATATACCGGAGCCGGGGGCAGAGCCCATAAAGGGCTGCCCAGTGAAGTGGCCGTGGAGACCTCGATTTTCTCGCGAGTGGGGGGAGAAAGAGTGGTCCGATATGCATACAAGCTGGCGCAAAGACGGGAGAAGCGGCTTGTCAGTGCCACCAAGTCCAACGCCCAGCAGCATACATTGACCTTCTGGGATGAAATTGTCGACGAAGTGGGGGAGGAGTTCCCCGAGGTATCCACTGAACGGATACTGATTGATGCATTAACCGCCCGGTTCGTGCTGCAGCCGGAATCGCTGGACGTAGTGGTGGCCTCGAATCTGTTCGGAGATATTCTCACCGACCTGGGGGCTGCTATTTGCGGCAGTATGGGCATTGCGCCCAGCGGGAACATCAATCCGGAAAAGGATTATCCATCCATGTTTGAGCCGGTACACGGTTCGGCTCCGGAAATTGCCGGGAAAGGGATCGCCAACCCGATTGCCATGATCTGGTGTGGCGGAATGATGCTGGAGCACCTGGGACAACCGGAAGCTGCCGATCTTCTTGATCGTGCCCTTCGCGAGGTGACTGCCAGCCGCGGTGTCTTTACCCCGGATCTCGGCGGGAAATCGAAGACAACAGACGTCACCGACGCCGTGATCGCATCTCTGCGAAAATTGGCGGACTAAGCGTCCTGGGCCAGGCCGATTTCCATCTTCCGGAAAAGAGGAAGATGGAGAGTTCGCTGAGGGTGATTCTCCTGTAGGAAACGATTCTCATGTCGTATATTAATATTTCTATGCATCCCTGAATACCAGACGAATGCACATCGAATGCAATCCGCCGGGAGGTAGATGTTTATGGACAGACGACATTTTCTGCAATTACTGGGAATCGGAACCTTCGGCATGTTCAGTGGTTCCGGCTCTGTCCAATCTGCAGCATCAGCGCATTCTTCCCGGAACGAATCTGTTCAATCCGTTCGGGGAACTACTGCGTCCATCGACCGGAAGGCTCTGGTCACCCGGCATCATCCGACGGTTCATGACTTTGATCCTCTTTCGCCCTTCACCGTGGGCAACGGCGAATTTGCTTTTACGGCGGATGTGACCGGATTGCAGACCTTTCCGGAGTATTACGAGGAGGCGTTCCCTCTGTGCACCCAATCTCACTGGGGATGGCACTCATTTCCCAATCCCCATCGATATTACCTGGAGCAGACATTTGAAGAATACGATACCTATGGCCGGGGAGTGAGTTACGCATCCGATACTTCCAATGATGCCGCTGCGTGGCTGCGGGCCAATCCGCACCGTCTGCACCTGGGGGAGATCGGGTTTCAACTGTCCGGACGCAATGATTCGTTGGTGCGGGTTGGAGACATCAGGCAGATCGAGCAGACACTTCATCTCTGGGAGGGAATACTGCGAAGTGCATTTGAGGTCAATAATCGGATGGTCGAGGTGGAAACCTGCTGTCACCCGGAGATGGATCAGATTGCGGTTCGTGTTCGATCTTCCGCGCTGAACGACGGACGAATAGGGATCCGGTTTCGCTTTCCGTATGGATCATCTTCCTGGGGAAAACAGACGGCGGATTGGGACAGCCCGGAGAAGCATCTGTCACGGTTACTGACGCGCACGGCAAATTCCGCAGTGATCAGGCGCAGACTGGATGGCACCCTGTATTATGTGTTTATCACCTGGGAGGGAAATGCAGACTTTTCGCAAGATGGAGATCACCTGTTTTCTTTGAGGAATGCAGAAAGCGAGAGCCTTGAGTTCACCTGCCGATTTTCCCCGAACCTAAAGAATCGAATTCCGGAGACCACCGGGGAGACGCTTCAGGCCGTCAGGGATCACTGGGAACAATTCTGGCACAGTGGCGGAGCGATTGATCTTTCCGGAAGTACGGATCCGCGTGCGGAGGAACTGGAGCGGCGGATTGTGCTGTCCCAATATCTGACTGCTGTGCAGTGTGCCGGATCACAGCCACCTCAGGAAACGGGGCTGACGTTTAACAGCTGGCACGGCAAATTTCATCTGGAGATGCACTGGTGGCATGGAGTGCATTTTGTCCTGTGGGAACGGCCGGAGTTGTTTGAACGCAGTCTCGACTGGTACCGGTCAATAATGTCGCTGGCGAGAGAAAAGGCCATGCGTCAGGGCTATGATGGTGTTCGCTGGCCGAAGATGGTAGGTCCCGATGGCAGGGAGAGTCCGTCCGGAGTGGGGGTGTTTCTTATCTGGCAGCAGCCGCATTTCATTTATTATGCAGAATTGCTTTATCGGTATTACAACGATCCGGCTATTCTGCAGCAGTATAAGAATATCGTCTTCCAGACGGCGGAGTTCATGGCTTCCTATGCCTGGTGGGAGGAAAAGGACAACCGATATATGCTTGGTCCTCCGCTGATTCCGGCCCAGGAGATCTATCCGCCGGAGTCCGCCATTAATCCGGCATTCGAAGTGGCCTACTGGAGGTACGGGTTGGCGACGGCTCAAACGTGGCGGGAGCGACTGGGACTGGTCCGATCGGATCGCTGGGAGCGAGTGCTTCGACATTTGCCGGACCTTCCGCAGAAGGATGGATTGTATCAGAATGCGGAGAACGCTCCGAATACCTTCACTGATGCGGAAAATCGAAGAGACCATCCAACACTTCTTGGCGCCTACGGAATCCTCCCGGGAGGTGAGGTCGACCCGGAGGTGATGCGGCATACCTTGCAGCGGGTGATGCAATCCTGGAACTGGGAGAGCACCTGGGGCTGGGATTATCCCATGATCGCCATGACCGCCGCCCGGGTCGGGGAGCCGGAGCTGGCCATCGAGGCGCTGCTGCAGGATGCGCAGAAGAACCGCTACTTGGTGAACGGGCACACTTACCAGGATGAGAGGTTACCGATTTATCTGCCGGGGAACGGCGGGTTATTAACTGCCGTTGCCATGATGGCTGCCGGTTGGGAAGGGGCGCCGGATATCCGGGCGCCCGGTTTTCCACAGGACGGGACGTGGAGTGTGAAATACGAAAACTTGACATCTATGCCGTAACTGCTGCCGGAAAGGCATCCTGTCGGACTTTTACATAATATTAAACGTAACACAGGTGTTATGTATTCTGAGAACATGCAGGGGATATGAGACGAACACACAAATGCCAGTCTCGGAAAGCCGAATCAACTCACCGGAGGTGCTATGAGGTCAAATTGGTGGAAGGCGGTGGTGCCGCTTCTTCTCTGGATTATTATACTACTTCTCCCTGCTCCTGCGGGCTTGAACACCCAGGCCTGGCACTATGCGGGGCTCTTTACGGCGGTCATTTTGGGGCTGATACTGGAGCCCATCCCGGCAGCGGCCATCGGGTTTATTGGTGTAACACTGGCAATGGTCCTGGGTTATATCGCTCCCACGCCGGGAGAGTCCATCGCCTGGGGAGTGAGCGGATTTTCTAACACCACGGTCTGGTTGATTTTCGGGGCGTTCATTTTATCCATGGGATACCAGAAGAGTGGTCTGGGACGCCGGATCGCCCTGTATCTGGTGAAGCTGCTCGGGAAACGAACCCTCGGATTGGGCTATGCCGTGGCCCTGGCGGATCTGGCATTGGCGCCTGCCACTCCGTCCAACACCGCCCGCAGTGCCGGGACCATCTATCCGATTATCAGCAACATTCCGGGACTGTTCGGGTCTGAGCCGGGAGCGACGGCGGGCAAAATCGGGTCGTATATCATGTGGACGGCCTTTGCCACCACCGCGGTGACCAGCTCGCTTTTCCTCACGGCGCTGGCACCCAATCCGCTGGCGCTCTCTTTCGTCCGGGACATCGCGGCGGTCGACATCTCCTGGGGACAGTGGTTCCTGGGATTTCTTCCCGTGGGCATTGTCTTGTTCGTCAGCCTGCCGCTGCTGGTATACATCCTGTATCCTCCGGAGATTAAAACCAGCAGAGAAGCGCCGTCCTGGGCATCCGGGGAACTGGAGAAAATGGGGCCCGTCACCTTCAAAGAATCTGTGATGGCTGCACTGGTGATCCTGGCCTTGATTCTCTGGATCTTCGGCGGCAGTCTGGTACATACCACTGCAGTTGTCTGGGTGGTGATCTCTCTGATGATCATCACCGGCATTCTCGATTGGGATGATATCCTGAACAACCAAATCGCCTGGAACATGTTGGTCTGGTTTGCCACCCTGGTGGCCCTGGCAGCGGGGCTAAAGCGGGTCGGGTTTCTGGAATGGGCGGCCGAAAATGTGGCGACGGTGCTTGGAGGATTTTCACCACTAATGATTCTGACAGGCCTAATCGTGTTCTTTTTCCTGATCCACTATTTCTTCGCCAGCCTGACCGCTCACACGACTGCCATCATGCCGGTGCTGCTGACGGTCGGTATTGCCATACCGGGGATTCCCCGGGTTCCGTTTGTGCTGCTGTTGTGTTATGCTATAGGATTGATGGGAGTGCTTACTCCGTATGCCACCGGACCGGGACCGGTCTATTACGGCAGCGGGTATATCTCACGAACCGATTTCTGGCGGCTGGGCCTGATCTTCGGGATGATTTTTCTGGTGGTGCTGCTGGGCATCGGTATTCCGTATTTGACTTATGTGATGTGAGGTGAACTTCATTTAAAGATACCACAGCCTGTCCCGACATTTCGGGGAGTTATCACGAATTAATTTTGATTACAGGCTTTTGAAAAATTTTTCAGTACTTCTGAAGATGTATTTAATGGAATCTGAACATAACCGGAACTGGAAAGATTATGATCAATCTGGCAGGTGACATGAATCGGAAATTGAAAACGATTTACTTCTGGCTGGCGATTTTGTTGTCAGTATCACTTCTCATCGGCTGCGGGGCTGTCAGTGATGAGAGCGAGCCATTTGTATTGAGCACCGACGGCGGGTGGTGCTGGTTCGAAGATCCCCGGGCAATTATTCACAACGGGAAACTGATTGTCGGCACAGTAGCCATGGGACGCTACGATTCGCTCCGCGCGGGAGACATCGAAGCGATCATCTACGGCCTTGAATCCGAAGAAATCACCCGGGTGGAACTGTATGACCGTCTGCAGCCGGACGATCATGACTCCCCGGTGTTTCTGGTGCGCCCGGACGGCCGCTACCTGACGCTGTTCGCCAAACACGGCGATGAAAACCACTTCTATTACCGGATCTCCGAACCAGGCGATCCCACACAATGGGGGGAAATCCGCCGGTATACTCCCAGCGAATCCACCCGATTGACCTATTCGAATCTCTATCTGCTCGCCAATGAAAACAACCGCATGTACGATCTCTTCCGGGGATTGGATGACAGTTACAAACCGTCCTATGTGTATTCCGATGATCTGGGTGAAACCTGGTCAACGGGGAATGTCTTCATTGACGTGCCCGCCACCAGACGGCATCGTCCATATGTCCGGTATACTTCCAACGGGACAGACGAGGTGCATATGATCTACACTGAAGGTCATCCCCGGGTGTATGACAACAGTATTTATCATATCTATTACAAAGACGGCATGCTGCATCGGAGCGACGGGACTCCCATCCGGAGCCTCGACGCGGGTTTGAACCGACCGGAAGAAGGAACGTTGGTTTTCCGGGGCGATTCGAACCACGTGGCCTGGACAGTGGATGTGGAACTGGATGACCGGGGGTATCCATATGCCGCATATTCCGTCCAGATCGGTGGCGCCGGAATCCCCTATGGGGAAGGCGGTGAGGACATCCGGTACCGGTACGCCCGGTGGGATGGCAGCCGGTGGCACGACTATCCCCTGGCCTATGCCGGCACCAGACTCTACGCTGGCGAGGATGATTACAGCGGCCTGGTGGCCCTGGATCCGGATAATCCGGATGCACTCTTTATTTCCACCGATGCGGATCCCGTAACCGGGGAACCCTTAATCAGCGAGACGGATGGACAGCGGCACTATGAGATATACAAGGGAGTTACCAGTGATGAAGGAGCCAGCTGGAACTGGACCGCGGTCACACAGAATTCTTCGGAAGATAATCTGCGGCCAATTGTTCCGAAATGGACTAAACAGCAAACGTTCCTCCGCTGGCTCCGGGGCGAGTACCGGGCCTATACCGATTATTCGCTGGAAGTGGTGGCGAGACGTATCGAGAACTAAAAAGGGAGCCACGAATATACGCGAATGAACACGAATTGAAATAAACAATAAATATAGCAGCAATTGCAATTACGCCTATATTTCTAAATTATAATTGTATTTCTGAGATATCACATTGAGGGAGAAATAGTAAATGAAGCGGATATCATTGTTGATTGTTGTGATTTTGATGAGTTTACTGTCTGTTCAGTCCGATGCTGAGCCCTTGGTGTCGTATCGGGCCTGGCAATTCCATGAGATGGATGTGCCGTATGTGCAAAAAACGTTGCAGAAGGCACGCGAATATAATATCAACACGGTAGTGTATTCCCATGGAATGATCCGGCAGGTGTCGCAGTTGGACGAGAATTCCGGCCGGGGAAAACAGCTCAGAACCCTGGCGCAGGTAGCCCACGATCTGGATCTGAAGGCCTGGATCTGGATTCATGAGCTGGAGGAAGATGTGCCGGAGCGCTACCTGGACAACGACAGGGTTTACCTGGATCGTCCGGGATTCTGGGATTGGCTGGAAAACAAATACGAACAGTTGTTCACCGATTTTCCCGAATTCGACGGCATCCTCCTGACTTTTCACGAAACCGAGTACAAGATTTTCAGCGAGGAGGAGGTTCAATCCGAACTCTCCATGCCGGACCGGTTTGCCCGGATGATCAATACCATCGATGATATGTGCCGGAAGTATAACAAGGATTTTGTGGTCCGATCCTTTCTGTACGAACCGCAGCAGCTGGAGTGGTTCGCCGCGGGGCTTGACCAGGTGCACGAGCGGGTCATGCTGCAGTCCAAGTGCGTGCCCCACGACTGGCAGCCGTACTATCCCCATAATCCGATGATCGGTAAATTCCCGGAGCGGGAATTGATTGTGGAGTTCGACTGTTCGTCGGAATTCACCGGAAAGAACCGGATCCTCTATACCAGCCCGGAGTATTTCGAATACCGCTGGCGGTACGATCTTCGCCAGCCCGGTGTGGTGGGATACAACGCCCGGATCGATCACGGCGGGTATGATGCCGTCTCTACCCCCAACAACATCAATCTGTATACCCTGTACCGTCTTACGGAAGATCCGGCGGTCACCGCCCGGGATATCTGGGACGAATGGACAATGAAGCACTATGGAGCGAAGGCGTCGGATCTGATAGAAAAAGCACTGAAACCATCCTTTGAAGTGGTGAACCGGAGTTTCTTCGCCCGGGAATTCTGGATCACCAACCATTCCGAACTGCCGTCGTTTGACTATGCCAACGGACATATCCAGTCCCGGACCATCGCCAAATGGAAGCCGGATCAGCCGGAATACAAACAGCGGGAACAGCAACTGCAGCATCCGGATCCGGGGACTCTGGAATGGATTCTGTCGGAAAAAGATACCGCCATCGCGCTGGCCGAGGAATCATTGGAGTATCTGCGCCAGGCCAGACCGCATCTGACAGCCGACCAGTATGACGATCTCTACTGGCGGCTGGCCCTGCTCCACCGGACCGCCATCATCTGGCAGCTGCATGCGGAAGCGTTCTTCGGGTACAAGACCCTGGCAGAAGGGCATCACGTTCCCGGTCTCGAGAGTCGTGTCTTCCGTGCAATAAATGCACTGACACGCCAGGCGGAGGTCAGCCGGCTGAATCCGCTGATCGGGGAGGATCCTCCTGCATCGGCCGGGGAATTAACAGAGGTGACTGAGGAGCTGGAGAATCTCTTGCGCGAACTTCGGTGAATTTTTAAAAAGTGAACTTATGCCAGCTATGCAACTATCAGAAACACCTGTAAAAATTGTATTGTCATAAGGCACACATATTTGTATAATAAAACATGCAATTCCGATGGAATGAGAGAAAAAATGATTTTTTAAAAACAGAACGAAACATATCATTCGAAAGGATACTGGTGGCGTTACAGGAAGGAGACCTGCTTGATGTTCTTGAACATCCGAACAGTGAAAAGTATGCAGGACAAAGACTTTATGTGCTGAATATTGATAATTACGCCTGGGTTGTGCCTTTCAGAGATAGCGGAGATTCCAGGATATTGATTACGGCCTTTCCGAGCAGGAAATACACCAGCGTCTATTTAAAGGAAGAAGGATAGAATAATGAAATATTTAAATGAAGAAGAGCAAGAATTAATTGAGAGTGTTGAACAGGGTGAATGGCACTCTGTTGGACATCTTGAAGAAGCGATTAGAGAAGCGCAAGGGATGGCGTCTGAAACCACCCGGAAAGATGCCCGCATGAATATACGCATATCCGGCCAGGATTTACGTGCGCTCAAGGCGCGTGCTCTGGAAGAGGGTTTACCCTATCAAACCCTGGTTTCCAGTATTTTACACAAATATGTACACGGGAAGCTGGTGGAACCTGAAAAACATGAGAATTCATCATAGTGCCCTTGTTTATCCCGGTTTCACAGAATGTAGCAATAGAGGATGAATTCAATTAACATTGGACCGAAAGGTTAAAAGTTCATCTGCATTATTTTTAACATAATTTTCATAATTCATTACAACTCGGTATTTTGGCATAACATGTTATAGGTTGGATCGGCAACGAAGACATAGAAAGCTCTATTGAGGAAGTACCCGCCCAAAACCGTTCAGCAGATTTTCAACAGATTCGATCCCTCCCTGAAAATCCACTCCGTTCAGGATTTCGGCGGAGACGGACTGTATAATCAGTTGTTCCTGGTGCAGACAGAGAATGGGGACCAGCGCTATTCTTCCGATAAGTATGTCCTCCGGATTGCGCCGCCGGATGATCTCCCCAAATTGTTCTATGAGGAACAAATGATGCACAGCGAGCCGGTCATTCATAATCTGGTGTTAAATCAGACCGAAGTCCCGGCGCCGGAGATCTACTATCACGATTTTCGCAGGGAGATCATCGATGCGGACTATATGATTATGAAGTATCTTCCCGGCGGCTCCGGCCGGTTCTCCCATACCGAGTTGGGAGAGTTCGTGCGCCAGCTCCACGAAATCACCGGGAATTACTACGGCTATCCCGAACGAGATCTGCCGCGCAAACAGTCCTGGCGGGAGGCCTTCCTGGACTATGTCCGGCGGATCTTCACCGATTGTCTAAAAGCCGGTGCCATAGATAAATCTGAATTCGACTGGTTCCTTGCAAGATATAAGCAGCATCGGGAAGTGCTGCACCAGCCGGAGCCGGTCCTGCTGCACCTGGATCTCTGGAGTGCAAATATCCTTACCAGAGATGGGACCATCACCGGCATTCTGGACTTCGACCGGGGCATGTTCGGCGATCCGGAACTGGAATTTGCTGTCCTCGATACTTATGGCTACAGTACTGAGGATTTTTTCCGGGGATATGGGAGGGAGCGTCCGGAGAATGAACGGGCCCGGATTCGACAGCGGCTGTATTACGTCTATGAGATCATCAAGTATGCTTTTATCCGACTGGCCCGAGGGGGTATGCGGGGCGTGGCCCGGCGGTTTGTGGAGGAGTGTAAACGGACTTTAAAAGATGTATAGCACGGGTGTAAACACGAAGAAAATGGGTTCCTCTGGGATTCTGGCCGGATCTTTTACTTTCGTCCCCCAATACTTCGGCATTCACCGTTGTACATTATTGGGAAGTATTTTTCCGTTCGTATCGCTTCATATTGAAATACGATAAAAAGGGCAGCTGAATTCAGCTGCCCTTGTAATGTCACCCACACTGACTCTGCCAGGGAAGCATCAGCCCTGACACAATTCATTATGCAATGAATTACCATAGCGCTACTCCGCACCCAAATCGGTGCACTGTCCCGAAATACGTTCCGAAATCGCTATAAGCATAATCCACCTGCAGGGCGGTCGTGCCTAGAAGCATCCGGACACCCAGGCCGGCGGTCAGGCCCTGCTGGTCGTACCCGAACCGGTAGCCGCCCCGGAGGAAGAGCACATCCTGCAGGGCGTACTCCAGTCCCAGATGCTGCCGGGTGCGCGCCCCTCTATCTTGCAGCCAGTCATACGCCAGGGTCAGATCGCTGCTGCGCGCCCACCCGGTGCCGGGTAGAAACTCCAGCAGATCCAGCGCTCCGCCCAGGGTCATCTGGCCGGGCATTAGAGCGCCCTGGCGTCCCTGCGGGGAGAGGCCGCTCTGCTGCAGGTGGGCACCCAGCCGCAGGTGCTTCCAGCCCGGCGTGTACACGGTGCCGACATGGAACACCATTTGGCTTTTGGTCGCCTGGTCACTGACAGTACCTGAAGCGCTGGCAATGGTGGGAAGGCTCAGCGCCGCATATTGCAGGTGGCCTCCCAACGAGAGTTTCGACGTCAGGGGATGGGCGTAGGCCACCCCGATGGCGTACTCTGTCACCGAGAACTCGCCTGTGGTCGCATAGCCGTCTGCCGTGCCGGGAGCGCCGGTTGTCCGGGTAAATGTTCCGTAGTCCATCCAGATCCCGGTCAGGCCGATGGTGCCGGGGGTGCCCAGATTGTACGTCATAGCCCCACCGTAATGGGTGATGTCGGCAATCCATTGGGTCATGACCGTCGAAGCCCGAAGACCGGAGATCTGCGCAAGCTGGGCCGGATTCGTAAAGATGCTTAAGGCATTGGCCCCACTTCCGAACTGAGTCGCGCCCAGGGCTTCGGACCGGGGATTCACGCCGATGTCCAGGAAGGCCTGGGTTTGGGCGGATAGGGTACCGCAAATCATTATAGTACTACTCACTATTATGACGAATATATGTTGTATATTTTTCATCATCGTCCTACTTTCCTGTGAAAAGTTATTTTTTATTTCCAGGTCATGACCAGTTTCTCGATTTTGGTAAACGACTCCTCACCGGCGG
>Ga0102944_1002226_pt1 | contig 11612 bp, 14 predicted proteins | sample SalPonD_shore_MG_FD_78172 | JGI IMG/M metagenome (GOLD analysis project Ga0102944, IMG submission 78172) | Salt pond soil microbial communities from South San Francisco under conditions of wetland restoration - Salt Pond MetaG... | ecosystem: Environmental > Aquatic > Marine > Intertidal zone >... | reverse complement strand
TTTGAAAAAAGTGTTGTTAAAAGTTTAAAATTTTTTTAAAAAAATTTTTTTGAAATTTCAAAAAAAGCGGAAAAACCGATTCTTTTTAAATTCCAAAATAATTTTTCTTTTGAAAATTCAAAAGAAAAAGAAAAATATTTGAAAATGTGACTTTTAAAAAGAAAAATATTAGAATTTATTTTTCTTTTGAAATTTCAAAAGAAGAATTCTTTTTGAATTTTAAAAGAATCGGTGTTTCCGCTTTTTTTGAAATTTCAAAAATTTTTTTTTAAAAAAATTTTAAACTTTTAACAACACTTTTTTCAAAAAAAAAATATTTTTAAAAATTTCAAAAAAAAATCTTCTCCTCTTATTCTCTCTCTCTCTAAATGACCTCCCCTAAAGAAAATTGTTCCATTTGCTTTGAAACAATTGAAAAAGATTGTTTAACAACTCCGTGCTGCCATCATTTTCATAAATCATGCCTAGATAGCTGGATGTCTGTCCAAAAAAGTTGCCCAAACTGTAGAACAGAAATCAATTATTTTCCAAAAATTTCATTTACAATTTGTAGTATTTGTCAACTTGAATTAGGAAACATATGTTTCACAACATCATGTTTTCATAAATTTCATCACAATTGTTTACATCGTTGGCTTCGGAAATATTCATGCAGATGTCCCGATTGTAGAAAATTAATTTGTTTAGAAGATGAAACCTTTTCTTCCAAAAATGAAAATCATGAAATTGAAGAAGAAAACACTCCTCCTCCAATTAATTGGAATCTTTCTGTTTCAAATGATGATTATGAAGAAGAAGAAACTCGAATTCCTCCTTCTGGAATCCCAAGAACTGAAAGCGGAGGGGCAAAAGATAAACCAATCTTAATTGAAGATTCTGGTACTGAATCTGAAAAAGATCCATTTTCTTGGAGTTCAGAAGAGGAAGAAGAAGTAGAAGATTTTATGGAACAAGAAGCTTCTCAAAATTTTATTCCTAATTCACCTAATTATTGTCCAAGTTCACCACATTATACTCCAAGTTTATCAAATTATGATCCATCATCTGATACAGAAGAAAATGAATCTTCAATATCTGAAATGACCTGCAAAGACTTTACAAAAAGTATTTATAAAGAAAGTAAAAATATTAAAAAAATTTTGAAAAGAAAGTGCAAGAATTTTAAGAAGTATCCTCGAACGAGATCTTCTCTTAGACATATTTCCAAGCTTTATGAAGTTTCAAAGAAGATGTCTGAAATTATTGAACTTCTCGAGTATTAATAACAATGTTCTTTTTTTTTCCTTTTTTTAAAAAAATAAAGATTTATTTTTTTTTAATATACATAACCATTTTTTAAAACGAATTTCCATGATAAAATAAAAAAAAACTCCCTAAAACAAATTTTTAAAAAATGAAAAATAATTCTTTTTTAAAAAAAACTCCTTGTTTTTAAAATTTGAAAAATAAAATAAAATAAAAGAAAGAAAAAAAATGCAAAATAAAAAAGCAAAAATCGAAAGTTCGTTTACATTTTCAAAAGAAGCCCGTTTAAAATCTAAAACACACAAAATTTTCTGCGGAAAAGGATCTTTAGATAGAGCTGATGTTTTTTCCAAAAATAACAATAGATTACCCATATTTGCTAAAGATGTTACAGTTGAAGGACAAAAAGAGTACCATGTGTGCTCTTATGAAAAAATGTTTACGATGCTTAAAAATGAAACCATATCCCATTATTTTTTTGAAGTAGTTTTATATGATATACCTTCTTATTTTTTTGTCGATGTTGATGTAGAACCAAAATTAAATAATAATATCACTTTTGAAGAATTACAAAAAATAGAAAATGAATTTCTTGAATACGCAAAGGAATTTTATATAAAATGTGAAATAATTTCAGATCTTTCTGAATTGGAAATTATAATCCTTGATTCTTCCATTTCCACAGATGAAAAGGTCAAGTTTTCTCGCCACTATATTTTTATATGTGAAAAATTCTTCAAAAATATGTATCATTGTGGTTCGTTTGCAAGAGCATTACAGAATTTCATTATTCTCCAAAAAGAAGGTATTTCAAATCCAAAAAATTCAAAATTTTGGTTTAATAAAAAATCAAAGTCAAAAAATCCCGAAGAAAAGAGCGGCTTTTTTTGTGATTTGAAGATTTATACATTTAGAAGAGTGTATAGAACTTGGAATTCCGATAAAAAACATGACACAATTAAACGTCCTTTTCGTATTTATCCCGAAAATATAATTGATGAAAAATCGTATTATAAATATTTTGTTCAGGCGAATTCGGATCTAGAAAAAGAGATTATAATCTTTAAAGAATATAATGGAGAAGAACCATGGAGTACAAGTGATGTAACATTAGGAAGATTTGATATGATTAAAGATCCATCTCATTTAAGAAAAGAACAGAAAAGACTTTCATTTGGAAAAGTTAAACCCGAAATTTTCAAAATTCAAGAAGATACAGAAAGTATAAATTTCTATAGAACGACCTTTCCTTTTGAAAAGTTCTGGGATCTATTTGGTGAACCAAATCGCGAATTTGGAATTTCCACTGAAAGAAATGAATTTTTCAATAGAAACTTGTTCTTTCCAAATATACAAAATTTCAAAAACTTTATTCTTTCTTCAAAGAATATATGTTCAATTCACATTGGACCTATTTCTCCTATGGATGAAAAGTCTCATAAAAGAATTCCTTTAGTAAAAGAATTTGTCCTAGATATAGATATCAAAGATTATACAGACGAAAAAATCGGAAATTTGAAAAATTGTTGTGAAAATGATACAGTATGCAAGAAGTGTTGGATAATAATGAAACTTTCCATTTTAATAATAGATATAATTTATTCAAAATCACTTGGAATTAAAGATTATTCGTTTATTTTCAGTGGAAGAGGAGGATTTCACTGTTGGATCTTTGAAAAAAAGTATAGACAAATGACTAAAAATGTGGTGAAAGATTTAGTTAAAATGCTTTCCTTTGAAAATTGTGGGAAAACACATCCTATTTTTTCACTTCTACTGAAAAATCAAGAAATAATCAAAACTTTAAATGAAATGAGAAAATGTGATTTTCTTATAGATATGAAATCGTTATCTGATATAGAACTATTAAATATTTATAGACCTAGAATTGATACAAAACCTTTATTTGAATTGAATCATTTGATTAAATCTCCGTACACTCTTCATAGTAAAACAAAGAGAATGTGTGTGGAATTGGATAAAGAAAGTGGATTTGTTTTTCCTTCTTCCTTTTTAGTGAAATAAAAAAAAGGAGTTTTTTTAATTTTCAAAAAAAAATAAATTTTCAAAAAAAAATATAAAATTTAAATAGTCTTAAAAATAATGTCAGATTGTCCAGATTTAGATATTTGCATTTGTGAATTTTGTAAAAAAAGATATGATATCGAATGTTATGATAGATGTCCTTGGTGTGTTTCTCAAAAAATTAAAGAAAAAAGGGAAAATTTGCTTAATTTGGTAAAGAAATATTCTCAAACAGTCAGAGATTCTGCATCCGTATTAAAACAATTGATCCATGAAACTACTGAATTTTATCCAAAATATTATTTCAATGTGGCTCCTCATTCTCAAAGTATGAGTAATTTATCTTTTGATAAAAGTGAAGCAAAATATTCGGACAATAGTCAGAATTTAGATCATAAAAATCTTATGTTACTTCTTAAAGAAAAATTTAAAGTAGATATTAGTGACGAAGATGTTGAAATTTTAGATACTTTTATTTATCATTAATAGAATATCTATATATAAAAATTTTCAAAAAAAATAATAAACTTTCCTTTTAATTAGATATAATTTTTTTAATATTAAATGCATTCTCTACATAAACCATTAAAACATACATATGAATTGGATTTACATGCTTCATGTATATAAGCCATTTCTTCTTGAATATTATGTTCACGTAATAATGCTTTAAATGAAATAAAAAATAAAATCACTAAAATAATTGCCATTAAAATAAACACCAAAAAAAGTTTATATCTTAAATTGCAAAAAAATTCATAAACTGCATTTTCTAACATCACTTGTAAATTTTCTGTATTAAAAGAAGATTCATTATTTGTATCACTTTTTCTATCTTTTAACATTCTTATCATATAATTTAATAGATTTTCTACAAAAGGGACATGTATTTTCTTGTAAAATCCATTCATGTAAACACGAAAAATGAAATTTATGACCGCATTAAATTTTTGTATAATCATTTTCATTTAATGTATTCAAACAGATGGGGCAATCTTCTGTCAAAGAATTTTCATTAGTATTCATTTTTTTAAATAAATAAAAAAAATTTTTTTGTAAACTCTTTTTATTTAAAAAAAAATAAAAAAAAAAAGATGTTCACATTTGTACAATTTGTTCAATATTGCACTCTCTATATGAACATCTTAAATATATAATCAAGTAGTGACTATGTATCACTGTTTTTTCTTTGTGTAAAAATTATTATAAATGAATTTTCATTTATTAATTTTGTTTTAAGTATAATTTTTTTATTGTGGTTAAATTTTTTTTCTGTAGTTTCTTTTTATAATAAAAAAAGAGAAAAAAAAAATCAAATATTTTGTTATTTAACATGGATATTTTTTTTGTAAACTCTTTTTATTTGAAAGAAATGAATACTATGCAAAATTATTTATCGGAAGTAACTGTACCTCCAGAAATTAATAAATTAACTCAAAGTGAAACTTTTATGTTGAAAGGACATGAATCAACTCCTAATACCATTGAATATAAAATTGAAAAAATTGAAAAATTTTTGAACAATTTTCATTTATTCATATTTTTTTTTAATTATTATGAATATTGTCTCAATTACTGCTTTTAGTATATTAATTTCGAATAATGTTGAAATGATAAAAGAAATAAATGAATATATCATCGTTCTTTTTGAAAGAAATACTTTGCCAAATGAATAATGTGTAAATACTCTTAAATAGAATACAAAATGAAAAATTTTAGATGATATAGAAGTGGTTGATCTCCTTTTCTTTCTTTTTTTCTTGATTATTTTTCAAATTTTTTCTTGAAAAAAAAATAAAATTTAAATTTCCTTTTTTTCTTATTCTCATCAGTACTAAAAGAAAATGAATCAAAAATATTCCAAAGATTTTCTCCTATCTTTCAAAGAAAAATATACTGAAAGAGAAAAGTCTTTCTATTCTTATATATTTGTAATTCCATATATTATTAAAAAAGAGGAAAATATCGAAAAAAGAAAAGAATGGCTTAATATTCCTTTTCCAGAAAATTATATAATCGAAAAAAGAATTTATAGAGATTTTGAAAAAGGAAAAGAGTACCTAAAAACTCTTCCAAAACAAATCCAAATTTTATATTTCAACAAAAATATAGAAAAAGAAACTGATGAAAGAAGACTTTTCAATAGACAAAAACAAATTGATATAGGATTTTATCAAATTGGATATTCTGATCCTTCAAAAGTTTTGGACATTGTCTTCCAATCTAAAGAAGAAATTTTGAAAATAACTTGGATTCCGAATAAGTATCAAGTTTGCTCTAATAGATCGTGGCATTCTCAAGTATTTAAATGGAAAAAGACTTTTGATCTTGTTAAGACCAAATAGAAATAAGAAAGAAAAAATCTCCTTTTTCTTTTAAATAAATTTTTAAAATTTTTAAAACTTTTTAATAACTTTTAAAAAAATGTCTTCAATCACTTTCATATTAGAAAACAGAGAAAATTTTCCACTAGATGAAACTCTTTTAAAAAATCATCAATCTATCATCTCTATGAAAAATCACAAAAATGAAATCTATCTTCCAGATGCCAATCTTAAAACAATGGAAAAATTGGTGAAATTCTTAGAAATATCTGAAAGAGAATTAAGGAAAATTCCAAAAAAACTTCACGATTTTGAAACTAGTATGAAGGATGAATATTCATTCTATTGGTTTAAAGAATTAGATTTATCCCAAAATGATACGGAAACGGCATTCAAATTAACCAAAACTTCAAATTTACTTGAAATCAAAGATTTATTAAACGTTTGTTGTAAATTTATTGCTTCTATTATCAATGGGAAAGAATCACATGAAATAAGAAAAATTTTTGGTATCAAAAATGATTTTACTCCAGAGGAAGAAGAATCTATTTTAAAGGAAAACGAATGGATTAATATGAATTACAATGATGATAAGAGTTATACTGAAGATGTTTTTAAGGACATTCCTTGTGAACTTTTTGAATCTATATGTATGGGAAATGATTCAAATGAAAATTGATCTAAATTGAAAGGTTTTTATTCTTTTTTTCTTTAAATAAATGGAAATTCCTTTTTTTTTTTTTAATTTTTACTTTATTAATATTTTAATTATATCACTTTCTTGTAAAAATTACCTTTACGAAATTTTTTAAGCAATTTTCTTTTCTTTTGTCGTCGTTTTCTTTTTTCTTTTATAGTATCAATATGACTCATTTCATTTTCTTTTCCTTTTGATGTTTTTCCGATATAATTTTCTATTTTTTCAAGTTTATCACTAACCTCATGAAGGACATCAATTAAGGGATCAGAAAAAAATCCCTTTTTTTCATCAATTGTTTTTTGAATAGTAATTCTTACCCGAATAAAAGATAGAATATAAGCAGCATATTCTTTTAAATACACTATAAATATTCTTTCATATTCATCTTCGGCATCCAATTTAAATTTTTTATGAAACCATTCAATTTCTTCCATTTCATTAATTGATGACTTTCCATTCGGAAATTCTAATCCCCATAAATATACAATTGCTATAAATTCATAATGACTATTTTTATCTGCATATTCTAACGGATTTAAAGCGTTGTATAATATTTTAATATCTTTTTCTATGTGAGTCATGATATTTTTCTTTTTTTTTTTAAATTTTTATTAATACGTATTTATCTCTGAAAAAAGGAGTTTTTGAAATTTAAAAAAGAAATAAAAATAAAAATCTTTATTTTTAATCTCTATTACTATAAGAAAAATTAAAAACTCTTCCTTTAAGAAGGAAAAAAAAGATCATGGAAAATCAAAAAAAGGGAAATTTTCTTCAAATTTACTTAGAAATAAACGGAAAGACTAGAAAGGTATTTTTCAAAAATAAATCTATCTTCTACAAATATATGTATCCTATTCGTATAAAAGAAGATATGAGTTTTGAAGATCTTAAAAATAGAATACTAGAAAGGGATAGGAATAAAAAAATTGGTCAATTTGTATCACCGTTTTCCGACGATCCTCTTAAAATCGAAGAAGAATGTGAAGATTTCATGAAGAAAATCAAAAAAGAAGAATTTCTAGGAAAAGGAGGTGCTGGAGAAGTTAGAACTTGGAGTAAATCTAAAGGAATTGCTGTTAAAATTGAATCATGCAATGTATTCGAAATGATTAGACAGACAGATCCATTAAGAGAAAGAACCTTTCTCCAGTTACAAGAAGATAATAAGAAAATAGTAAATTATTTAGCAGATAAAGGAATAGCTGCGCAAATTTATGGAGTTTATAAATGTGGAGATAATTGTATTACCTTTATGGAAAAAGTCGAAGGTGAAACTGTAGAAAAATATCTTACTGATTTTTGGAATATTATTTTTAAGAGACATGATATACCATTAAAGTACAATCCTAGAATTGATTTTATGAATAAGGATAATATCACTAGACCAGAACCTTCTATGGAAGAGAAGAAAAAAATCATCCTATTGCTTAAGAAAATTGGAAATGTGATTATAAAGTTTCATAAAGAAATGGAGAAAATTGATCATCCAAATCTTGGACATGGAGATTTAAATTTGGGAAATATAATGATAACACCAGAAGGAAAAGTCAAATTGATAGATTTTGCGTTTGAAAATAAGCAAAATTTTAGAGAAGATTGGGATCATTTTTTGGGAATTTTTGGATTATATACAGATTATAACTTTAATGAAATTACAATTAAAAAATTGGAAAGACATGGATTAGATGAAGAGTATTATCCAATCAGTGAGAATGAAGAAAAGATTTGGAATTTTCTTTTTCAAAATAAAAAACAAAAATATTATTACCATGGCTCAAGAACGGAAATAGAAGATTATTTAGAACCTAGACCTTCTCGCGTTATAAATAATGAAAAGGCTGTTTTTGCTTCAAATTCTAAAGACATTGCCATTGCCTTCATTCCTGGCTGGAAAGATGAAGATTTCGAATTTGGAAGACGGAGTAATGAGGAGAAATATAAAATGATAGAACAATATCCCAATGCTATTGATTTATTAAAGGTATCTGGATATCTTTATTATTTATCAAATGATACTTTCTATCATGATCCTAGATTAGGATTGAAATCCGAATTTATATCAAAAGAAAAAGTTAAAATATTAAAAAAAGAATTTATTCCTAATGTTTATGATTATATTCGAACATCAAATGAAATTGATGTTATATCATTCGAAGATAGATTTTCCTTGGATTTGAACATTTTTTAAGCAAAAAGAAAATTAAAAAAAAAAATAAAACTTAATAACCTTTCCGTTTTTTTTTTAAATTTTTTAAAAATGGAAACTAACTTAACACCACTTGCTTATTTATTAATACCAACTTTTGGATATAATGAAGACATACTTCAATATAAAGATTTGAATAATGAAATATTTTTCTATCTAAATCCACTAGACAGATATTTTTTACGACGAACCTGTAAAACTGCTAGAAATTTCATTAAAATAGGGAAAAAAACAAAATTAAATTTAATAGAATATGGAGTTAGATACAAGTACATAGAAATTGTTAAATATGCACTTAAAATTGGATACACTTTAAATGATAATTTAGCAGATATAGCTGCTACAATTGGAAATTTAGATTTTTTAAAATTTATTCATTCCATTGGATATCTTCTAGACGATATTTCTGTGTGCAATAAAGCTGCTGCGAGTGGACAATTGGAATGTTTAAAATTTCTTGATGAAATTGGTTGTACTTGGAATCCATCTATTTATGAACATGTTTGTAAAACTGGACAATTAGAATGTTTAAAATTCATTTACAGTAAAGGAAAATGCATTAAAAGTGGAATTTCTTGTTTTATTTCTACTGTGAATGGACATTTAAAATGTTTAAAATTTCTTCATGAAAAAAGGTTTAAATGGGGCCCTTATATTCTTCAAACAGCTCTTTCACATAAGAATTTTGAATGTCTTATATATGCAATAGAGAATGATTGCCCTGGATGGGAAGAATATATTAGTAATCAAGAACTTTATTCATACATAAAAGAGAAAAATAAGAAAATAAAGTTAGAAGAGGGATAAGTCCTTTTAATAAAATTTATTTCTTTTTAAATGAGATACAAAATATAAAAATAGATCAATCATTGTAATATGTTTCAATATGGACAATCGCAGCAATAATATCTCCTTTTGACCAAGTAAGTGCAGAATAGGCATCGGCATCAGAACATTTTATATTCAATTGCTTTAATAAAGTATTTTTTATGAGAAAAATGTCATCGGGATGAAAATTCATATCTTTTTTTGTTTTTATTTTATTTTTATCCCTTTCTTTTATTTTAAAAAAATTTTGAAAAAAAGGAGATTTTATTATTTTTTTTCAAAAATCATTCTTCCATTTTTCTCCGTTTGATTTTTTCACAATATTTATCATAATATATAGCATCTATAGAATATTTACTTTTATATTGAATATAATCATCGATACCTTCCAAATAAAATGTATAAGAATACCCCGAAAAAAAGAGAATGATCTTTAAAATACTCCAAGGAAAATTATATTCATAAATCAAGCAATTCGGATCCTTTTTATGTCCAAGAAAAATTATTTGAATAATTTTTCTTTCATGTTTGATTAAAAGATCTATTATATCAGATTGCTTATGATTAAGAGAAATCAATAACGGTGATTTACGTTCAATAATAACACTTTTTTGATCATTTGGATCTAAAAATTTTTCCTCTCTCGTTCCTTGTGTAATATCTGCTCCATTTTCAATTAAGAGTTTGCATATTTCAAAATCTCCAAGTTGACATGCATAAGAAAGATAGGAAAATTCGAGATTTTTGTAGTCAATAAAAAGTTTCTCGTTAACATTAACTCCATTTTCAATTAAAATTTGACATTTTTCAACATTTCTTCTGGAAATAGCTAGCTGTAGAAGGGGTTTAACCCTCTGATATTCATTACATTCTCTACCAGAATAATTGACATCTGCTCCATTCTTAATTAAAAGTTTGAAAATTTCAATAGATTTTGAGTTATTTTGTGATTTGTCATTTACACAAATTGAGAGAGGAGTATCCCCAAATCTCTTTATTTGATTAACATCCGCTCCATATTTAAGTAATAATCTACAAATGTTAAAATTATGACGATGAATTGAAGCATGAAGGGATGATTCCTCTATATCTTTCCTTACTTGATTTACATCGGCCTTATTTTCGAGTAAGAGTTTGCAAATCTCAAAATTTCCATTCAAAGAAGCAATTATAAGAGGAGGTTCTTTTACACTTTTTAAATTAGTATCCGCTCCTTTTTCAATCAGAAGTTTGCAAATTTTAAAATTTCCGCACTGACATGCAATTCCAAGAGGAGTTTTTTTATCACTAAATCTTGCATTAACATCTGCTCCATTTTCTATCAAAAGTTCACAAATTTCAAAATTTTCATTTGCACATGAAATATTAAGATGAGATAAATATTTTGAACAACCTTTAAATTTCTTAAGTTTATACTTCTTTAGGAACAATTTACATAATTCAAAATTATTTTCTTCACACATGAAATAAAGAAGACAATGTTTGCATTCTTTTACATCTCGAAGTCTTGTAGAATATATAGACTTAATATATTCATTACAACATTTATGAGTATTTTTTTTTATAAAATTGGAAAGGAGGAGTTCCATTTTTTTTGATTTTTTTTTTAAATTTAAAAAAATGAAGAAAGGAGAATTTTTTTTTATTATTTTTCCTGTGACTTTTTAAATCTCAAAGAAGAAAACATCACAATTCCGAATATTTATTCAAAAGTTCACACATATCAATATGACCCCTTTTAGAAGCAATACAAAGAGGAGTATCGCCATTAAAATTTTCTTGATTAACATTTGCTCCATTTTCAATTAAGAGTTTAGAAATTTTAAGACGTCCTTCTCGAGAAGCTGTATGAAGTGGAGCTTCACCATCATCAGTTCTTGCTTGGTTAACATTTGCTCCTTTTTCAAGTAAGAGTTTACAAGTTTCAAATTGATTGCTTAGAATAGAAATCCATAGAGGAGTTTTACCCTTATCTGTTACAGCTTTATTAATATCTGCTCCCTTTTCAATCAAAAATTTGCAAATTTCAAATTTGCCACATAAAGAAGCGACATAAAGAGGAGTCAATCCAGTCTCGCATATTGATTCATTGACGTTTACATTTTCCTTTTCAATATATAGTCTGAATGAATCAAAATTTCCTTGTGTAAAATATATAAAAAGAGGATTCATTTTTTTTTTTGAAAAAATTTTGAAATTTAAAAATAAAAAAATTAAAAAATTAAAAATTTAAAAAATTAAAAATTAAAAAAAAAGAAAAAAAAAAATTATTTATAAATTT
>Ga0102944_1002223_pt1 | contig 11629 bp, 9 predicted proteins | sample SalPonD_shore_MG_FD_78172 | JGI IMG/M metagenome (GOLD analysis project Ga0102944, IMG submission 78172) | Salt pond soil microbial communities from South San Francisco under conditions of wetland restoration - Salt Pond MetaG... | ecosystem: Environmental > Aquatic > Marine > Intertidal zone >... | reverse complement strand
CGGGTGGCACGGGTGGCACGGGTGGCACGGGTGGCACGGGTGGCACGGGTGGCACGGGTGGCACGGGTGGCACGGGTGGCACGGGTGGCTCCGGCGGCACCAGCCCGCCCCCCGACGAGATTTTCTCCGGCAGCTTCGAGGCTCCCGGCTTCTTCAGCCAGCAGTCGCCGCTGCTCGCCGAGGACGGCATGGTGGTGGCCTACGACGCCGGGAATCACCGCATCCTGGTCCACGACCCGGCGGTGGGCGGCGTCAAGGCGGTGACGGTGTCCGGCAGCGGCCGGGTCACGCCGGTGAAGGGCGACTTCGATGGCGACGGGCTGGTGGACGTGGGCACGTTCCGCGCCATCGACGGCCTCTGGACCATTTACCCGGGCAGCGGCAAACCGTTCTGGCGCTATCGCCTGGGCGGTCCCGGCGACGTGCCCGTGGCGGCTGATTACGACGGCGACGGCCGCACCGACCTGGCGGTCTGGACGCCGGCCACCGGCGAGTGGTCCATCAAGACCGCCGTGACCTCCGAACCCGCCACCGTCAAGCTGGACAGCGCCGCCACCGACATGCCCGCGCCCGCGGACTATACCGGCGACGGCCGCGCGGATCTCGCGCTTTGGAGCGGGAAGAGCGGTGAGTGGCGGATATTCGACCTGAGCACCGGCGTGGGGCGCGCCTACGAATTGGCAACCGAGTCGGCCGCCAAGCTGGAGCCGGTGGCGGGCGACTACGACGGCGACGGCAAGGCCGACCCGGCGCTGTTCGACAAGGCCACCGGCACCTGGACCATTCGTGCGTCGCGCTGGGCGGAGACCCGCCTTTACCAGTTCCCGGATTCAGCCGGCGCGCTGGCGGCCGCTTCGGACTACGACGGCGACGGCGCGACGGACGCGGCCTGGTGGGCCAAGGGCAAGCTGACCATTTCCCTGTCGGGCACGGGTGAAGAGGTGAGCCGCGACCTGCGCGACGCCCTGCCCATGAACGGGCGTATCGGCCCCTTCGAAACCAACCTCAACGCCACCAACGAGCGCTGAGGCGCGCGAAGGGGTTCGGAAGGGGGTTGTGGGAGCGGCATCTTGCCGCGAACTCAGGGCCTCGCCGCCTGACAGTCGGTGGACTCCCCGGTTTTTCTCATCCACGCGTCGCGGCGCTTCGCCGGCCATCCCGAGATGGTTTCCGCCAAGGAGTAGAAGCCCGCGAAGTCGCCGTTTTCGCATTCCAGCAGCCGCTCGAAGGCGGGCACCCCTTCGCTGTAGGCCGCCACCAGCGCCAGGTGGGCGTTGTTCAGGTCGCGCGCCATCCAGGCATCGCGTCCCGGCTCGTTCCAGTCCTTGCTGATTGCCCGGTAGCGTCGTTTCAGGCGGTCGAAGATCGCCGCCTTATGCAGGCGCAGGGTGAGCCTGGCCTGGGCGCCCTGGCGTTCATAAAGCGCGGCGAGCTCCCGGCGCGTTTTCATGAGCAGCGCCGTGAACGCTTCCCTGTGAGCGCGGCGCCGGCGCCAGGCCTCGATCTGCCCGGGCTCTCCATGGTTCGACAGCCAGCGCCGTACGCCGGCCTTTTCCACTGTGCTCGCGAATGACTCGTTGAACATCGTGTCGCCCTTCACGTAGAGGCGCTCGTGGGCCAGCTCGTGGAAGATCAGCCCCGCCAGTTCCGGGTCCGGGTAGTCGAGCATGGAGCTCACCACCGGGTCGGCGAACCAGCCCAGGGTCGAGTAGGCGCTGGCGCCCAGCACGGCCACGTCGAAACCCTTCTTGTGCAGTTTCGCCGCGAAGGCCTCGGCGTCGGCGCGGTGGAAGTAGCCCCGGTAACTCACGCAGCCGGCCACCGGGAAGCACCACTGCTTCGGTGCCAGCGAGTCATACGGCGTGGCGACGACGTTCCAGACCACATACGGGCGGTCCAGTTGGGTAAAGTACCGGTAGCTGCGGTTGTCCGGCAGCGCCAGGTCGCTCGACGCGAAGGCGCGCACCTTGCGCACGAACTCGAGCTTGCGCCGGACGTCCGCACCCGCATCCGACGACTGGACCACCTCGTCAATGGGCTCGCGGGCCGCCATAAGCCGCAGGTGGCCGCTCACCGACTGCTCGTAGTAGCCCAGCGTCCCGCAGCCCGCGAGCGGCAGGAACGCGGTGACCAGCAACAGTCGAGGAAGTCGGGCCTTGAACCGCATGGAGGAACAGTGACGTGAGCGATCGTGAATCATCCAGTGAATGGTACGCGGACGAGGCTTTCTGGGACACGTTCTACGAGCGCATGTTCGACGAGGAAAGCTTCGGCCGGGCGGCGGCGGAGGTGGATGCCGCGTGCCGGCTGGCCGGCGTCGGGGACGGCGCGGCGCTTGACCTTGGCTGCGGCCCGGGCCGCCACTCGGCGCCCCTGGCGCGCGCCGGCTTCGAGGTGACCGGCGTGGACCTTAGTGCCTTCCTGCTCGACAGGGCACGCGCGTACGCCGACCGCGAGGGTGTGCACGTGGAGTGGGTGCGCGAGGACATGCGCCGGTTCCGGCGCCCCGGCGCGTTCCGGCTGGCACTGTCCATGTTTACCAGCTTCGGCTACTTCGAGGATCCCGCCGACGACCTCCTGGTGCTGGAAAACGTCTTCCAGTCCCTGGCGCCGGGCGGCGTGCTGGTGCTCGACACCCTCGGCAAGGAATGGGTCTGCAGGAACCTGCAGCCGGTGCACCTGCGCGAGCTGGACGACGGCGGGCTTCTGATCGAGCGCCCGATGCTCGCCGACAACATGACGCGCATCCACAACGAGTGGCTGCTGGTGCAAGGCGACCGGGTGATCCGCCGCGAGTTCTCCCACCAGCTCTACTCGGGGCAGGAGCTGGCCGACCGGCTGCACGCCGCAGGTTTCGGGGAAGTGTCCCTGTACGGCGGGCTGGACGGCAGCGAATACGACCTGGAGGCTACCCGGCTGGTGGCCGTGGCGCGCCGGGACTGACCGGCTTTGATCCCCGGGCCGCCACGGGTCACAATCGGGCGCTGACCATTCCGACTGCCAAGGGGAGAGAGATGTCCTACCGAATTGCACTCGCGGCGGCGCTGCTGCTGCCCGCGCTGGCCGTCGCCGGCGACCTGGACGAGGCCGTGGACGCGGCGGCGAGCCAGGCCATCCAGTACCGTCACGACATCCATTCGCATCCCGAGCTCTCCAATCGGGAGACGCGGACCTCGAAACTGGTGGCCGATCACCTGCGCAATCTGGGGCTCGAGGTTCATACGGGCATCGCGCATACCGGTGTTCTGGGCATTCTGAAGGGCGGCAGGCCCGGGCCCACGGTGGCGATCCGCGCCGACATGGATGCGCTGCCGGTGAAGGAGCAGAGCGGCCTGCCGTTCGCCTCCACGGTGACTTCCACCTACCAGGGCAACACCGTGCCGGTGGACCACGCCTGCGGTCATGACATCCACACCTCGGTGCAGATGGGCGTGGCCACGGTGCTGGCGGGCATGCGCGACGAGCTTCCGGGCACGGTGCTGTTCGTGTTCCAGCCCGCAGAGGAAGGCGCGCCGGAAGGCGAGGAAGGCGGCGCCAAGCTGATGCTGAAGGAGAACGTCTTCCAGGGTCACGAGCCGGACGCCATGTTCGCGCTGCATTCCGAGCCGGACCTGCAGGTGGGCCAGGTGGGATGGCTGGAGAAGGCGGCATTCGCCTCGTCGGATTCCTACGTGGTGACCATCAAGGGCAAGCAGGCCCACGGCGCGCACCCGGAGGAAAGCATCGATCCCATCGTGACCGCGGCACAGGCGGTGCTCGGGTTGCAGACCATCGTCTCGCGCAACATCAACCCCACCCAGCCGGCGGTGCTCACGGTGGGCATCATCGACGGCGGCCAGCGCATGAACATCATCCCGTCCGAGGTGCGCCTGGAGGGCACGGTGCGCACCTACGATCAGGGCGTGCGCGACCAGATCGAGCGCCGCATGCACGAGGTGCTGGACGGCATCACCATGTCCGCCGGCGCCGAATACAGCATGCTGTACAACCCGTACGCGCCGCCCACCATCAACGACACGGGGCTGTCGCACTGGGCGCGGCCGGTGCTCGAAGAGGCCGTGGGCAAGGACAACGTGATCACCCGCGAGCCGGAAATGGGCGCCGAGGACTTCGCCCATTTCGCGCAGCGTTACCCGGGTTTTTACTTCCGCCTGGGCGTGGAGGATCCCGAGCACCCGTCCGGCGACGTGCACACGCCTACGTTCCGGGGCGACGACGGCGCGATTCCGGTGGGCATCAAGGCCATGAGCTCGCTGGTGATCCACTACCTGAAGGATCACGCGGACGGTTGATGCGGGTTCGGGGCGGGGCGATTCCCGCTCGCCTCGCTCCGCTCGGCGTCGGGAATGACGGGTGGTTTGTGCGCTCGGCGTCGGGAATGACGGATGGTTGATAAAGCGTCATCCCGGAAATCGCGCCAGCGATTATCCGGGATCGGTCTCCAGCCGCGTAACAGCGAGGTTGCAACGCAATGGCGAAGGTGACGGGCATTGGCGGCGTGTTCTTCAAGTGCCGCGATCCGAAGGGCTTGGCGGCGTGGTACCGAGATCACCTGGGCATTGAACCGGCGGACCACGGCAGCGCCGTGTTTCGCTGGCGCGAGCACGATGACCCCGACCGCGAGGGTTTCACCGTCTGGGGCCCGTTTGGGTCGGACACCACCTATTTCGATCCCAGCGACAAGCCGTTCATGATCAATCTTCGCGTGGACGACCTGGACGGCATGCTCGCGAAGTTGCGCGAGGCCGGCGTCGACGTGGACGAGAAGGTGGAGGAACACGACTACGGCCGATTCGGCTGGTTCCTGGACCCGGAAGGGGTGCGCGTGGAGCTCTGGGAGCCGCCGGGTGCTTTTTGATGCACTGGGCCATTCGGGTTACACTCATCCGTTCGGTTTTTCTCCCCCAAACGAACCCGGAGTTTCCATGCAGATTGGCAAGAATGCCGTCGTGGCGATCGATTACACCCTTAAGGACGGCGAGGGCGAGGTGATCGACACCTCCGAGGGGCGCAGTCCGCTGGCCTACCTCCACGGCGCCGGCAACATCGTCCCCGGTCTCGAGAAAGCCCTGGAAGGCAAGGGCGAAGGCGAAAACGTACAGGTCACGGTGCCGCCGGAGGAAGGTTATGGGCAGCGCGACGAGTCGCTGATCCAGGCCGTGCCCAAGAAGCTGTTCGCCGAGACCGCCGAGCCCGAGCCGGGCATGCAGTTCCAGGCGCAGGGCCCGCAGGGCGCCCAGGTGCTCACAGTGATGAAGGTCGAGGGCGACCAGGTCACCGTGGATGCGAACCACCCGATGGCCGGCCGCGAGCTGAACTTCGACGTCTCCGTGGTGAACGTGCGCGAGGCCACCGACGAAGAGAAGGAACACGGCCATCCGCACGCGGAAGGCGGCGGCCAGGACTGAAATCCCTGAAGCGCGTGGCCGGTCACGTTACCCTGAGGGCGCGGGAGTTGCCCGCGTCAAGGGGAGGAGGTATCCAGCCATGAACGATTTCCTGCGTCTGTACGGCCCGCCCGTGGGCCGCATCCTGTTGGCCGTGATCTTCGTGTTGAGCGGCTTCGGCAAGCTCACCAACGCCGCCGGTACCGCCGGCTACATGGCCTCTCACGGCATTCCCTTTTCAGGCGTGCTCGTCTGGATTACGGGTATTGTCGAGCTTGGCGGGGGCCTGATGCTGGTCGTCGGGTTCAAGGCGCGACTCGCCGCCGTCGTGCTGTTCCTGTTCACCATCGCGGCCACCGTGATCTTCCATCCCTGGTGGTCCGACCCGTCCCAGAAGCTCAACTTCCTGAAAAACCTCTGCATCATGGGCGGCATGCTGTACGTGGCGGCGCACGGCGCGGGCCGGTTCGGCATCGACCGGGAGGACGGGGAACTGTCCCTCTAGACAGGGGTCACATACCCTGACAGGCGCCGGGGCTTCCACCCCGGCGTCTTCGTTTCCCTTTCCAGAAATGCTCGAGGTTGTCGTGGGACTTCTCATTGACGGTGAATGGCACGATCGCTGGTACGACACGAAGAAGACCGGCGGACGGTTCGTTCGCAAACAGTCGGCGTTCCGCAACTGGATCGGCGAAGGGGACTTCCCCGCCGAACCGGGCCGCTACCACCTGTACGTGTCCTACGCCTGCCCCTGGGCCAGCCGCGCCCTGATTTTCCGCAAGCTGAAAGGACTCGAGAACGTCATCGGGCTGTCCGTCGTTGATCCGTTGATGCTGGAAAACGGTTGGAGCTTCGGGGAGAGCGGCGATTCACTGACCGGCATCACCCACCTGCATGAGCTCTACACCAGGGCACGGCCGGACTATACCGGGCGCGTCACCGTGCCCGCGCTCTGGGACCGGGAGACGCAGACCATCGTCAACAACGAGTCGTCGGAGATCATCCGCATTCTGAACACGCAGTTCGACGAGTGGGGCCGGGACGACCTGGACTTCTACCCGGAGGCGTTGCGTGATCAAATCGATCGTATCAACGCCTTCGTTTACCCGAACGTCAACAACGGCGTTTACAAGGCCGGCTTTGCCACCACCCAGCAGGCCTACGAGGACGCGGCCACGGCGGTGTTCGAGGCCCTGGACGATCTGGAGGAACGCCTGGCAGGGCAGCGCTACCTCTGCGGGGAGCGCCTCACCGAGGCGGACTGGCGGCTGTTCACCACGCTGGTGCGCTTCGACCCGGTTTACGTGCGCCACTTCAAGTGCAATCTCTACTGTCTGCGCGAATACCCCAACCTGTGGGGTTATACCCGCGAGCTCTACCAGGTGCCGGGCATCGCCGACACGGTGGACTTCGACCACATCAAGCGCCACTACCACAAGAGCCATCCCACCATTAACCCGACCCGCATCGTGCCCATCGGTCCCGAGCTGGACTTCGACCGGCCGCACGGACGAGACCCCCTGAGCGCCAACACGCCCGGCCTTTGACGGCGGCGCCGCCGCGCGCGGATGGCATAATGCCCTTCCAGCCGAACCACCGGGAGGGAAGCATGCGAAAGCCGATCACCCTGGCGCTGATGGCCGCGATCGCCGTGATTCCGGCGTTGTGCGCGGCCCAGGACGACATGGACGACGTCCAGGTCGAGACCAAGCACGTGGCGGGCAACGTTTACGCGCTGTTCGGCCGCGGCGGCAACATCGGCGCATCGGCAGGCGAGGACGGCGTGTTCCTGATCGACGACGAGTACGCGCCGCTCACCGAAAAAATCCGCAATGCCCTGGCCGCAATCAGCGACAAGCCGGTCAAGTTCGTGATCAACACGCACTGGCACCCGGACCATACCGGGGGCAACGAGAACCTGGGCAGGGGCGGCGTGATCATCGTGGCGCAGGACAACGTGCGCGAGCGCCTGAACTCCGAGCAGTTCATCGAGCGCCTGAAGCGCAAGGTGCCGCCCTCGCCGAAGCCGGCGTTGCCCATGATCACGTTCAACGACACGATCACCTTTCATCTCAACGGTGACACGGTCACGGTGACCCACGTGCCCCCGGCGCACACCGACGGGGACAGCATCGTCTATTTCCACGACGCCGACGTGCTGCACATGGGCGACGTCTTCTTCAACAGCGGCTATCCGTTCGTGGACCTCTCCAGCGGCGGCGACGTCCAGGGCATGGTGACCGGCGCCGAGCGCGGCCTGGCGCTTGCCGACGAGAACACCAGGGTCATCCCCGGCCACGGGCCGCTCACCGACCGGGACGGATTGCAGGCCTACCACGACATGCTGGCGGACATCATCGGCCGGGTGCGCGAACTGATGGGCGAGGGCAAGTCCCTGGAGGAGATCCAGGCCGCCAAGCTCACTGCCGACTACGACGATCGCTGGGGCGGCGGCTTCATAGACGCGGACAGCTTCGTGGCCACCATCTACAAGAGCCTGAAGGGAGAGGGCTGACGGAGCGGCATGTCCGGCCGGGGCCCGAAGCAGCACGGTAACCGCCGGGCGGCACTTCCGGCGCCCACCTACGACGATGCGCTGCCCATCACCGCGCACCGGCAGGAGCTGGTGCGCGCGATCCGCGAGCACCCCGTCATCGTGGTGGCGGGCGAGACCGGGTCCGGCAAGACCACCCAGTTGCCGAAGCTCTGTCTGGAGGCCGGCCGCGGCGAGGAAGGCCTGATCGGCTGCACCCAGCCCCGCCGGATCGCGGCGCGGTCCGTGGCCGAGCGCGTTGCCGAGGAGCTGAACGTGCCCCTGGGCGGGCCGGTGGGTTACCAGGTGCGCTTCACCGACCGCACCGACCCGCGCACGCGGGTGAAGTTCATGACCGACGGCATTCTGCTGGCGGAAACCCAGGGGGATCCCCGGCTCGATGCCTACGACACGCTGATCATCGACGAGGCCCACGAGCGCAGCCTAAACATCGATTTCCTGCTCGGCTACCTGAAGCGATTGCTGCCGCGCCGCCCCGGGCTGCGGGTGATCATCACCTCGGCCACCATCGACACCGTGCGCTTCGCCCGCCACTTCAATGACGCGCCGGTCATCGAGGTCTCCGGGCGCGGCTACCCGGTGGAGGTGCGCTACCGGCCGCTGGAGGAAAACGACGGCGACCAGAATCAGGCGATCGTGGATGCGGTCACCGAGCTGGGCAGGGTTGATCGTGGCGGCGACGTGCTGGTGTTCCTAAGCGGCGAGCGCGACATCCGCGAGGCTGGTGCGGCGTTGAAAAAGGCGCAGCTGCGTCACACGGAGACCCTGCCGCTTTACGGGCGGCTGTCGGCGGCGGAGCAGCACCGGGTATTCCATCCCGGCACCGAGCGCCGCGTGGTGCTGGCCACCAACGTGGCGGAAACCTCGCTCACCGTGCCCCGCATCCGTTTCGTGGTGGACACGGGACTGGCCCGCATCAGCCGCTATTCGCCGCGCGCCAAGATCCAGCGCCTGCCCATCGAGCCCGTCTCGAGGGCCAGCGCGGAGCAGCGCAAGGGCCGTTGCGGGCGGCTGGGCCCGGGCGTATGCGTGCGCCTCTACTCCGAGGAGGATTTCGAGTCCAGGCCCGCCTTCACGGAACCGGAGATACAGCGCACCAACCTGGCCTCCGTGATCCTGCGCATGCGGGTGCTGGGCCTGGGCGAAGTGGAGGACTTCCCGTTCCTGGACCCGCCGTCGGCGCGGCTGGTGAACGACGGTTACCAGTTGCTTTTCGAGCTGGGCGCGCTGGACGCTTCCCGCCGGCTCACCGACATCGGCCGGCGCCTGGCCCGGCTGCCGGTGGACCCGCGGCTGGGGCGCATGATCCTGGCCGGCGGCGAGCTCGGGTGCCTGGAGCCGGTGCTTACCCTGACCGCGTTGCTGAGCATCCAGGATCCCCGGGAGCGGCCGGTGGATGCCCGCGAGGCGGCGGACGCCGCGCACGCGGAGTGGCTGGAACCCGACTCCGATTTCGCGGGCTGGCTGAAACTCTGGGACGCCTGGCGGCGTGCCTCGCAACAGCGCGGTTCGAGTGCCATGAAGCGATGGTGCCGCGACCGATTCCTGGCCCACATGCGCATGCGCGAATGGCGCGAGATTCGCCACCAGCTCGCCGGCCTGGCGCGGGAACTTCGCCTGCCGGGGGGCGGAACGGCGGACGGCGAGACCCTTCACCGCGCGCTGCTCGCCGGCCTGGCCACCAACGTGGGCCGCCGCGAGGAGGGCAGCGAGTACGAGGCGCCGCGCCAGCGCCGTTTCCTGATCCACCCGGGCTCCGCCCTGGCGGGCAAGCCGCCGCCCTGGGTGATGAGCGCCGCGCTGGTGGAAACCACCCGGGTGTTCGCCCGGGACAACGCCCGGGTCAGGCCGGAATGGATCGAGCAGGCCGCCGCCCACCTGGTCCAGCGCCAGTATTTCGACCCCCACTACGAACGCCGCGGCGCGCGCGTCTACGCCTTCGAGCAGGTCAGCCTGTACGGCCTGGTGTTGACGGAGAAGCGACGCGTGCACTACGGGCCCCACGCGCCGCGGGAGGCACGCGCGCTGTTCATCCGGCACGCCCTGGCGCGCGGCGAGTACGACACGGACGCGCCGTTCATGACCCACAACCTGGCGCTGATGGAGGAGATCCGCGAGCTCGAGCACAAGCAGCGCCGTCACGACGTGCTGGAGAGCGAGAGCGTGCTGTGCCGGTTCTTCGAGGAGCGGTTGCCGGACAACGTCTCCACGGGCAAGGCCTTCGAGCGCTGGCGCCGAAAGGCGGAAGCCGATGATCCGCGGTTGCTGTTCCTGGACCGCGACGCGCTGATGCGCCACCAGGCGGTGGACGTCACCGCGGAACGCTTCCCCGAGCGCCTCGAGTCCGGTGGCGCGGAGCTGCCGCTCTCGTATCACTTCGAGCCGGGAAGCCCCGACGACGGCGTGACCGTGTCGGTGCCCCTACACGCGCTCAATACCCTGGACGGTGACCGCCTGGAATGGCTGGTGCCCGGCCTGATCCGCGAGAAGCTCGAGGCCCTTTTGCGCGGCCTGCCCAAGAGCGTCAGGCGGCATTTCGTGCCGGTGCCGGATTACGTGCAGGCGCTGCTCGAGTCATTGCCCTATGGCGAGGGCGATCTGTTGCGGCGCGTGGCCAGCGAGCTCGGGCGAATGAGCGGAATATCGCTGGACGCCGCGCAACTGGCGGCGGTGCCGCTGGACGATCACCTGCGCATGAACATTGCGGTGCTGGACGAGGACGACGGCGTGCTCTCCAGTGCCCGCGACCTGGCGCTGCTGCGGGAGGAGTTCGGCGTACGGGCCAGCCGGTCGTTCAGCCGGCGCGCCCAGCCCGGCTGGCACCGCGACGGTTTGCGTGACTGGCAGGTTGGCGAGTTGCCCGAGACCATCACGCTGGACGACGGCACGCTGGCCTGGCCGGCGCTCTGCGATCAGGGGGATGTGGCCGCGCTCAGGCTCTACGAGGACGAGCGGGAAGCGGCGCGCAACCATCACGCCGGGCTGCGGCGGCTGCTCGCCATCGCGCTGGGGGAGAGAGTAAAGATGTTGCGCCGGAAATCGCCGGTGACCGAGCGAATGTGCCTGCAGTACGCGGCCGTGGATGGCTGCGCGCAGTTGCGCGAGGACCTGCTGGTGGCCGTATTGGACCGCATGCTGGGCGATGACCCGTCCCGGATCCGCGACGAGGCGGCATTCAGGAGGCTCGTGGAGCAATCCGGGCCGGAATTGTTCTCCCGCGCGCAGCAACTGGCCCTGCTGTTGGGCGAGGTTCTGGAACGATATTCAAAGCTTGCGCGACGCCTGGAGGACATCGCCGAAAAGTGGCCGGCCGCCGCGGAGGACCTGGCGCTGCAGCTCGCCTGGCTGGTCTGGCCGGGCTTCCTGAGGGACGTGACCCGGCAACGGCTCGAGCACTACCCGCGATACCTGGAGGCGGTCGCCTGGAGACTCAAGGACCTGGAGAACGATCCCGGCGCCGACGAGCGCCGGCGGCGGCAGATCGAGCCCTACTGGGAAGCCTACCAGCGGGCCGTCGAGCGCCACGGCTGGCCGGGTTCGGACTCGATGGAACGCTTCCGCTGGCTGCTGGAGGAGTATCGCGTCTCGGTCTTCGCCCAACGGCTGGGGACCAGCGAACCGGTGTCGCCGAAGCGGCTGGACCGCGCCCTGGAGGCGCTCGACGAGCACGCGGTGGCCTGAGTTGCCG
>Ga0102944_1002220_pt1 | contig 11642 bp, 14 predicted proteins | sample SalPonD_shore_MG_FD_78172 | JGI IMG/M metagenome (GOLD analysis project Ga0102944, IMG submission 78172) | Salt pond soil microbial communities from South San Francisco under conditions of wetland restoration - Salt Pond MetaG... | ecosystem: Environmental > Aquatic > Marine > Intertidal zone >... | reverse complement strand
CGGGAGATATGGCCGGGCACAGCAAATGGGCGAACATCAAGCACCGCAAGGCGGCACAGGATGCCAAGCGCGGCAAGATCTTCACGCGCCTGATCAAGGAGATCACCGTGGCGGCCCGCCTCGGCGGCGGTGACCCCGAGGCCAACCCGCGCCTGCGGCAGGCCATGGACAAGGCCCTGGCCGCCAACATGCCCAAGGACAACATCGACCGCGCCATCAAGCGCGGTACGGGCGAGCTGGAGGGGGTCAGCTACGAGGAGGTCAACTACGAGGGCTACGCCCCCGGCGGCGTGGCCGTGCTGGTGGAGTGCATGACCGACAACAAGAACCGCACGGTCAGCGAGATCCGCCACCTGTTCTCGAAGAACGGCGGCAGCCTGGGCGAGAACGGCTGCGTCGAGTACCTGTTCAACAAGGTCGGCATGCTGGTGCTCGAGGGCGAGGGCATCGACGAGGACACCGTGCTCGAGGCGGCCATGGAGGCCGGGGCCGAGGACATGGAGGCCGAGGACGGCCAGTTCACGGTCTACACCGATCCCCAGGACTTCGAGGCGGTCAAGGCCAACCTGGAGGCCGCCGGCTGGCAGCCGGCGGTGGCCGAGGTGACCATGAAGCCGGACACCACGGTGCACGTGGAGGGCAAGCAGGCCGAGCAGGTGCTCAAGCTGCTCGAGGCCCTGGAGGACTCCGAGGACGTCCAGAACGTCTACGCCAACTACGACATCCCCGACGAGGTCCTGGAGCAGGTCACGGCCTGAACGGCGGCCGCGGGGGAGGGGCAGTCCATGGTGGTAGTCGGCATCGACCCGGGGTCCCGCATCACCGGGATCGGCATCGTCGAGGCCGACGGTTCCCGCCTGCGCGCCCTCCACCACCAGGCCCTGCGCCTGGGCGACGGTCCCTTCCCCGAGCGCCTGGGCCGCCTGTTCCGCGCGGTGCGCGCCGCCGCCGCCGACTACGGGGCGGAGGCGGCGGCGGTGGAGACCGTCTACGTCAAGCGCAATGTGGACTCCGCCCTCAAGCTGGGCCAGGCGCGCGGCGCCGCCATTGCCGCCCTGGTGGACGCCGGCCTGGCGGTGGGCGAGTACACCCCGGCGGTGATCAAGGAGGCGGTGGTGGGGCGCGGCTCGGCCAGCAAGGACCAGGTGGGCTACATGGTCCAGCGCCTGCTGGGCCTGGCCGAGCCCGCCCCCGAGGATGCCGCCGACGCCCTGGGCGTGGCCGTGTGCCACAGCCACCACCTGCAGGCCGGCGCCCGCCTCGGCGACGCCGCCGGCAGCGCCGGGCGCCGCCGATGATCGGCCACCTGCGCGGCCCCATCCTGGAGAAGGAGCCCCCCAGCCTCATCGTCGAGGCCGGCGGCGTCGGCTACACCGTGGATGCGCCGCTGTCCACCTTCTATCACCTCCCCGCCGTGGGCGAGGAGGTGAGCCTGCGCATCCATACCGTGGTGCGCGACGACGCCATCCAGCTGTTCGGTTTCCTGTCCCGCGACGAGCAGCGCCTGTTCACCGCCCTGCTGCGGGTCACCGGCGTCGGCGCCAAGCTCGCCCTGCAGGTGCTGTCCGGCCTGCCGCCGGCGGAGCTGTGGCGCTGCGTGCAGGACAACGACCTGGGGCGCATGAGCCAGGTGCCCGGCATCGGCAAGAAGACCGCCCAGCGCCTGGTGATGGAGCTGCGCGACACCCTCGAGGCGCCCGCGGACGGGGCGGGGGCGGTGCCGCAGGGGGCCGGCGCGGCCGCAGGCGGTCCGCGGCGCGAGGCGGTGGCGGCGCTGCAGGAGCTGGGCTACAGTGCCGATCAGGCCGAGCGCGCCATCGGCGCCGTCGGCGAGGAGGAGCTGTCGGTGGAGGAGCTCCTCAAGCGGTCCCTGCAGCAGATGGCCAGGTAAGCGGCAATGGAACCCCCTTCCCAGAGCGAGCGCGTCATCGACGGCAACGAGGCCGCCGACGAGGGCGGCCAGGAGACGGTGCTGCGGCCGCAGCGCCTGGCCGATTACGAGGGCCAGCCGCGGGTGCGCGAGCACCTGGAGGTGTTCGTGCCGGCGGCGCGCGAGCGCGGCGAGTCCCTCGACCACTGCCTGCTGTTCGGGCCGCCCGGCCTGGGCAAGACCACCCTGGCGCACATCATCGCCAACGAGATGGCGGCCGACCTCAAGGTGACCTCCGGCCCGGTGCTGGAGAAGGCCGGCGACCTGGCCGCCCTGCTCACCAATCTGGCCCCCTTCGACGTCCTGTTCATCGACGAGATCCACCGCCTGTCGCCGGCGGTGGAGGAGATCCTCTATCCCGCCATGGAGGACTACCAGATCGACATCGTCATCGGCGAGGGCCCGGCGGCGCGGTCGATCAAGCTGGACCTGCCGCCGTTCACCCTGGTGGGCGCCACCACCCGCGCCGGGCTGCTGACGTCGCCGCTGCGCGACCGCTTCGGCATCAACTTGCGCCTTGATTTCTATGGCCTTTCCGATCTGGCCCGGATCGTGGACCGCTCCGCCCGTCTCCTCGGGGTGACAGTGGAGCCGGCCGGCGCCGAGGAGATCGCCCGCCGTTCCCGGGGTACGCCGCGGGTGGCCAACCGCCTGCTGCGGCGGGTGCGCGACTGCGCCGAGGTGCGCGCCGACGGCGTCATCACCCAGGCCGTGGCCGATGACGCCCTGGCCATGCTGGAGGTGGATCCGGCCGGCCTGGACAAGTTGGACCAGAAATTGCTTTCCGCCCTCGTGGACAAGTTCGGCGGCGGTCCGGTGGGGCTCACCAACCTGGCGGCGGCGGTGGGCGAGGAGGCCGACACCATCGAGGATGTCCTCGAGCCCTACCTGATCCAGCAGGGCTACCTGCAGCGCACCGCCCGCGGACGCTGCGCCACCGCCCTGGCCTACCGCCACCTCGGTCTGGAGGGGCCCGGCGGCGGCAGCGATCCCCAGGACCGCCTGCTTTGACCTCCGTCGTCGGCGAGCTGCCCGTCCGCGTCTACTACGAGGACACCGACCACGGCGGCGGGGTCTACTACGCCAACTACCTGCGCTTCTTCGAACGCGGCCGCACGGAACTGCTGCGGGCGCTGGGATTCGAACAGGACGAGCTGGCGCGCAACCATCAGGTGCTGTTCGTCGTCCGCAGGGTGGAGGTGGACTACCTGCGCCCGGCCGTGTTCAACGACCGCCTGCGGGTGGTATCCGAGGTCAGCGATCTGGGCCGGGCGCGGGTGGTGTTCGACCAGGCCGTCTACCGCGAGGGCGAATCGCGCCCCCTGTGCCAGGCCAGCGTGGAGGTGGCCTGCGTGGAGCCCAAGGCCTTCCGGCCGGCGCGCATTCCGGAGGGCATCCGCCGCGCCCTGGGCTACGGCGGGCAAACCTGAATCCGAGAGGGAAGATCCGACGACGATGCAAGGCGAAACGGCGTACACCGCATGGGACCTGATCCTGGGCGCCAGCCCCCTGGTGCAGGGGGTGATGCTGGTGCTGTTCCTGGCCTCGGTGGCCTCGTGGGTGGTCATCTATGTCAAGGGCCGGGAGATCCTGGCTGCCGGCCGGGCCGAGCAGGCCTTCGACGGCCTCTACCACCAGACCCGCGACCTGGATCAGCTGGTGGCCGGCATTGGCCGCGAGCGGCGGGCCGCGCGCAGCGGTTCGGCGGCCGTGCTGCGGGCCGGCTACCGCCAGGTCAAGCGCCTGCTGGAGGACGGCCTGCCGCGCGGCGAGATCCGCGAGGGCGGCCGGCGGGCCATGCGGGTGGCGCTCAGCGAGTACGTCGACCGCCTCGATCGCCATCTGGCCTACCTCGCCATGGTGGCCTCCGCCGCCCCCTTCGTGGGGCTGTTCGGCACGGTCTGGGGCATCATGAACAGCTTCCAGAACATCGGCGCCATGGGCCAGGCCACCCTGGCGGTGGTCGCCCCCGGCATCGCCGAGGCCCTGGTCGCCACCGCCTTCGGCCTGGGCGCGGCGATCCCGGCGGTGGTCGCCTACAACATGCTCACCCGCCGGGTGGAGCACCACCACACCCGGCTGGAGAACTTCGCGGACGACCTCACCGGGGTGTTCGAGCGCCAGGCCTGGGCCGGTTAGGGCAGGGGAACGGCAATGGCCTACCGTCGGCGCAAGCTCATGGGCGAGATCAACATCATCCCCCTGGTGGACGTGGTGCTGGTGCTGCTGGTGGTGTTCATGATGACCGCCCCCATGCTGACCCGGGGCGTGGACGTGGACCTGCCGCAGGTGGACGCCGCGCCGCTGCATCCCCCCGAGGAGCCGCTGGTGGTTACCGTGCGCAAGTCCGGGGCGATCTACCTGGAGAAGACCCGCATCGATGACCCCCGCCACGACCTCAGCCCGAAGGTGAAAGCCATACTGGCCGAGCATCCCGACCGCCCGGTGGTGGTCAACGGCGACCAGGGGGCCGCCTACGGGGCCGTGGCCAAGACCCTGGAGCTGCTGCGCCGCGGCGGCGTCCGCGACGTGGGCCTGCAGACCCGGCCCGTCGGAAACTGATGCGCCGCATCTGGCTGCAGGGCCTGGTGATCTCCCTGCTGGTGCATGCCCTGGTCCTTTCCGGGGGGTGGCTGTGGACCCTGCTGCGTCACCCCGAGCCCCCCGATCGGCCGCCGATCCGGGCCCGCCTGGTGGCGCCCGAGGCGGCCCCCGAGCCGCCCGCGCCCGACCGGGCCCAGGCCGATCGGCCGAAGCCCGACAAGCCCGAGCCGGCCAAGCCGGAGCCGGCCAAGCCCGACCAGCCGCCCGCCCCCGCGCCGGACAAGGGCACCGTGGCCCGCCCCGAGCCCGAGTCCGCACCGGAGCCGGCCAGGCCCGCCGTCAAGAAGCCGGCCCACCCGGTGCCCAAGAAACGGGTGGCGAAGGCCGAGCCCGACAAGCCGGCGCCCAAGAAGGAGCCTCCCGAAGAGGCCCCCGAGCCGAAGGAGCCGGCTCCGGCCAAGAAGCCCGACAAGCCCGAGCCCGACAAGCCGGATCCCATCCTGGGCCAGGACCTTGCGGACAAGATCGCGAAAATGGCTGACCGCTCCGATTCGGCCAAGGGGTCGCTGCGCCAGCGCCGGGCGGTGGCGCGCTTCCAGGAGGCGGTGCGCAGCCGCGTGCAGTCCAATTGGCTGGTGCCGCCCGGCCTGGATGATCGCGACGGCCTCACCGCCACCGTGCGCATCGCCCTGACCCCGGACGGCAAGCTGGCCAGCCCGCCCAAGGTGGTGAGCTCCAACGGCCCCGGCTACTTCAACAGCTCGGTGGTGCGCGCAGTGGAGAAGGCGGCGCCCTTCCCCATGCCCGACGGCCCCACCCGTTACTTCCAGAACCTCGAGCTCCACTTCAGCCCGGATATGGTGCAATGAAGCGAACGCTGCCGCTGCTGCTGGCCCTCCTGCTGCTGGTCGCCGCACCCGGACCGGCGGGGGCCGTGCTGTCCATCGACATCCGCCAGGGCGTGCGCGACCCCCTGCCGGTGGCGCTGGTGCCCTTCTCCTGGGAAGGGGAGGGGCCCCGGCCCTTCGACGTCGGCGGGGTGGTGAGCGCCGACCTCAAGCGCTCCGGGCTGTTCCGCATGGTGCGGGAGGACGCCTTCATCAGCCGGCCGCACACCCCCGAGGGGGTCACCTACAAGGACTGGCGCCTGGTGGGGGCGGACGCCCTGGTCATCGGCCGCATGCAGCCGGCGCCGGAGGGCAAGGTGGAAGTGCGCTTCCGGCTGTTCGACATCTACAGCCAGCGCCAGATCGCCGGCGTGCGCTATCAGGTCCGCCCCGGCGGGCTGCGCAGCGTCGCCCACCGCATCGCCGACACCATCCACAAGCAGCTCATCGGCTGGTCGGGGGCCTTCAACACCCGGCTGGCGTATGTGGTCAAGGAGGGCGACGAGTTCCGCCTGATGGTCGCCGACGCCGACGGTGCCAACGCGCGCGCGGTGCTCACCAGCCGCCACCCGCTGATGTCGCCGTCCTGGGCCCCGGACGGCAAGCGGCTGGTCTACGTCTCCTTCGAGCAGGGCCGCTCCATGGTCTACGTCCAGGATCTGGATACCGGCAAGCGCTCGACCGTGGCGGCCTTCGACGGCATCAACTCGGCGCCGGAGTTCTCGCCGAGCGGCGACCGCCTGGCCCTGACCCTGTCGCGGGACGGCAACCCCGAGATCTACGTGCTCGACCTGGGCACGCGCAACCTGCGCCGGCTCACCCACCACGGGGCGATCGATACCGAGCCCACCTGGGGGCCGGACGGCGAGCGCCTCATCTTCACCTCCGACCGCGGCGGCAGCCCCCAGCTCTACCGCATCGCCGCCGCCGGCGGCGATGTCGAGCGCCTGACCTTCGAGGGGGGCTACAATGCCTCGCCCACCTGGTCGCCTACCGGCGACCGGGTGGCCTTCGTGCACGGCGACGGCAGCCGCTTCGCCATCGCGGTGATGGACCTGAAGAGCGGAAACATCCGCACCCTTACCGAGCGGGGGCTCAACGAATCGCCCAGCTTCGCCCCCAACGGCCACATGATCCTGTACGCTACGCAGGGCGCCGGCGGCGCCGGCGTTCTGGCCACGGTCTCGGTGGAGGGCAACGTTCAGCAGCGCCTGCAGCGGAAACGCTCGGGGGACGTTCGGGAGCCCGCCTGGTCCCCCATGCGCTGATCCAGTGAAGCCTGTGCAAGTCGTCAACCAAGAGAGGGAGTAACCGCATGTTCCAAAAAGGTGGGAAGATCGCATGGCTGGGCCTGACCGGACTGCTGGTCCTGGGGGGCTGCGCCACCCCCGGGGAGAAGGGTCCGGAAGGCGGGCAGCCGCAGGCCGGCCAGGAAGGCGGAGCCGCCGAGGGCGGCCAGGAAGGCGCCACCGCGCAGGGCCTGGGCGGCGCCGAGGGCGGCCAGGGCTCGGCCCTGGGCGAGCAGGCCAAGTCCGAGGCGGTCAAGGAGCCCGAGGAGCACCGGGTGTTCTTCGATTTCGACAGCGCCAAGCTGTCGGATCAGGCGCGCGACCTGATCAACGCCCATGCCGAGTACCTCAAGGCCCACCCCGCCATCCACGTGGTCCTGGAGGGCAACGCCGACGAGCGCGGCAGCCGCGAGTACAACCTCGCCCTGGGTGAGCGCCGGGCCAAGTCGGTGCGCCGCATCCTGCTGGTGCACGGCATCGCCTCCAGCCGGCTGGAGGTGGTCAGCTACGGCGAGGAGCGGCCGCTGGTGGAGGGCCACAACAAAGAGGCCTACTCCCGCAACCGCCGCGTGAAGCTGCGCTATGAGCGGGGCAATGAGCAGGGGTAGGGCGGTGACCACGCTGCGCTTCGCCGCGGTCCTGGCCCTGGCCGGCGTGCTCGGGGGCTGTCTGCCCCCGCCGCCCTCCGGCCCGGACCGGGGTCCCACGCCGGAGGAGAAGCTGCGCCAGCGGGTGACCGATCTGGAGCAGGAGCTGGCCCGCCTGAAGCAGGCCAATGCCGACAGCTCGGGCATGCAGAAGGGCCTGGAGTCGCTGACGGTGGAGCTGGACGACCTGCGCCAGGAGGTGCGCGGCCAGCAGGGCGACATGGAGGTGGTGCAGCACCGCCTGGACCGCCTGGCCGAGCGCCAGCGCCGCCTCTACGAGGACGTCGACAGCCGCCTGCGCGCCCTGGAGCAGGGCGAGGGCGGCGGCTCGCCGCAGTCCGGCTCCCCGGGGGCGGCCTCCGGGGCGTCCGGGGCGGACCAGTCCGCCGGGGCGGACAGTGGCGAGACCCGGGCGCGCTCGGCGGAGGATGCCTACAAGGCGGCCTTCGCCAAGATCGAGGCCAACGAGTACGAGGCGGCGGCCAAGGCCTTCAAGGCCTTCCTGGCCGAGCACGGCGACAGCGACCTGGCGCCCAACGCCCGCTACTGGCTGGGCGAGGCCCGCTACGTGCTGCGCGATTTCGAGCAGGCCCTGGGGAGCTTCAACAAGGTGCTGCAGGAATATCCGGACAGCCGCAAGGCGCCGGCGGCCCTGCTCAAGATCGGCTATTCCTTCTACGAGCTGGGCGATTACGACAGCGCCCGTCAGGCCCTCCAGCGCGTGCGCGAGCGGTTCCCGGATTCCTCCGAGGCGCGCCTGGCGCGCAAGCGGCTGAACCGCATGGAGGAGGAGGGGCATTAGCCCGGTCCGGGCACGGGGACCCCGGCGCGGCAACACGGTAGGGGTGGTCCTGGCGGGGGGCGGCAGCCGGCGCATGGGACGCGCCAAGGGCGGCCTGGCCCATCCCGCCGGCGGCACCCTCCTGACCGCCGCCCTGGCGCGGCTGCGGCCGTGGGCGGCGGTGCGTGTGGTGGCCGGGCGCGGCGCCGGTGAAGCGGCGCCCGCCGGCATCCCGTGGCTGCGCGATCCGCCCGGGCTGGGCGGCCCCCTGGCCGGGGTGGCGGCGGCGGTGCGGGCCTTCCCCGCCGACTACTACCTGGTGCTGGCGCTGGATCTGCCACGCGCGCGGCCGGACCTGCTGGTGGCCGCCGCCCGCAGGCACCCCGGGCGGGCCGTGGTCGGCTGCACCCCGGAGGGCCGCTGGCAGCCCCTGGCGGGGCTGTACCCGGCCGCCCACGCCCGCCGCGCCCTGGACCTGCTGCGCCGCGGCGAGCGCCGGGCCACGCTCTGGGCCGCCGCCGGCCCTTGGCCGCCGCTGGCCCTGCGCGGCCCGTGGTGGGTCAACATCAACACCCCGGAGGAGGCCGCCCGCTATCTGGGCGGCGCTGGAGGCGCCCCATGATCAAGGTCCTCTACTTCGCGGCCGTGCGCGAGGCGGTGGGCACCGCCGAGGAGGAGGTGGCGGCCGAGGGTGTGGCCACCGTGGCCGACCTGCTGGCCCGCCTGCGCGAGGCCGACCCGATCCGGGCGCAGGCCCTTGCGGAGGACCGGCGCCTGCTGGTGGCGGTGAACCAGGAGTACGCCGAGGGCTCGCGGCCCGTCGCCGATGGCGACGAGGTGGCCCTGTTCCCGCCGGTGACCGGAGGCTGAGGCCGGTGGTCGCCCTCCCCGCCGGCCCCATCCCGGGCCCCCTGGCTGCCCTCGCCGGTACCGCCGAGGCCACCTCGGCGGCGGTGCTCTACCGCGGCGAGCTGGTCAGCCGCCGGCGCGCCGGCCGGGCCGAGCACGCCCTCCACCTGCTGCCCCTGCTGGACGAGCTGCTGGCGGAGCTGGCGCTGCCGCGGACGGCGCTGGAGGCGGTGGCCTTCGGCCGCGGCCCCGGCCCCTTCACCGGCGGCCGCATCGTGGTGGCCTCGGCCCAGGGCCTCGGGCTGGGCCTGGACGTGCCGCTGATCCCGGTCTCCAGCCTGGCCGCCGCCGCCTGGTCCGCCGGCGGCGAGCGCTGCGCCGCGGCCCTCGATGCCGGGCGGGGCGAGGTCTACTGGGGCATGTACCGGCGCACGCCGGAGGGCGTGGCCCTGGCGGGGGAGGAGCAGGTGGCGGCCCCGGAGGGGCTGGTCCTGGCCCCGGGCTTTGCGGCCGACGGTCCGTGGCTGGGTGCGGGCAGCGGCTGGCAGACGATGGGCGAGGGCCTGGCGGCCCGGCTGGGCGTGGCGCTGGCGGGGACGGTGCCGGAGGCCGCCGGCGAGGCCGACGCGGTGGCCGCCCTGGCGGTGGCGCCGTGGCGGGCCGGGGACACGCTGACCCCGGCCCAGGCGGTGCCCACCTACCTGCGCGCCTCCTACGCCGAGAAGCCCGCCGGCGCCCCCTCTCCGTGACCCCCGCCGGCGGTTCCGGCTAGTAGTCCGCGTCCAGCTCCGCCTCGTCCCGCTCGGCCTCGAAGCCCTCGGGGCGGCGCTGGATGAAGGGCCGGAAGGCCTCCAGCTCCACGAACTGGTCGGCCTGGCGGCGCAGCTCGTCGGCAGTGACGTCGGTGGCGGCGAGCACGGTGACCTTGACGCCGCGCTGCTGGACGGCCTCCACCAGGCGGCGGAAGTCGCCGTCGCCGGAGAACAGCACCACGTGGTCCAGGTGGGGCGCCAGGTTGAGCATGTCGATGGTCAGCTCGACGTCCATGTTGCCCTTCACCCGGCGCTGGCCGCCGTTCTTGAACTCCTTGGTGGGCTTGGTGACGACGATGTAGCCGTTGTAGGAGAGCCAGTCCACCAGGGGCTTGAGCGGGGTGTGCTCGCCGGAGACGTCGATGGCCGTGTAGTAGAAGGCGCGCGTGACCTTGGCGCGCTCCCGGAAGAAGCTCAGCAGCGACTGGTAGTCCACGTCGAAGCCCATGTCCCGGGAGCTGCCGTGGAAGTTGGGGCCGTCGATGAACAGGCCGGTGCGGTCGTCGTTGTCCAGCCAGATTACCTCGCCGTAATGCTCGGTCATGGAAGTATCCTCAAGTAGAATTCAAGTAAGTTTCCGAGCCAAACGCTCAACAGTTTCCTAGACCGGATGGCCCGGTCCGGGTTCCCGGATCAGGGAAAACCCGTAGGCCGGCGGCGGGACTATAACAGGCTTGTCCGGTTTGCACAGGGAACCCGTATTCCCGGCGCCGCCGCGGCCGCCGGGCTTCCCTCAGGCGACAAGGCAGAATCGATCCATGCAGAGCGATCTCAATACCCTGGAATTCGACGCCATCCGGCGCGCCCTGGCCAACGAGTGCGCCTCGCCCTACGGCAAGGAGGCCGCCCGCAACCTGGAGCCGGCCCCCGGCCTGCAGGTGGCGAAGGCCTTCCAGGCGGCGGTGAGCGCCGCCCGCGAGGGCCTGGAGAACCGCGATGGCCCGCAGCTCGGCGAGCTCCCCGACGTGCGCGCGGCCCTGCGTCAGGCCGCCCAGAGCGGCGCCTCGCCGCTCAACGGCATGGCCCTGCGCAACCTGGTGACCCTGCTGCAGACCGGCGAGTACCTGGCGCGCAACCTGGAGCAGCGCCCGCAGCTGTACGCCGGCGACCGCGGCGACCTGACCGGTGCCTCCGATCTGATCGACGAGCTGGACGCGGTGGTGGACACCATGGGCCGGGTGCGCCCGGACGCCTCCGACGAGCTTGCGCGCCTCAACGGCGAGGTCAAGGACAAGCGCGACGAGCTCAATCAGGAGGTGCGCAAGAAGCAGAAGGACAAGAAGCTCGCGCCCAACCTGGTGGAGCCCAAGACCGAGCACTACTCCGGGCCGCGCCGGGTGCTGGCGGTGAAGACCGAGGCCGCCGGCTCGATCAAGGGCGTGCGCCGCGAGGCGCTGTCCAACGGGCGCGGCATCATGGTCGAGCCGATGGAGTGGATCCCGCTCAACAACCGCCTGGAGCAGCTGGCCAAGGAGATCGACGCCGAGGAGCGGCGCGTCCTCAAGGCCGCCACGGACAGCGTCTCCGCGCGGCGCGATGCGCTGCAGCAGCTGATCGACGCCGTCACCTGGATCGACCTGGCCCTGGGCGCCGGGCGGCTGTCCATCAAGACCGACGGCGTCGCCCCGGGGCTGGACGACACGCCCCACCTGGACCTGCGCGGGGCCTGCCACCCGGCGCTGGTGGCCGAGCACAAGAATGGCGGCCCGGCCCCGGTACCGCTGACCATGCGCCTCGACCGCGAGCATCCCATGGTGCTCATCACCGGACCCAACACCGGCGGCAAGACCGTGGCCATCAAGACCATCGGCCTGCTCGCCACCATGGCCTTCTGCGGGCTGCACATCCCGGTGACCGAGGGCTCGGTGGTGGGGTCCTACCGCCGCATCCTGGTGGACATCGG
>Ga0102944_1002219_pt1 | contig 11645 bp, 9 predicted proteins | sample SalPonD_shore_MG_FD_78172 | JGI IMG/M metagenome (GOLD analysis project Ga0102944, IMG submission 78172) | Salt pond soil microbial communities from South San Francisco under conditions of wetland restoration - Salt Pond MetaG... | ecosystem: Environmental > Aquatic > Marine > Intertidal zone >... | reverse complement strand
CGGCTGCTTGTGGAATACGAATATCAGGCTGATTGGAGGGCCGGGATCCCGAAAAAGACCATTCGTTTTTGTGAAAAAATGATGACGGCTTTTTTTCATCCAGGCCGGATAATTGCCATATGGTATTAATGAGACTATTTTTTGAACGTATCTTCCAGTCATCATTATTTTGTAAAATTTCATATAACCTGACCATGGCTGATCGGTTATCATTGATACCTAATCCATCAAATAGACCCGCACTTAAAATTTCTTTCCAATTTTCCACAGGTTGTTTAGAGCCTGATGAAAACCGAGCCAGCTGATCCACCTTATAATCGAAATATTCAGTGTGTGCTTTATCCCACTGTTGATTTTTTATTCTTAGAGGAACTTCATCCAGTAACCCGGAACAGGGTAGTTTGTCTGTTTGCTGAAGTTTTTGAAACACAGTGTAGATTTTGGTCGAGATATAGGGTTTCAAGAAGAGAGTAACCGGTTGGGTTCCATCTGCACGTTCAACATTTACCAAATCCTTATCGAATAAAAGGACATGAAGAATGACACTATTATACTTTTTGTCTTCATGATGATGATGTTCATACCATTCCTTAGCTTTCAGGTGTAGTTCAACGGCACCATGAAAGCTCAGGCCGTCAATTTTTATTTCAGCCTCTAGAAAGTCGGGCCCGTCTCCGAAGTTTCTTTGACCTTGATTTACAATTGTGAGGTTGCGACCATCGATGGTTTGTAAACGCCGGAAATCAAAATATAAGTTTGACCATATATATTGAAACAGGCGTTCATTCATAAGTATTTAGTGAATTAATCGATCAGTTCGCTTTCATCCATTGTTAAATTTTCTGTAGCCAGATAAAGATCGGGTATGGATTTGTGCATATTAGATTTTAAATTATTGAGCCGGCGTTCGGTTTTATCCAGAACACTTCGACTTCTTTGATCTAACCAATCTACAATATCATCGGCCTGACCTGTAATCCATTTAAGATTATCTTTACCTGATTTTGGAGTCATCAGAAATCCTAAAGCAACTCCACTGAGAAATGAACTTGCTCCGACAAGTAAAAGGGTAATGTTAGATTTGGAAGCAGCCATAGTTATATTCCTTTTATGGTTTTTATATATAAGATGCGTAACGTCTTCTATCCTTACAGATGAATATTATTAATATAGAATAGTATATTTATTTATGCTAAATATCTCTTCTTATATTAAAAAAGTAACCTTTTTAGATATAAACTATATATTAAAATTTCATAGTTACATATTTTGCGTATAATTGTTTATTATTATAGCTATGATTAGGAGAATAACTTTAATATTATTATGGTTTATGTTTTTGGGTGCCGGGCAGGTACATGTCAGTAAATTCACTGCAAATGTATCAACACAGAATAGCCGGGAGATACAGGTTAAATGGACGGTTGATACGGAGCAGGAAGTTGCGCAATACAGGCTTGAGCGTAAGATGGTTCAGGATAATGATTTTAAACCCATTGCCAGGATTGCAGTGAGCACTACCCCACCAACAAAAACATACCAGTTTACTGATAAAAATGTTTTTAAAACAACTTCAGGAACAGAACCAGTTGTGTATGCTTTATATGTGGATTTCCAAAATGGTGATACGAAATACATTGGGCAAGCTGAGGTAAACTATACAACTACAGCCATACGGCGAACATGGGGAAGTATAAAAGCCATGTTTCAATAACATATTCTCTTCATTTAAATAATAGTTATCATGCCGGCAAATACTGCTGTACAATTAATGAGCAAAGAACGGATTACCCGCAGTGTCATCCGGATGGCATATCAGATATATGAAACAACTCATGGCAGCAAGAATCTGCAATTAATAGGTATTGATGACAGGGGTACACAGCTTGCCGTATTGATAAAAGAACAATTGGAGAAAATTCTTGGTTTGGAAGTTCCGTTACAAAAAATTTCAGTCAAGAAGGATCTTGCTTCCAGCATAGAAAAGTCCCTGGACCTCAGGGATAAGTATGTAATTTTGATCGATGATGTCATATTTAGTGGAAGAACAATTTATAAAGCTATACAGGAACTCGCTAATAATGGAGAACCCAAACAGTTGATGATAACAGTACTGGTTGACCGTGGACATCGCAAATATCCACTTGAAGCTCAGTTTGTAGGTTTGGAGAGTCCTACAAAATTAGACGAGCATGTTACGGTCACGTTTTCAGATTCCGGTAAGCCTGTCGAAGTTATACTGGAAAAAGGCTGATAATTATTTTTTTAAGAGAATAGAATAAATAATTTGGGCACAAATATTAATACTGAGATTATCGTCCTTATCATAGTATAATTTGGGTTAACATTTTTTATAATAATATAATCTCAGATTATCATCCTTTTCGATTTACTTTGCTAAATTTCATCATCGAAAAAAACATTTCGTAAAATTATTTATCAATAGCATGTTAAGATGAATACAAATATTAGGAATACAATTTACTCAAGTCTGTTATTTTTAGTGTTATGGATGGGGCTAAAGCCTGTTACAGCTTTTGCACAGGATGATTTTCATATATCACCAAATAGCCTGCCTAATACTAATACGCTTGCCAATGTTACGCTTCCCAAGGTGCCGCCGGATTCATTGCCTATGTGGGATGTAAATTTTGTTGGTGGCTTAAACGGGAATCAGGCGGCTTATTCAAACTGGAGCCAGGGTGGCGTGAGCTCTATGGCACTAACGGCATCGACTTTATTTAAAGCAAACTATTACAGTAAATGGATTGGTTACAAATTATTAGTTAATCTGAAATACGGGCAGACCCGTTTACCTGGTAATGATATTAGGAAAACAGATGATATCATAAATATTAATAACCAGTTCAATTATTTTTTTACACAAGATCACTTGAGTTTGTTTGGAGCTGTCGATTTTTTATCACAGTTTGATAAAGGGTATAAATATAATGACAATGCGCCTAATGTATTGATCTCCAATTTTCTGGCACCCGCCTACATTACCGAATCAACAGGTCTGGCATACTCTCCGGTAGAGTTTTTAAGTGTTCAGGGTGGTTTTGCCTTAAAACAAACGGTAGTCAGAGATACAAGCCTGTCACTACGTTATGGATTACAAAGAGGCCGTAAGTTCAGGTCGGAAGGTGGTATATCCACAGCCATAAATGTAAATCTGGAAATCATGAAAAATGTTTCTTTAACTACAAGTTTCACGTCATTTACCAGTTTCCTGAAACCGTTGTCGAGTACTGATTTTTCATTAAACAATGAATTGACAGGGAAGATCAATAACTTCATGAATGCCAATTTGCAGTTTGCTATGGTATATAACGACGACATCACCAAAGCATTACAAATTAAACAGGTGTTATCACTCGGTTTTAATATCACTATCCTTTAAGTTCATTCTGTGGAAGCATCTACTTTGAAATTATTACTCGATAAATTAAAAGATCTTGAGGATTGGCGGAATTCGTTTGGCCCCTATTCATTGGATAAAAGTCAAAAGATTGATCAGGATAAGATAACTTCCGTTTTCACAGAGCTGGTGGATCGCTTAAAGGGTAATTACCCCTTCCATCATCCACAATATGCCGGACAAATGCTCAAACCTCCGCATGAGTTGGCGTGGGCAGCGTATTCTCTGGCAATGACTATTAATCCCAATAATCACGCTCTCGATGGGGGGCCGCCGTCTTCCGAAATGGAGAAAGAAGTCGTTGCCGAATTGGCTGAGATGGTTGGGTATGGGGATAAATACCTCGGTCACCTGACAAGTAGCGGTACGATTGCCAACCTGGAAGCATTATGGGTGGCAAGGGAATCACATCCGGATAAAATGATAGCGTATTCTTCAGCGGCCCATTATACACATTCAAGAATGTGTGAAATCCTTGGAGTGAAAAGTGTAGAGATTCCCACAAATAACATGGGCGTTATGAATATCAATGCTTTTCAAGATGCAGCAGATGATATTGGAACAGTTGTCGTAACGTTGGGCACAACCGGATTGGGTTTGTTGGAAGATTTGCCAGATATTTTGGAACTTTGTAAGTCGAAGGGGATTCGCGTTCATGTGGATAGTGCTTACGGTGGATTTTATAAATTATTAGCCGATCATGAATTAATGAAAAAAGGGGTTTGGCCGGCTGTTAAAGAGTGTGACAGTTTTGTAGTTGATCCTCATAAACACGGTTTACAACCATATGGATGTGGATGTGTTCTGTTTCGGGATCCCGGTGTCGGGAAATTCTATAAACATGATTCTCCATACACATATTTTTCATCAGATGAATTACACCTGGGGGAAATCAGCCTTGAATGTTCCCGTGCCGGTGCTGCTGCGGTTGCATTATGGACAACACTTCAACTTTTGCCTTTGAAAGCAGATGAAGGATTGGGGAGGATACTTGAACAATGCCTATTAGCTGCTGATGCTTTCTTTTCAGCATTAAAAGCATCTGAAAAATATCGGCCGCTGATTAAGCCTGACCTGGATATTGTTGCTTACTTTCCACTTATAAATGATATGAGTACTTCTTCAATCTCAAAACAATCGAGCCGGATATTTACCGCTGGTATGAATGACAAAAAAGAGGGCCTTCATTTAAGCTTGTTTCGTATGGAGTCTGACTTTTTTAAGCAGCATTATCCGGATATTAAAGTGGATTCGGATGATGTTACCGTTTTACGCAGCGTACTCATGAAACCCGAACACCACTACTTTGTCCCGGAGCTAATGCGACGGTTACATGTTTTATGGGATAGAACTCAGTCCTGAGAATCTTTTTTATCCTGGCTTATTTCATCATTTCCGGAAAATTGATCCACTTTAAATGGCCGGTTGGGATCTCCGGCAACATATACTGTTTGAGTGGGAAATGCGAAGTCAATGCCTTCATCGTTGAATCTCCTGAGTAATTCAAAATTCACTTTCTGATTGAACTCCATGAATTGCCAGTAATCAGGCGGATGGTACCAATAAATGACAAGGATGTCTAAAGATGTGCTGGCAAAATCGCTGAAATAAATACGGGGAGGGAACTCAGGATCCATCCCTTCATGGTCATCGAGAATTTCGTGAAGGATATCCAGGGCTTTTTGGAGTTTTTCTGGTGTAGTGTCGTAAGTGACAGTTACTGTCATTACTCTCTTTATATAGGGACGTTTACCAATATTGTGGATGGTCTTGTTGGCCAGTTCTCCATTGGGGATTGTTACCATGTGACCATCGAGCGTGCGGATACGAGTAGAACGAAAACCGACTTCTTCAACAGGGCCGTCATATCCATCAACCGTTATACGTTCACCGACCTCAAAGGGTTTGTCGGAAAACAATACAAGCGATCCGAAAAAGTTCTTTATCGTATCCTGTGCAGCTAAAGCAACGGCCAAACCGCCGACACCGAGACCGGCAAGTATGGAGGTTATCGGTTTATCGCTGAGTGTCTGAGCGACCTGCAATAAAACAAGAATTACGACTGTAACCCGGAGTGATTTAATCACCAGCGGGACCAGCATGTCATCCAATTTGCTTTTGGTCTTTTGGGAAAAACGATTCAACCATATTTCAACAATATCTACCAGGTTATAGACCACAAAACCGATAGCGGAAATGATTAAAATAGCGGTAGAGGTGACTACTATGCTACGTACAAAATCACTCATGACCAGGAATGCAGTTCCCAGTTTTAAACCGAGGGAGAACAAGAGAAAGGTAGATGATTTTGCCAGGGACTCCAGTGCCACAGCAAACACCTTGTTATCCTTTTTGTGATAGAGGGAAGAACCACGTTGAAATAAGTATTTGGATACTTTGCCGGCGACAAGTGCAAGTACAATTATGAGAAATAGGGTTACAATACGCCAAAGTTCATTACCGGCGAACGTGAATTCGGAAAATATTTTTAAAAATCCGTTTTGGGCTACCTTTTGAATATTATCTACTAAACCCATCCTTAAGAAATAATATTAACTGATTGTTTGCTGAATATATTACTAATAACTATGCTGAATAGTCATTCAATGTATTAAATATAATATAGAGTTCGGGTTATACTAAATTATTATTTCTATAAAAAGATTCCAGTTTGCAAAGCCTTCTTCAACGGTATGCATTGAACAGCCAGACAGTGTTATGGAGTTTAAGTAATAAAGTGCAGGGTGCCGCCAGGCACGGTATATGAAAAAAATGGGCCCCACCTTTCAGGTGGAGCCCATTGTGTAGAATCTTCGATAAATATGACTAAACATCGAATTTGATGCCTTGAGCCAACGGCAATTCTTTGCTCCAGTTGATAGTGTTGGTCTGACGCCGCATATATCCTTTCCAGGCATCGGAACCCGATTCGCGTCCGCCACCGGTTTCTTTTTCACCACCAAATGCACCACCAATCTCGGCACCACTTGTTCCGATATTGATATTGGCTATTCCGCAATCGGAGCCTATGGCACTGAGGAAACGTTCACTTTCACGCATATTAAGGGTAAACATAGCAGAACTGAGTCCCTGAACCACTCCGTTATGAATTTCCAATGCTTCATCCAGATCACTGTATTTGATCAGGTAAAGTATGGGGGCAAATGTCTCTTCCTGGATGATATCAAAATCTTTCTCCGCTTCGCAAATAGCAGGAACGACATATTGTCCGTTTTCATATCCATTCCCACTCAGGACATCTCCACCGTAATGAACTTTACCTCCTTCATTTTTCAGACGTTTAAGAGCTTTTTGCATGTTATCAACGGCTTCTTTATCGATCAGGGGGCCTACAAGGTTATCCGGATTGAGTGGATCTCCAATGGATATGTTTTTATAAATACTGATTAGGCGGTCTTTGACCTGGTCGAATACGGAGTCCTGAACAATTAACCGCCGTGTGGATGTACAACGCTGTCCGGCCGTACCAACTGCACCAAATACAGTAGCACGGATGGCCATTTCGATATCGGCGTTTTCCGATATGATGATGGCATTGTTACCTCCTAATTCCAGGATGGTTCTTCCAAGACGGGCACCAACAGTCTGCGAGACCTGTTTACCCATGCGTATGGAACCTGTTGCCGAAATAAGTGGGACACGATTATCAGTTGTCATATATTCACCCACTTCACGTGCACCGGTAATCATATTAAAAATACCGTCCGGCAGATCATTTCTTTTTAAAACTTTTGAAATGATATTATTCACAGCCACCCCACAGAGAGGTGTTTTTTCTGAAGGTTTCCATACAATCACGTCACCACATACTGCGGCAATCATAGCATTCCAGCTATATACGGCAACCGGGAAATTAAATGCACTGACAACTCCCACAACACCCAACGGGTGGTATTGGTCAAACATCCGGTGTTCCGGCCGTTCCGACTTCATGGTATAACCATACAGCTGACGCGATTGACCAACAGCGAAATCACAGATATCTATCATTTCCTGGACTTCACCAAGCCCTTCCTGATATATTTTGCCCATTTCATAAGAAACAAGTTTTCCTAAAGGTTCTTTGTATTTCCGTAACTCCAGACCGATTTGTCGTATTATTTCTCCACGCTGCGGGGCAGGAGTCATTCGCCAGGTTTTGAAAGCTTTATGTGCGGTATAGATCACTTGATCATATTCTTCACGCGTAGAAACTGTAACTTTGCCAATTTCCTTACCATCAATAGGTGTAAAACTGGTAATAGTATCTTTTTTAACATCACCATACCGATTTTGTCCGGTTATGGTACCCTGATTTACTTTTTCAATACCTAATTCTTTTAAAAAATCCATACTTGATGTTGTCTTTGTTTATTAAGGTTAAATCCCGATGAAAAAGCGTTATTTAATTATAAAAAATAAAATTATGCTTAATCAATTAGTGAATTATTCGACGTTATATTTAGCATTAATATAGATAAACAAAGAGTCAAAAATAAAACTTTGCATGGATTGTAAGATTGGGGAAAATACGTGTATCCCACTTATGTTCCGCGTTTCGGAATTTGTCCGCATAAATATTTGGGTAGGAAGTATAAAGCCTCTTCCTGATGTTCTGTTTTTGCAACCATCCTTCGATGTACAATTCATTTCTCGGAGACATAGGCATTTTAATTTCAACTGTCGGTCCCCATTGTAGAGTAATTTGCCGGCCGGGAGCGAGACGAGATATTGTTTGATTGACCCCATTTCCAGGAACGGTAATTTGAATTTTGGCAGCCTGCAGATGATCGTATTTCAAAAGTGCACGCATTCCGGCACTTATTTCAATGCCATTTATATTGTGAGATAACTGAAACCGCGAGCCGTAGGTGATAAGAGTATCCAGGGGAACCTCGCCAAATTGCTTCCAGTAAAGCCTGCCTATCCGTAATTCATTTCTTGAACCTTGAAGAGTAAGATTCCAGCCCGGTGATAATGTAATATCGGCAGTTGTTGTGAAACCATATTCACGTGATGATTGATCGTTAGATGGTTGGCCGGCGAGTTGGAAATCATAAACCGTATAGTTTGCCCGAATAAGAAAGTGCTGTTTAATGATAATATGAGAGGTTGGTTGCCAGTCAAATTCAGGTATTAAACGAATAGAACGTCTCCAATGATTCTCTATACTGCGTTGAGAAAATATAAAAACATTATGAAAGGCTTCACCGGCTAATGTTATCCGGCCGGTAAGATAATTGGTAAAATGTTGTTCATCTGAAAGGCTGATAAGGAATGATAATTCATCACGGTCATCAAAATTCATTTCTGGTGTATCGTAATGAAGAATACTGATTCTGCCCTGAGTTTGTAAATTGTTTGTATGGCCAATCTGGATGCTGTTATTCGTAAATAGGCTAAATTGATGTTGATTAAAAGCTGAATTTAGCAGGATATCCTGACGGCGTCGAACCCTTTCAGCCGGCAGGCTGTCGGTATTGATCAATCGCGAATCGGTATTGACTAGAGAATAGGTAAAACCGCTGCTCAACTGACCGATGCCTAATTGATAATTGGCTGAAAAAGTCAAATTCATTTCCTGCCGGACAAAACGGGAGTCGTACAAATCGTTGCTGGTAGTTTGAACCAGGTCATTATTAATGAATCTGCGAACATTGGTTAATGAATAGAATGTCGTTTGTCCTGTGAGATTATGTACGATAGGGAAATTGAGATTTATATCTAATTGTGTGCTATCACTTATAATAGATTCAACAACATCGGTGACATCTCTGTTTAAAAAACTGCTGGGCTGGTAACTATCTCTTCTCGTTTCACCCATATGCATATTCGCCTTCATCTTGATGCCGTTATTGTCATATAAGGCTTGTGTTCCGATAGAGTATGTATGTGATTTACGGGGATTAATGTTAGCGTAATGTACCTTCAAATCCGGATTCAATGATACTTCACCTACTGTCATCGGCTTAAAATCCGTTTCCAGGCCCACCGATGGCCCCTGGTCGACATGGCCACTGCGTTTATCGGACATTAACCCGATTAATGGACGAATTGTTACTTCCGGATTCAGGCGGAAAGAAGGACCCGCCAACAATTCATTATGCGATATATTATTTGTTGAAAAAGTATACGATTGTGCTTCTGCAGAGAAACCTATCAATGGGTTAAACCAGTTAACCAAATTTAACCCGGCTTGATTTTCATCTTGTATATTTTGTGCTTTACCATTTATTAAGTAGAGCCGGGAATTGAAATTGTTGTGCAATTTGATGGAGAAATTCGAAAAATCCCTGGCATATGCACCATTCATATTCCATTGCATGGCATCCAATTGACGCGAAAAATCCGATACACCCCGGAGTCCCAAATTCCAAAATTGACCGTAGACTGTAACCGGTAAGCATATTACCGTCAAAAATAAAACTACCCCTGTTTTTTTTAATACGGTCATTACAATTTGAGATTAAATAAGCGGATCCACGCGAAGTTTCCCCCCTGAGTATGTGAAACTACAACTTATAATTTTATGGTAAAATATTTAAGCCGGATTTTTATTTAACCAGGGAGGGCACAGAGATAAATTGTAAGAGTCTCAATGGCCAAGGATCAATAGGAAAGTTGTATAGCATACAAATCAAAAATTTCACACTTGTGAAAGCCTAAACAAACTGGTTTTAAAGTTCTGATCTTAAAACAAATGTTCTCCCTGATGTTAAGGAGGATAACGGTGGGTATGATCATAATAAAAGCAATAAACCAGATATAAGTTTCATGTGTCATATTGTAGGGGCAATTATGTGGGTAAAGCATTTATTAAAGTAGGAACAAAGTAAAGTTATTAGGTTATTGAGTGTGTTAAATTAATGAAGTAATTATTAATCCGGTTAAAAGTTGCGAAATTGGGACGTTTTTTATGTAACAAATGGTCTTCAAAAGTCAGAATTTGGATTATTGGGATGAGCGGATAAACGGATGTTAATCCCCATACAACTATCCATCAATCCGATAAATCTCAATTCAGACAAACGGAACACGTCTGCCTGCCTGGAGGCACAGATTTACATATAGAAGATGACAGACGGGAGGCCACCGACAACCAACCATATTGATCATTGAACGGTTAGTTCTCATTAGCTATACTTTTATCATTATGAATCAGTTAAAAAAGATCTCAAATCGTCAATTGACGGAACTAAGAAAACTTGGGCGTAAGAAATACCGGGTGGAATCCGGATTATTTATTGCAGAAGGACTTCGGACGGTTGAGCAGATTCTGGAAAATGATAAGATCAGGGTACAAGCTTTGTACATTGATGACTCAAATCATTTGTGGGAAGATCAAAAATGGCAAAAGTTAATTGCTGATATAAAATGGTTTACTGTTCCTTCTGTTGATTTTGCAGATATTTCAGACACTGAAAATCCACAGGGAATACTGGCACTGTGCCAAATACCCGAAGAAGTATCCTTAGATGATCTGAAGGATAAAACAGGGTGTATTGTAGCACTCGACCGGATACAGGACCCCGGTAATCTGGGAACCATACTACGGACTGCTGTATGGTTTGGAACAGCAGGGGTCGTTCTGGGTAAGGGTACTGTTGACCAATATCATCCCAAGGTCGTCCGAAGTACCGCGGGTGCTACCGGAATACTCCCATGTCTGACAGTTTCAATGAATGAAACATTGGGTTATTTGGAAGATCAGGGCTGGCAAGTAGTATTATTGGATGGAAGTCCCGGAGTGCAATCATTATCGGCTTTTAAACCCCCAAAAAGAACGGTATTAGTAGTTGGAAACGAAGCACAGGGTATTGATGATTCCCTTATTAAAGAAAAAAGAATTCGAGTTGGCATAACCGGTTTTAATACTACCCGGGGTGTGGAAAGTTTAAATGCCGCAATGGCTCTTGGTATCGCTCTTTATGATGTTACGACAAAGTTGCATGGCAATTAAGTAACCACATAGAGGGGAAGCAGGTGCATATTTTTTAAGCACGGAGTTACGCGGATAACCGCAGATATTTAAAATGAGCACGGACGACAGGCGACTGACAACCAACCACATTTAATTCATTCCGAATTTGCCGGGGAATCTAACAACGCTCAGTAGCCTTATTCCATTTCATAACCAATAATAGCTCAGAGCCCAAATAGATCCCTTCGTATTGGTCGGTATGAAAGATTAGGTGCAGGAAAAAGGATTTGAGTCGGGAAATCT
>Ga0102944_1002216_pt1 | contig 11654 bp, 9 predicted proteins | sample SalPonD_shore_MG_FD_78172 | JGI IMG/M metagenome (GOLD analysis project Ga0102944, IMG submission 78172) | Salt pond soil microbial communities from South San Francisco under conditions of wetland restoration - Salt Pond MetaG... | ecosystem: Environmental > Aquatic > Marine > Intertidal zone >... | reverse complement strand
GGCGCCGGCGGCGACGCCCACGCGAGGTGCCCCGTGGCCGCGGCTGAGGACGGCGGGACGTGCGCGCTCTGCGGGCTCCCGCTCGCGGGGGCCGACGTCACGGACGACGCCGGACGGGCCTACTGCTGCACCGGTTGCCGGAGCGTCCACGACGCGCTCGGCGACGTCCCCGGCGTCGAGGCGGCCGACCTCCGGGACCAGCGAGACGCCGCGCCCCTGACCGACGCGGGCCCACCCGCTGGCTGCGAGCGGACCTTCCTCCGCGTCGGCGGCATGCACTGCACGACCTGTGAGACGTTCATCGAGACGGTGGCCTCGCGCGAGGCCGGCGTCGCCGGCGCCGCGGCGAGCTACGTCACCGAGACCGTCCGCATCGACTACGACCCGTCGTCGGTCACCGAGGCCGACCTCGTCGACCGGCTCAGCGTCGCCGGCTACACGGCCAACCGGCCCGACGACGTGGCGGCGACGGAGGCGGCCGACGAGTGGCTCCTCTGGCGGCTGGCGGCCGGGGCCATGCTCGGCATGTGGGTGATGCTCCCGTACCTGGTGCTCGTCTACCCCGTCCACTTCGCCTTCTTCTACCCCCCGTACATGCAGGCCCAGCTCCGGGGCATCCTCACCAGCGGCACGGCCCACTACTTCTTCGCCGTGCTCGGGGCGTTCACGTTCCTCGTGCTGGTCGTGGCGGGCGGGCCCATCCTCCGGGGGGCGCTCGTCAGCCTGCGGACCCGCACGCCGAACATGGACCTCCTGGTGGCGCTCGCCGCGGTCGGGGCGTTCGTCTTCAGCACCGTCTCGGCCCTCCTGGGCCGGCTGGACGTCTACTACGACGTCACCGTGATGATCGTCCTCGTGGTCACGACCGGCAACTACTACGAGTCGGCCATCAAGCGCCGGGCCACGGAGGCGCTCTCCGCGCTCACGACGGCGCAGGTCGACGAGGCCCGGCGGCAGGCCGGCGACGGCACGACGGTACTCGTCTCCGTCGGCGACCTGGTGCCGGGCGACCGGGTGCTCGTCCGGGCCGGCGAGCGCGTCCCCGTCGACGGGCTGGTCGCCGACGGCGACTGCACGGTGGACGAGGCCGTCGTGACCGGCGAGTCGCTCCCCGTGGAGAAGGGCCCCGGCGACCCCGTCGTCGGCGGCTCGGTGCTCACCGACGGGGCCGCCACCGTCGTCGTCGGCGAGGACGCGACCAGCAGCCTCGACCGCATCACCAACCTCGTCTGGAACCTCAAGACCGCCAACGGCGGCGTCCAGAAGCTCGCCGACCGGCTCGCCGTCGTCTTCGTGCCGGCCGTCATCGCGCTCTCGGTCCTCGCCGGCGTGGCCTACCTGGCCCTCGGCGCGGGCGTGACCGACGCCGTCCTCGTCTCGCTGACCGTCCTGCTCGTCTCGTGCCCGTGCGCCCTGGGGCTCGCGACGCCGCTCGCGGTCGCCTCGGGCATCCGCGAGGCGCTCGACCACGGCGTCGTGGTCTTCGACGGGACGGTGTTCGAACGCCTCCGGTCCGTCGACGTCGTCGTCTTCGACAAGACGGGGACCCTGACGACCGGAGAGCTGGCCGTCCTCGAGGCGGACGCCCCCGACGACCTGCTCGCGGCCGCCGCCGCCGTCGAGTCGCGGTCGGTCCACCCCGTCGCCGAGGCCATCGTGGCGGCCTTCGGCGACGGCGACTCCCCCACCCTCGCGGACGGCGGGACGGCCGCGGACGTCGTCCCCGCCGGCCCCGAGGTCGACGGCTTCCGGCGCCACCCGAACGGCGTCGAGGGCGTCGTCGACGGGTCGACCGTCCTGGTCGGCCACCCGGACCTGTTCGCCGCGCGGGGCTGGCCGGTGCCGGTCGAGGTCGAGCGCAGGGTCGCGGCGGCCCGCGAGCGGGGCCAGCTCCCGGTCGTCGTCGGCCGCGACGGCGCGGCCGAGGGCGTCGTCGTCTCCGGCGACCGCCTCCGGGAGGGCTGGGCGGCCGTCGTCGACGGGCTCCGGTCGCGGGGCATCGAGGTCGTGGTCCTCACCGGCGACGAGCGGGCCGCCGCCGAGGCCATCGAGCGCCACCCGGGGGTCGACCGCGTGTTCGCCGGGGTGCCGCCTGAGGCGAAGGCGGAGACGGTCCGCCGGCTCGGCGCGGGCCGCCGGGTGGCGATGGTCGGCGACGGCACGAACGACGCCCCGGCGCTCGCGGCCGCCGACCTCGGCATCGCGCTCGGCAGCGGCACGGCGCTCGCCGTCGACGCCGCCGACGTGGCCATCGTCGACGACGACCTCGTGGCCATCCCGGCCACCTTCGACCTCTCGCGGGCGGCGGGCCGCCGGGTGAAGCTGAACATCGGCTGGGCGTTCGGCTACAACGCCATCGCCATCCCGCTCGCCCTCCTGGGGCTGTTGAACCCGCTCTTCGCCACGGTGGCGATGGCGACGAGCAGCCTGCTCGTCGTGACCAACTCCTCGCGCGCGCTGCTCGACGAGACGGCGTGGGGCGCCGGGGACGACTGACCGCCGTCGGCCGGCTACAGGATGAACAGCAGCGGGACCATGGCGACGAACCCCAGCACCGTCCCGCCGGCGAGCCAGGTGTAGGCGGCCGACCGGTCGAGGCCGCCGGCGGACTCGAGGCCCTCGGGGAGGACGTCGGACACGACGAGGAAGAGCATCGCGCCCGCCGCGAGCCCGTAGCCGAAGCCGAGGAACGCCTCGGCCAGCGTGACGAAGTAGAACGCGAGGACCGCCCCGATGGGCTGGGGGATGCTGGTGGCGAAGGCGGCGGCCCACATCCGGGCGTTGCTCATCCGCCCCCGCATCGGGATGGCCGTCGCGATGCCCTCCGGGACGTTGTGGATGGCGAGGGCCCCCGTCATCACGATGGCGACGAGCGGGATGGTGAAGCCGAGCCAGCGGATGCCGCCGGGGGCGTTCAGCTCGGCGAACGAGACGCCGATGGCGACCCCCTCGGGGAGCGAGTGGACGAGGAGCACCACGAAGATGTTGAGCATCGTCGTGGCGTCGGCCCCGGGGATGTCCTCCGGCTCGTAGTTGACGTGGTCGACCAGCTCGTGGGCGCCGAGGACGAGGACGATGCCGGCGACGAACCCGCCACCGGTGAGCAGGAGGCTCGTGTGGTCCTTGTAGGCCTCGAAGAGCAGCCCGAACACCGACGCCGAGGCCATGAGCCCGCCCGCGAAGCCCCAGAGGGAGACGTCGAGGCGGTCGCCGATCTCGTCGAGGTAGAACAACGGGACGGCGCCGAGGCCCGTCCCGAACGCGGCCACGAGGCCGGCGGCGAACACCAGGACGTAGGCGTGCCAGTCGAGGGTCATCATCGGTTACGTGACCCGCTTGTGGGTCCAGGGGGTTGGTTTTTTCGGAACTATTTTTGGCTGACCAAAAAGAAAGGCTTGCGTCACGGAAACCCCCGCCGGTCTGCGCTCCATCCGCCAGGACTCACACGACCGCTCCCTCCGCTCGGCCTCGACCCCGCACACTCTCCTCGGCCGGGACGTGGTGGAACGACAAGCGATAAACGCGCCGGCGGATTGGTGAGGGCAATGATCACCGTCGATTCGTCGACGATCGAGCTCTCCACCACCCAGCACGACGTCCTGTCCACGCTGACGTCGCTCTTCGACGGCGCCCCCGTCAAGAGCCGCACCCTGGCCGACGTCCTCGACCGGAGCCCCGGCACGGTCCGGATGCAGATGGGGACCCTCCGGTCGCTCGGCTTCGTGAAGGGCATCCCCGGCCCCCGCGGCGGCTACAAGCCCACGCCGAAGACCTTCGAGCTGCTCGACCTCGACTACTCCGACACGGTGGCGGACGTGCCGCTCTACCGGGAGGGCGAGCGGGTCGAGGGCATCACGGTGACCGAGTTCGACCTCATCAACATCCACCACCCGGACCGCCGCGAGGCGGAGGTCGGGTTCCACGGGCTGCTGGGCGACCTGGCGTGCGGCGACACCATCACCATCGGGCCGACGCCAGCGTCGGGGCTCGTCGTCGACGGGGTCGTCGACGGCATCGACCGCTCGGAGGAGCTGCTCTACATCCGCGTCGAGGACATCGACGTCCGGGACGAGGCGTAGGACCGGTTCTCGCGGTTCGCTCCCCGGCGAGCCCCGGCTACGGCAGGGCCGCGAAGGCGACCAGCGCGTCCATGACGATGGTGCCGCCGACCAGCGAGCCCGCGGCCCCCAGGCCCCAGAGCAGCTGGGAGCCGGACGCGAGGACCTGCCCCGCGAGCCAGACGACGGCCCCGCCGGCCACCACGGCGCCGCCCGCGGTCGCCGCGGCGTCGACGAGCCGTCTCCGGGGGGTTCGGCCGGTCACGAACCGTCGGTAGGCGTCGGCGTCGGTCGCCAGGCCCCGGACGTGCAGGAGCGGCACGACGACGCTCACGCCGACGACGGTGTCGTACGACAGGGGCACGCCGAGCAGCCGTAGCAGCCCGCCGGCGACGAGGATGACCGCGGCCAGGACGACGACCCCGGTCGTCGAGAAGGCGCGGAGGGCACCGACGTCGGGGGCCTCATCGACGTCGCCGACGCCGAGCCAGCCGAGGCCCGGTCGGTGAGACGTCATAACAGGAGCCGTCGGTCGTAGGCGTTGAGGACGTCGCCCTCGGAGAGCATCCCGAGGAACGTCCCGTCCTCGTCGACGACGGGCAGCTGACGGATGTCCATCGTCTTCATCTTGTGGACGGCCTCGAGGAGGTTCGCGTCGGCGCGTATCGTCACGGGCTCCGGCGACGCCACGTCCTCCACGGTCGTCCCGTTCAGCTCCCCGGTCAGGAGGCGACCGCCGTCGAACGCCGGGCCGAGCGACGACGACCCCTCCTCGTTGACCATGGCCGCGACGTCGGAGACGGTGAGGATGCCGACGACGCGGCCCGAGTGGACGACGGGCAGCGCTCGGCGGCCCGTGTCGGCGAGGCACCGGATGGCCAGCTCGACGGGCGAGTCCGGCTCGATGGTCTCGACCTTCGTCACCATCACGTCCGCCGGCGTGAAGTCCTCGATGCTCCCGATGCGGCGGTTGTGGATGTCGTAGCCCATCCGGTTGAGGGCCTCCGTGTAGATGGAGCCCTGGAGGCCGAACGTGTTGGTGAGCTCCGAGCCCATCACGCAGACCATGAGCAGCGGGAGGATGAGGGTGTACTGGCCGCTCAGCTCGATGGTGATGAGCATCGCCGTGAGCGGGGCCCGCGCGGCCGCGGCGAAGACGCCGGCCATGCCGACCAGCGCGTAGGCCGCCGGCGACGCGGTCCCGGGGATGGCCTGGACCGCCAGGCCGAACGCCCCGCCGACCATCGTCCCGATGAACAGCGACGGCGAGAAGACGCCCCCCGAGCTCCCGCTGCCGATGGAGAGCGCGAAGCCCGCGATCTTCATGACCGCGAACAGCACCAGGATCTCGAGGACGAACTGGTTCCCGACCACGACGGCGTTGATGGTGTTGTAGCCGACGCCGAAGAGCCAGTTCGCGCTCTGGAGGCTCGTCAGCCCGTTCGACGCGCCGGCGGGGTGGGAGAGTTCGGCCGCCAGCAGGATGGTCACCCCGAGCAGCCCGCCGCCGATGGCCGGCTTCACGAACTTCGGGAGGTCGAGCGCCCCGAACCAGTCGCCGACGCCGTAGAGCACCGTGACCTCGAGCGACCCGATGACGGCGACCAGGATACCCAGGACGAGGTAGAGCGGGTACTCGACGAGCGGGTCGACGACGTGGAGCGGCTGCTTCGGCATGAACAGCTGGGTCCCGAGGGTCGAGGTGAACGGGAGGACGGGGCGGACGACGACGACCGCCATCGCGCAGGCGATGCCGATGGCGACCAGGCTCCGGATGTCGTACTCGACGAGGAGCACCTCGACCGCGAACAGCATCCCGGCCAGCGGGGCGTTGAACGTCCCCGCGATGCCGGCGCCGGCGCCGGCGGCGACGAGGATGCGGCGGTAGCGGTTGTTGACGAACCGCGAGAAGAAGGCGCCGACCGCGCTGCCGATCTGGACGATGGGGCCCTCGCGGCCCAGGGAGGCGCCGGAGGCGATGGCGACGGACGAGGCGACGATCTTGTGCAGCGCGATGGAGGTGTCGATGCGGCCGCCGCGGACGAGCAGCGCCTCGAGCGTGCGGTCGGTGCCGTGGCCCTCGACCTCCTCCGAGGTCATCGCGATGTAGCCGCCGACGACGAGGCCGCCGACCGCCGGGATGAGGACGAACCGCCACACGCCGAGGGCCGAAAAGAGGGTGTACAGGTTGGGGATGCCGGTGAGCGAGTAGCCCCCGAAGCTATCGGGCAGCTTCACCATCGAGAACTCGACGCTGCCGGGGTTCAGCGCGGGCCCGAACAGGACGAGCTGGACGATCCAGATGGCGACCCGGAACACGATGGCGCCGATGCCGGCGACGATGCCGATGATGAAGACGACGACGTACAGGGGGATGGAGTCCTTCCCGCGGAGGTATCGAACCGCCCGGAAGAGGGTGTCAGAGGAAACAGCACGTCGATAGAGGGTATCCATTTACGCTGGATGCTACTCGGACCGTCACCGGTGATGAAAATGTCGGTTAATTTGGATGGTTCGATATTTACAGATATCGACCGTGAACAATAGTGTGTCACACGGGAGCACGTCGTTGCCGTGATCTCGACGCGCCGTCGCCCGGAACGGCGGCGTGGCGGGGGGTCCGTGTGGGTGGGGCGGTCCGGGCCGCGACGAGGATGAAACCACCCGCTCTGACATATCGGCACCGCGACGGATCTGCCCACCACAACACGGAAAGCCACGAGCGCCCAAGGCCCACTCGAACCGGGATGCGACGCGCACGAACACGACGCCAGCTCCGGGACCTCGGTGCCGAGCGGCGGGAGAACCCCGCTCGCCGTCGGCGTGTCAGGGGGCGGTGCCGGTGGTAGCCGGACTCGCCCTCGGCCCGCTCCAGCTCGGCGGTTCGGGCGGCGCGGCCCCCGTCGAGCTCGGCGTCTTCCTGCTCGTCGGGCTGCTCGGCGGCGCCCACTGCCTGGGGATGTGCGGCCCGCTCGTGACGATGTACGCCCAGCGGATGCGGGGCGACGACGACGGCGGCGACGTGCTGACCCTCTACGAGGTGCGACAGCACGCGCTGTTCAACCTCGGCCGCACCGCGAGCTACGCGACCCTCGGCGGGCTCTTCGGCCTCGTGGGGGCGCTCTTCTTCGGCGCCTCGTCGCTCGTCACCTCCGTCGGGACCGGCGTCCGGGCGGTCACGGGCGTCGTCGTGGGGGTCTTCATCCTCCTCGTCGGCGTCCGCTACGTCCTCGGCCGGGCCGGCGGCCACGCCCTCCTGGGGGCGGGCCCGTTCGCGCGGGTCTACGGCTGGCTCGCCAGTCGGGTGGATGGCCTCGCCGTCGGCCCCGGCATCTTCGGCCTCGGCCTCGTCCACGGCCTCCTGCCGTGCCCGCTGCTCTACCCGGCCTTCCTGTACGCCCTGGCCCGCGGGTCGCCGGTGGCCGGGGCCCTCAGCCTCGGCGTGCTCGGCCTCGGGACCTTCCCGACGCTGTTCCTGTACGGCACCGTCATCGGGTCGGTCTCGCCGACCCACCGGGCCCGACTCCACCGCGCGCTCGGCGTCGCCTTCCTCGTCCTGGGGTGGATCCCGCTCGCGCACGGACTCGAGCTCGTGGGCATCCACATCCCCCACGTGCCCATCCCCATCTACCAGCCGCTGTGAGGTTACCACCCGCTGTGGGGGGGGGGGCGGCCCGGCCGCTGCCATGCGGCCGGCGGTCCACCGACCGTCCCGACCGCGGCTCAGGGCTGCGCCTGGTCGATGGCCTTCGAGACGGCGTCGTAGCCGTGGCTCGACAGCATCGTCCCGTTCACGTAGACCTGGGGCGTCCCCTGGAGCCCCATCGCCACGCCCTGCTTTCGGTCCGCCTCGACGACTGGCCGGTAGGTCTGGTCCTTCGCGTCCCTCCGGATGACCTTGCCGTCGGCGCCGACGTCGGCGGCGAGCGACGCGATGAGGTCGAGCGAGTACTCGGTCTGGTGGGCGAACAGCGAGTGGCTGTACTCGAAGAACGCCGCGTCGCCGACGTGGTCCTGGACGCCCCGGGCCGCGCTCGCGACGACCCACGACCAGCGCTTGTCGACCGGGATGGGGAAGTCGTGGTGCTCGTACCGGATGGTCCCGGGCTTGACGTAGGCCGACTCGAGCTGCGGCAGGACGGTCAGCTCGTACTCCCGGCAGTGGGGGCACGAGAAGTCCTCGAACACCTTCACGACGACGTCGGCGTTGGGGTCGCCCTGGACGGGCGGCGGGAGCGAGTCGACGGTCGTTCCGGTGGACCCGCCCGAGCCGCCGCCCCCGAGGCAGCCGGCGAGCCCCGCGGCGACGCCGACGGCCGCGGTAGCCGCCCCGGCGAGGTACGCGCGTCGCGTCGGCCGCGTCGCTCGCGGCATCGGCCGTTCGGCGCTTCCCGTGCGGGACTGGTCGGGGGCGCGGTGGTGGGCGTCGTCGCGTCGTCGGGGGTCCGTCATGGCAGGGCGTTCGGCGCGTGCTGGCCCTCCATTGTCCGGGTCCCTACTTGAATCCGCCCACGTTCAGCACGACGAGCGAGAGGTAGAGCTGGGCGAGGCCCGCCACCACCATCAGGACGCCGGCGAGGCGGACGATCCCGTCGACGCGGCCCACCACGTCGGTCCCGACGTCGACGCCGAGCGCCGACACGACGGTCACCGCGGCCATCAGCCCCGCCATCCCGAGGGCGTACGCCCCGACGACCGCCAGGCCCTCCGCGGTCGGGAGGGCGAGGGCCTGGACGAGGACGCCCGCGAAGACGGGCAGGACGCAGCCGGCCGCGGCGACGGCGTACACCGCGCCGAAGCCGACGAAGCCCAGGACGGACGTCCGGCGCCTGGGCAGGGCGACCGACACGTCCGGGACGCGGTCGGCCACCGTCGCGACCCCGAGGAGGACGAGCGCCAGCCCGACGACGGGCTCGAGGACCGTCAGCCGGGCCACGGCGGCGTGCCCGACGACGGCCAGGGCGGCCACGAGCCCGCCGAACACGACGAGGACGCCGGCGCTCGCGGCGAGCGCACGCACGAGGGCGCCGCCGACCGGCGCCTCGCCGGCCTCGGGGGCAGCCCGGCTCGCGTAGAAGCCGACGTAGCCGGGGAGCAGCGGGTACGCGCACGGCGAGAAGAACGTAGCGACGCCGGCCCCGAGGGCGAACCCGACCGAGCCGAGCAGGTCGACGGACGGCGTCATGTCGGCCGCGCCCGCTGGACCGCCGCGCGGAGGTCGCCCGTCGACACCAGCCCGGCGTGCCGGTAGGTCAGCGTCCCGTCCGGCGCGACGACGCCCAGGGTCGGCAGGCCGGTCACCGAGAGCTCGCGGGTGAGCTGGCCGCCGGCGTCGAGCGCCACGGGCCAGTCGCCGTCGTTGGCCCGCCACCACCGGCGGACGTCGTCGCGGGTGAGCGTGCCGCCGATGGCGTCGTTCGTGACCGACACCAGCTGGACGTCGGCGCCGAGCGAGGATCGGACGGCGGCGAGCCGTCGGGTCTCGGCCTTGCACGGGACGCAGCCCACCGAGAACACGTCGACGACGGTCACGCGGCCGGCGACCGGTACGCGCATCGTCCCCGCCTGGCTCCCCGCCGCCCGGATGGTCTCGACCGTCACCGGCCGGAGCGAGTGTCCGCGGCCGCCGTCGAGCACGTACCACGACCCGGCGCCGAGGCCGGCGAGACCGAGCCCCCCGGCGAGGAGGTCGCGTCGCCGCATCACCCCTCCTTCGCGATGAGGCGCTTCACGTCGTCCCGGCGGTCCTGCCACGGGGGGTTCCCGCGTGACTCGAAGACGTAGGCCCGCTCGACGTAGCCGTCGAGGTTGGCGAGGAACAGCATCGCCGCGTGCTGATACGTGTAGGTCCCGGCCGCCGTCGAGACGTCCGGCGTGGCGGGGCTGCTCGTCGACGTGGGGGTCTTGGCGTCGGTCGCGGCAGCCGGCGGGGTCGCCGGACCGGCGGCCGTCGAGCCAGTCGTGGCCGAACCGGTGGTCGTCGTGGCGGTCCCCGTCGTCGCCGGTGTGGCCGTCGTCCGGATGAACTTGACCCCGAAGTCGCCGTCGACCACCGCTTCAGCCTGCTGGGCGTCCCTCGGCCGCATGAAGTACCAGTTCCCGGCGTGCAGGTCGATGTGCTCCTGGCCGGCGTAGGTCCGCAGGCGGGCCGCCGTGTCGCGCGCCGGGTCGAACGTGATGGCGAGGAAGGCGAGCTTATCGCCGTAGCCGTGGGCCTCGCCGTCCGCCTGGATGTTCCGCATGACGCCGACCATCTCGCGGCAGATGGCCGAGTTGTGCGGCGAGGGCTCGGGGCAGTGGCTGTAGAAGCAGGTCAGCAGGACGTTCCGCTCGCCCTCGAACCCCGTCGTCGTCACCGGGTCGCCGGTGAGCGGGTCGGGGAGGGTGACCGTCGGGAGCGGCTGCCCCCAGGCCGGGTAGGGGAGCGCCGCGCTGTCGACCTTCTTGGCCATCGCGGACTTCGGCAGGTAGGTGTGGCGCCCCGCGCCGCCGCCGAGGACGCCGAGGCAGCCCGCGAGGCCCGCGGCGACGCCGCCGCCGGCCAGCCCGCGGAGGTAGCCACGACGCTGCATGGTGGGCGCTATCGGAGCGCCGGGCAAAAGCCGATTGGTCCCGGCACGCGGAACGGTCTGCGCTCAGTATGGGCGTCCCAGTCACCAGCGGCCGGCGCCGCCCTCACCCCGACTGGTACGTGAGCTTCACCACGCGGCCGTCGCCGTACATCACGTAGATCTCGTCCACGCCGTCGCCGTTGGTGTCCGCCAGCGTCACCCGCTCCCAGATGGGCACCTTCCGCCCGTAGGTCGCCAGGACGTTCCCGGTCGCGGGGTCGACGACCGACACGACGCCGTCGTTGGTCGGCACGACGAGGTCCGGGTGCCCGTCGCCGGTGACGTCCCCGAGCACGGGCGGCGGCGTCATCTGGACCGACGCGGTCGTCAGCGTCGTGGTCCACTCGACGCGGCCGGTCGCGGCGTCGAGGGCGCGGAGCTTGCCGTCCTTCGCGACCGCGTAGACCTCGGGGTGGCCGTCGCCGTTCCCGTCGCCGAAGGCGTCTACGGCCGCGTAGGCCCCCAGGTCGCGCGACCAGCGGACGGTCCCGTTCGGCCCGTTCAGGAGCGCGACCTGGCCGGCGTCGGTGGCCACGACGACGTCGGTCCTGCCGTCGCCGTTCGCGTCGCCGGTCGTGAGCCACGTGATGGAGCCGTCGATGCCGGCGCTGGTGTTCCAGGCGACCGAGCCGTTCCCGCGGTAGGCGGTCACCCAGCCGCCCCCGAAGCCCACCACGAGCTCCTTGCCGGGCCCGCCGGTCAGGTCCGCGATGGCCGGCGTGGCCCAGACGTAGCTGTGGCCCGACCGGGTCCAGGCCGTCGTGCCGTTCGGGTCGATGACGAACACGGTCCCCTTGGCGTCGACGACGGCGAGCTGGCGGGTCGACGTCCCGGTCAGGCGGCCGACCACGGCCGGGCTGTAGCCGTAGGCGGACAGCGGGTGGCGGAGCTCGACGGAGCCGTTCAGCGGGTCGAGGGCGTAGACGACGTCCTCCGTCGTCGGCGCGAGGACCTCGGGCGTCCCGTCGCCGTCGAGGTCGGCGAG
>Ga0102944_1002214_pt1 | contig 11663 bp, 8 predicted proteins | sample SalPonD_shore_MG_FD_78172 | JGI IMG/M metagenome (GOLD analysis project Ga0102944, IMG submission 78172) | Salt pond soil microbial communities from South San Francisco under conditions of wetland restoration - Salt Pond MetaG... | ecosystem: Environmental > Aquatic > Marine > Intertidal zone >... | reverse complement strand
GGCCAGCGCCAGGTAATCGCCCGGCGCCGTCTGCAGTCCCGTGACCGAGATGAGCCACGTCGCGATCATCGGAGCGGTGCCACCCGCGATTCCCAGGCCGAGGTTGTAGGCCAGTGAGTATCCGGTCAAGCGGTCGGCCACGGGGAACAGCTCCACGAGCATGGCCGGCGCGGCGCCCAGGGGAATGGCCACCAGGGCGGACAGGGCGATCTGGGAGCCGATCAGCCCGGCAATGTCGAGACTGGCCAGCCACACGAGGCCCCAGGCGCAGACAGCCGTCGCCACGAAGCCGGCCAGCAGCAGGGAGCGGCGGCGCAGCAGGTGATCGGAGACCCAGCCGAACAGCGGTATCAGCGGCATCGCCAGAGCGATACCGAGGGAATTGATCTGCAGCGCGATATCGTTGCCGATGCCCCCGACCTCGCTGGCATAGGTCGGGAGGTAGACCAGCGGGATATAGAAGAAGATGCCATAGCCGGAGGCGAAGATCACCGCCAGCACTGTCTCGCGGCGGTTGCGGGTCAGCGCCTCGTGCAGCGGCGAGTCCTCCTCGTGCTGCCCCTCGTGGTGGTCCATGTGTGGCGTGCTGCTGATCTCCCTGACGTACATATAGGCGAGCGCGCCGAAGACCCCGCCGGCGAGGAACGGGAGCCGCCAGCCCCAGGCGGCCACTGCAGACTGGGCAAGGAAGGTCGTGATGAGTGCCGCGAATCCGGACCCGACGAGCGTGCCGGCCAGACTGCCGAAGTTCGCCCAGCTGCCGGCGAACCCGCGGCGGTGCAACGGCGAGGTCTCGACCATGTACGTGACCGAGCCGCTGAACTCGCCGCCAACGGACAGGCCCTGCAGCAGCCGGATGCCGACGAGCAGGATCGGTGCCCAGATACCGGCCTGGGCGTGCGTGGGTAGCGCGCCAAGCAGGAACGTCGCCGTGCCCATGGTGACGATGGAGATGCGCAGCACCGAGGCACGTCCGTACCGGTCGCCGATGAAGCCGAACACGATGCCGCCCAGCGGTCGCATGACGAAGCCCGCGGCGAACACGCCGAAGGTCGCGATGAGGGACGCGATGTGGTTGTCCGAGGGGAAGAACAGCTGGGCGATGACGGGGGCGAAGTAGCCGTAGAGCGCGAAGTCGTACCACTCCATGACGTTGCCGACGGTCCCAGCGACGACCGTTCTCGGCGTGTGCCGCTTCCCCTTGTACTCTTCTGTCCGTGACCGCTCGCCTACATCCGTCTGCGTGTCGGCCATCTACCCTCCTTTTTCCCCGTGATTAGAGCCCCGGTGCCGCGGCTGCGGATCGCCTCGGCGGACAGCCGTGCCTATCGCTGCCCCGGATATGAATGACGAACCGGGTCTTATGGGATGTTGCGCGATTGGACAACCGCGTCGACAACGACCGGCGTCCGGTGGTGGCGTGTCCGCGCATCTAAATGACCTGTTCTTGATCTGGATCAAGTTTTGGAGCGGTTTCCTGGCACTACTTCTGACTGGAGCGGTGGGCCACGCGATCGGACGGGTTCGGAGCGCGATGAGCTACGTAGAGCGCTTCGAGGAGGCTGTCGCGCGCGAGGCGGAGCACCGGGGTGTCGACGGCATCGTCGCCGGACACATCCACCATGCCGACACCGGCGCCCGCTCAGCCCGCGCGGCCGGCGACCCGGTCGTCGGCTTCCCGGCGCGTGCCGCGGCGGTCGACCTGGAGCGAGCAGCCCGGGAGCTTCTTGGCGACAGTCTTGACCTCCGAGGCTACGTGGGCGAGCTCGTGATGCACGGCGAATCGGCCTGCCGGCGCCGGCACCGCCCCAATGGACAGTGAAACAAGCGGGTGAAACACTTCCTGGCCTCGCCGCGTCCTGCCGAGCAGCCCGCCCCGATCCCGATCGGCCTGATCGTAGAATGCGGGCGCATTGCGGGCGAACGTGTCGAGGATCTGCCGGCAGCGGGCCTCCCAGTCGTCGCTGCGGAAGACCACGACGAAATCGTCACCGCCCACGTGGCCGGCGAAGTCCAGGTCGGAGTCGACCCCCCAGCGCACCGCGTCCGCGAGAAATCGCAGAAGGTCGTCCCCGGCGGCATAGCCATAGCGATCGTTGTAGCTCTTGAACTCATCGATGTCGAAATGGGCGAGCACGAAATCGACGCCGTCCCGGATGTAGCTCGTGACGGCACGATCGATGGGGACGTTGCCCGGCAGGCCCGACAGTGGATTCGAGTGTCTTGCCGCCTCGACCCGCAGGTCGGTCATGCGACGCAGGAGGTCGATCACGGTGCCGATGCCGGCGTACTGACCGTTATCGTCGACCACGACGAAGATCTCGTCGCCGACGAGATGCGGACTCTCGGTAATGCGGCGGCTGAGTGACTCCAGCGTCTGGTTCAGCGGTACGACCAGCGGGGCGTCCGCGAATGCCGCGACGGCCTTGCGCTGTGACAGCGCCCGACCGTATGCGAGCGACAGACGGCCCTGCAGCCCGTTGCGCGTGATCACGCCGACCGGTCGGCGCTGATCGTCCACCAGGGGCAGGGCGCAGACGCTGTTGTCCCGGTCGAAGCGGTCCGCCGTCTCCACCGCGGGCATGCGCTCCGGCACGGGCTCGACGGCGCGCATGATGCTCCCGGCGCTATCCGGTGCCGCCCCGCGCTGAATGTCGCCGCCGAGATCCTTCATCTCCACGCCGTTGCGGCACTGTGACTCGGGGAGCGCGAGCAGAAATCCCTGGGCGTGCTCGATGCCGAGCTCGCGCAGCGTCGCGAGCTCCTCCAGCGTCTCGACGCCCTCGGCGATTACCGTGCAGCTGAGGCGGTGCGCGGCACCGTGGAAGAGTTCCACGAGGCCGCGCTTGCGGCTGTCGTGGCCCAGCTCCGCCACGAAGTGGCGGTCGATCTTGACATACTCGGGATGCAGCTCGTTGAGGTGGCGCAGCCCCGAATAGCCGGCGCCGACATCGTCGAGCGCAAAGGACACGCCCAGCTGACGGAAGTAGCGCAGCGTTTCGCGCATCGAGTCGTAATCGACGATCGGGGCCTGCTCGGTGAGCTCGATGACGATCTGGTTGGGAACGAGGCCGATCCCCCGCAGATGCTCGCGTGTGAGCGTGCGCCGCTCGTACAGGGAGGTCAGTCCTCGCGGGGAGAGATTCAGGAACAGCCTGCCACCGACCTTCTGCCGGGCAAACTCGGCGGTCGCCCGCCGTAGCGCCAGGCTCTCCAGCTCGATCAGCCGGTTCCCCTCCCGTGCCGCGCGGATCAGATCCGCCGGGGAGCTCGGCCGGCAGGACGAAGGGCTTCGCATCAGCGCCTCGTGGCCCAGCAGACGGGTTGTCGTCAGCGTGACGATCGGCTGGAAGACAATGCGCAGGTTCTCCGCCCGCAGTATTTCGTCAAGCTCGTTTTCGAGATTCATACCAATCCGGTCAGCAGTTCGCCATGGCAACCTCCGTGTTCGCGCTTCGTTCTCCCTAAGTCAGACAGTAGACGGGCTTCGTGCCCAGGAACGTGAACCGCGACCACAGTCCGCCGTAGCTGGCGTCGGTGTCCGCACGGAGGACGGAGAACCGTTCCGTCAGCGCCGGCAGCAGGTGTCCGTCCATTCTCACGTGGTTACAGCCCATCCACCGTTTGAACGCGGGGATCGGGCTGGCGTGGAAGTCGACCACGGCGATGAGACCGTCCGGTGCCAGGTCGTGCCAGGCGCCGTCGAGCGCGGCCTCCCAACCCGGGTTGAACATGGACAGGGCGTAGGAGAAGACGATCAGATCGAATGCCCCACCCGACCGGGCGCGGTCGTAGGGGCATCGCTCGAGGCGTACCCGGTCGCGGCATGTCCTGGTGCGTCGTCGCGCCTGCGCAAGCATATCCGCCGATGCGTCCACGCCCACCAGCTGTGCCGCGGGAAACGAGCGCGCGAGCTGACGCAGATTGCTGCCCGTGCCGCAGCCCACTTCCAGCACCGTCGCCGGTTCCGACAGTCTGGCGGCGTGGCGCACCAGTGCACGGCGGCCGAACAGAGAGCTCCATCGGGTGAGATCGTAGATCGGTGCCTGCAGCCGGTAGTAGCGCTCGATCGGGGATGCTGTGCCAGGCGTCATAGAACCTCGGCCAGGTGCAGGCTGCCGTAGGTCCCCACCCGGTCGCCGGCGTGCAGCGGTTCGGTGCGCTCGGGGTGAAGGCGGATGGCGTTGCCGGCGAAGCGGGGAAGAAAGTCGGCGGTGAGGCCTGCCGAGCGCATCACGACGCGGCTGCCGGGCACGCTGTTCGCGAGTATCGCTTGCCACTCCCTTGCCAGTGCGTCGGGGTCGTGACGAACCAGCCAGTCCTGGTGGTCGAGCAGCACGAAGTGACTGTATCGACCCGGGTGCATGCGAAGGAAATCCGTGACCGTCGCGGTATGGACCGAGACCCGGTGAACGCGCTCCCGCAGCCGCTCGAAATGCTGACGGTCGAGGTAGTTCGGGCAGCAGTCCGGCGAATAGACGCCGGTCAGGTAGACGCGCCAGAAATAGTTGTCCCGCATCAGCACTTGTGTGGCGACGTGACGCAGCCGCTGCTTCACGAATGCCGCCGTGCCGCCCGGCACGGTGTCGCGAATCATCCGTGCCTGGCTGCGTGGCACGCCCAGCATCGCCATGGTCGCCTGCCTGCCGAGAAGCCATTCAACCACCCGGTTCCAGAGCAGGGGCTCGATCTCGTCGTAGATACGGCGCTGCTCCGCGAGGTCGTCGGCGTCGAGCAGGTCGAACAGCAGCGGGCGCAGACGGCGGCTGCGCAGCAGTAGCCGGACCACCACCCAGGCGACTACGCCCGAGGTGCCGTGGTAGTAGAAGGTCCGCCGTGCCCCCCGGTTGTGGAAGTAGCGGATGTTGCGGTCCCAGAATGCGGCGGCCTGCTCCGAGAGCAGCGGTCTCGCGTCCCGGTAGATCTGCAGGTACTCCGGAGTGCCGCCGCGCCCGAACATCGCGAAGAAATCGTCATACCGGCCGCGGCGGATCATCGCGAGCTTCAGCTCCAGCAGCGCATTCTGCCGCGGATTGACGTCCACGGCGGAGATGGATCGCGGGCCGTCGAGCAGGTAGTCCAGGGCGTTGCAGCCAGCGCTGGTGATGACCACAATGTCGCTGTCCGCGTCGATCTCCAGCAGCTGCCGGTCGATCCGCGGGTCCTCCCAGCACGTGTTGTATATCAGGAAACGGCCATGAATGTTCCTGAACAGGGCATCCTGTAGCCGGCTCGACAGTCTCCGGCTTTCGTTTCCGGTCATACCCCCGCATGCTCCCCATTGTCGCCTTCGCCACTGCAATCTACATGCGCGGCATGTCCGTTTCGTTTAACGCAGACGACAGTCTCGGGACGGTGGCGCGACGTTCCCGGGGCCGGGTGATGCGGCCGAGCGGCGGCCATCGGGCCACTGCCGGTTTGCAAGGTGTCCTGCGCCGGACGATGCTACAGGGGGGCGGTCACGGGCAGTTGTCCGTGATCCGTCCCTGTTCAGCGTTCGGCGGCCGCGGCTGTTGGGCCGGGAGCCTCAAGCCGCCGTGTGCCGCCCTTTGCCGGGAGAGCGCCTCATGACCAAGCACGTGTTCGTCATCGGCCTGGATGATTTCAACCGGCGGGAGCTGGAGACGGTGCACGGCGCCGCCGAGTACGAGTTCCATTGCCTTGTCGACTACGAGACCATGGTCAATCCGCCCTCCTATCCCATGGCGGACATCATGGCCGAGGCCCGGCGTACGCTGCGGGAGGCCCCCGCCGTGGACGCGATCATCGGGCACTGGGATTTCCCGACCACCTCCATGCTGCCGATCCTGCGGCGCGAGTGGGGGCTGCCGAGCCCGACGCTGGAGAGCGTGCTCTACTGCGAGAGCAAGTACTGGAGCCGGCTGGCGCATCAGGAGGCCGTGCCCGAATGCACGCCGGCGTTCCAGGGGCTCGACCCCTTCAGCGACGACCCCGTCGCCGACCTCGAGCTCGACTACCCTTTCTGGCTCAAGCCGACGACGTCGTTTTCGTCCTATCTCGGCTTTCGCGTGGAGAATGAGGACCAATACCTCGCGGCCATGGCGACCATCCGCGAGAACATCCACGTCTTCGCCGAACCCTTCGACTACATAATGCAATACTGCGAGAACCGCTCCGCCCTGCCGCCGGACGGCAGCGGGGCGACCTGTGTCGCCGAGGGGATCATAGGGGGGCACCTGTGCACGCTCGAAGGCTATGTACAGAACGGTGAGGTGGTTACCTATGCCGTGATCGACTCACTGCGCGGCTCCAACCAGGTCAGCTTCCTCAGCTACCAGTATCCGTCCGGGCTGCCCGAGGGTGTACAGAACCGCATGAAGGCCTATACCGAGGCCGTCCTGTCGCATATCGGTCTCGACCATACGCCCTACAACATCGAGTATTTCTGGGACCCGGCGTCCGACAGGATCTGGCTGCTCGAGATCAATCCACGCATCTCCAAGTCCCACTGCCCCATCTTCCAGATCGCCACCGGTGCCTCGCACCACGAGGTCGCCATCGACATCGCCCTCGGGCGACATCCGACGTTCCCCCGCGCCGAGGGGCGCTACCCGATGGCGGCCAAGTTCATGCCCCGTGTCTACGGTGACGCAGTTGTCACGCGTGTGCCGTCGGAGGACGAGATCGCGGCGATCAGGCGCTACCACCCCGAGCTGCTGGTGGACGTCGCCGTGGAGGAGGGCATGCAGCTCTCCGACCTGCGCGGCCAGGACAGCTACAGCTACGAGATCGCCGAGCTGTACTTCGGCGCCCAGGACGAGAGGGAGCTGCACCACAAGTTCCAGGAGCTGATGAAGCAGCTGGACTTCCAGTTCTCGGAGGTACTGCCGACCAACTACGGTTTCGCCTGAGTGGCGCGGTACTCGGACGCGAGAATCGACATGATGAACATGGACGTATAGCGGTCGCCGTGACGGCTGCACTCTCGGGCCACGCCCTCCTCGACGAAACCGAGTCGCCGGTAGAGCGCCACCGCCCGCCGGTTCCCGACGGAGACGAAGAGCCACAGGCGATGGAATCGAAGCACCTCGAAGCAGTATCGCATCAGCAGGCGCAGCGCGGTGCGACCGTGCCCCCGCCCCTTGCTCGCGATCACCACGCGGCGCAGGAGCAGGCTGTGGTTGGGGTCGTCGGCGTCTTCGAGGATGGCGTAGCCGATGGGAACACCGCGCGATTCGACGATCCAGTGCAGGCTGTCCGTCCCCTGCATCGCCAGCCGGTGCCGGGACCCCGTCCATTGCTCGATGAAGCCGGCATTGTCGGGATGCGACTCCGCCGCGAGGACGAAATCGCAGTCCGCGTCAGTCGTGGCCCGAATGGCGGTTGTTCCCAGGGCTATGCGCGGCTGGGGCAGCGGTGTCGGGTCATCGGCGGACGAATCCATGTCGCAAGCATATCACCGGCCTCGGGCCTGCGGCGGGCGCCATGGTGAGCGATCGCCCCGCGCCCGTGCGCCGAACCCATTACCGACCCCCGGCGTTTCTGGTCGACCGCGTCGAGCTCGCATTCGATCTGGATGCCGAGCGCACGCGCGTGGACAGCCGGTTGTGGCTCCGTCGCGTCCCGGCCGCGGCAGCGGCGGGCACCCCGTTGCGTCTGGACGGCGAGGGTCTGGCGCCGGAATCGCTGAGCCTGGACGATCGCCCGCTCGGCGACGCGGCATTCAGGCTGGATGCGCACGGCCTGACGATCCCGGACGTACCGGACCGTTTCGTTCTGGCCGCGTCCGTGGTAATTCGGCCGGCCCGCAACACGGCGCTGCTGGGGCTCTACAGGGCGGGTGAGCTGCTGTGCACGCAGTGCGAGCCCGAGGCGTTCCGCCGCATCACGTTCTTCCCCGATCGGCCCGATGTGCTGGCGCCCTACCGGGTGCGCCTGACCGCCGACGCCGAGCGTTATCCGGTGCTGCTGGCCAATGGCAATCCGAGTGGCCACGAGCACCTCCCGGACGGGCGGCACACGGCCGTCTGGGACGACCCGCATCCGAAGCCGAGCTACCTGTTCGCCCTGGTCGCGGGCCGCCTGGAGAAGGTGACCGAGCGCTTCCGCACGGCATCGGGGCGGCAGGTTGCGCTCAACCTCCACGTCCATGCCCGCAATACCGGTCGCTGCGCCCATGCCCTGGCGGCCCTGTGCCACGCCATGGCCTGGGACGAGCGGGCCTACGGACGGGAGTACGACCTCAATGTCTACAACATGCTCGCCGTGAGCGAGTACACCATGGGCGCAATGGAGAACAAGGGCCTGACCATCTTCAACGACCGCCGCGTGCTCACGGACGCGGAGACGGGCACCGACCGCGACCACCGTGACATCGAGGCGCTGGTCGCCCACGAATACTTCCACAACTGGACCGGCAACCGGATCACCTGCCGTGACTGGTTCCAGCTCGCGTTGAAGGAGGGGTTCACCGTCTTCCGGGAGCAGCAGTTCGCCGCAGACCGGGGCTGGGCAGGCGTGCGGCGCATCGAGGACGTACGCTTGATGCGCACACGGCAGTTCGCCGAGGACGCCGGGCCGCTGGCACACCCGGTGCGCCCCGAGGCCTACGAGGACATCGAGGTCTTCTACAGCGACACCGTCTACAGTAAGGGGGCGGAGCTGATCCGCATGCTGGCGACCCTGCTGGGGCCGGAGCGCTTCCGCGCCGGCACCGACCTCTTTTTTCGGCGCCACGATGGCGGCGCCGTCGCCGTGGAGGATTTCCTGCACTGCCTGGCCGACGCCGCGGGAAGGGACCTGTCCGGGTTTCTGGCCTGGTACGACCGCGCGGGGACGCCGATCCTCGATGTCAGCACGCACTTCGATGCGACCTCCGGGACGTTCGATCTGACCGTCCGCCAGCGGCCGCCGGATGGTGTCGAGGAACGCGTCGCCACGGCGCTGCCCCTGCCGCTCGCCATGGGCTTGCTGGACGACGCCGGGCGGTCACTGCCGCTGCGTCTGGCGGGCGAAGCGGAGAGCGCGGCAGCGTCGGCCACGCGGGTTTTCGAGCTCCGCGAGTCGGTGACCCGTCTCCGGTTCGCGAACGTCCCGGAGGAGCCGACGCCGGCGCTGCTGAGAGACTTCTCTGCTCCGGTGCGCGTGCGCTTCGACTACCGGCCCGATCAGCTGGTGCGTCTTGCCATCCACGATCCCGACCCCGTTGCCCGCTGGGACGCGATTCAGCGCCTCGCGGAGACCGCCGCGGACCGCGCGCTGGCGGGTTCCCCCGATACCGCCGACCTGGAGACGGTGTTCCGGGCGGTGCTCGATCGCAATCCCGCGGACCCCGGGGTCGCCGCGGAGCTGCTCACGCTCCCGGATGTAACGGTGTTGATGTCCGCACGCCGGAACGTCGACGTCGCGGCCCTGGACCGGGCGTGCACCGCCGTCCGGCGCCGGCTGGCGGGCGCTCTGCGTGACGACCTGCGCCGCACCCACGATCGTTGTCGCAGCGTGCCCGGCACCCCCTACCGCCCGACCCCTGACGAATGCGGACGCCGCAGCCTCGGCACGGTCTGCCTGGGGTACCTCATGGATCTCGCCGACGACGACGCCCTGCAGCGCTGTGTGACGGAGTACCGTACCGGCGCGAGCCTCACCGAGACCCTGGCGGCGCTGACCTTGCTCTGCCACACGTATACCGTTGAGCGGGAGGAGGCACTGGCGGCATTCCTCGACCGGTGGCGCGACGAGCCGATGATGGTCGACAAGTGGCTGGCCGTTCAGGCGCGCTCGCGTCGCCCGGACACCGTGGAGCGCGTGGAGGCGCTGATGGCGGACGCGGTCTATTCCCTCGATCAGCCCAGCCGCGTGCGCAGCCTCGTGGAGGTCTTCGCGGCGGAGAACCCGCTCGGCTTCCACCGCGCCGACGGCGCCGGCTACCGCCTGGTCGCCGACCAGGTACTCGCGCTGGAGCCGGTGAATCCGTCGCTGGCGGCGGTGCTGGTTCGCCACCTGGGCGACTGGCGGCGGCACGAGCCGGGCCGGGCCGAGCGGATGCAGGCAGCGCTCACGCGGGTCGCGGCGGCAACTCTGTCCACCGGCACACGGGAGGTCGTGGACGCGTGCCTGGAGTCGTGAAGCACCGGTTCCCGGCACATTCTCGGGCCGCAGGGCCTGACGCGCCGTCGGGCGCGGCGCCGAGACGCAGCCGGCTGTCGGCTGTCGGCCCATGGGTTAGACTGGAGATCATCGGGGGCGGCAACCCGGGAGGCCGGTGATGGCAAGACGAACATCCTTTCTCGATCACGACCATATTCGCGAACGTCTGGTATCGCTGATCCGAATACCTTCGATCACCGGCGAGGAGGATGCCGCGGTCGCCCAGATCGCCAACTGGCTGCAGAACCTGGACGCCGAGATCGACTACTGGAATGACGGCATCGCCGCCCTGCAGCGCGATCCGCGCTATCCCGGCCACGAGGTGGAGCGTGCCTGGGCGCCGGTGGTGGTCGGTGTACTGCGCGGGGAGCAGCCCGGCCCGACCGTGCTGCTGACCGGCCACGTCGACGTGGTGCCGCCGGGGGATTACAGCCGCTGGCGCGACGAGCCTTTCTCCGGCGTGTCGCGCGGCGATCGCATCTTCGGCTGTGGCGCCACCGACATGAAGGCCGGCCTGGTGGCCGCCATGGCGGCGTTCGAGGCCTTCGCCGAGAGCGGCCGCAACTTCCCCGGGCGCATCATATTCGCCGCCGTCCCCGCCGAGGAGGACAGCGGCCTCGGCACCCTCGCCGCCATTCGCGGCGGCTGGGACGCGGACGTGGCCATCATCCCCGAGCCGACGGTCGTCGCCGGTATGCCGGAGCTGGTCATCGCCCACGCCGGGGCCATGTCGCTCAAGGTGCAGGTGCCCGGAAAGTCCGCGCACGCCAGCAAGCGGCTGCAGGGCGAGAGCGCCCTCGACCACTTCCTCACGGTCTATCAGGGTATGCGAGAGGACGAGCGTCGCGTCAACGAGCGCGAGACGCATCCGCTCATGAAGGTCCACGGCCTGCCCTACGCCACCAACGTCGGCACCATCCATGGCGGCCTGTGGTCGTCCAGCGTGATGGACTCGCTGGAGGCGCAGGTGCGGGTCGGCGTCGCCCTCGACGAGACCATCGAGCAGGCCGAGGAGCGGTTCCGCAGCACCATCATGGAGCACATCGCCAATGATCCCTGGCTGAGCGAGAATCCGCCCAGGATCACCCGCCTGGCGTCCGGTTTCGGTTCCGCCGAGACGCGGCGCGACCACCCGCTGGTGCAGGCCCTTGGCGAGTCGGCGGAGGAGGAGTTCCGGAGGTCGCCGACCGTGGCGGCGGCCCCCTACGGCTGCGATATGTCCGGTTGGGTACGTCTGTCCGGCATTCCCACGGTCGTCTATGGCCCCGGTGAGATCGACCTGGCCCACGCGCCCAACGAGTCCGTCTCGCTGGATACCACCTACAAGGTCGCCAGGACCCTGGTGAAGACCACCGAGCGCCTGCTGGAGACCGACGTCGACCAGCTTCGCGCTCCGTCCGCGGCGACGGCATCGGCATGAAGGAACGTGCACTTTGAGTCGCCGCCCGCAGAACCGCCCGAAATGAAGGTGATCGAGTCTTTCCGGGAAGACGTCCGGGTCATCGAGAACGTCTGGATCCCGATGTCCGACGGCGTGCGGCTGGCGGCGCGGATCT
>Ga0102944_1002213_pt1 | contig 11664 bp, 11 predicted proteins | sample SalPonD_shore_MG_FD_78172 | JGI IMG/M metagenome (GOLD analysis project Ga0102944, IMG submission 78172) | Salt pond soil microbial communities from South San Francisco under conditions of wetland restoration - Salt Pond MetaG... | ecosystem: Environmental > Aquatic > Marine > Intertidal zone >... | reverse complement strand
TATCACGACGAACTCCTCCCAGGGTCATCATAGAATAATTAACCCGGTTCCCGGTAATCTCCTCGAGAAGATCCATCACTATCTCTCGATCTCTCCAGGTTACATGAAAGATCATATCATAACCTGCATCATGTGCGAGTACTCCATACCAGAGAATATGACTATGAATTCTCTCCAGCTCTGCAATCAACACCCGAAGCCACTGTGCTCGTTCTGGAATGTCCTCCTCTATGCCAGCAATTTTCTCTGCAGTGATGGTATATGAAATCTGATGTGCTGCAGAACAGATACCACAGATCCGTTCAATGAGGTAGAGATTCTGCTCCCATGTGCCTGATTCAAGGGCTTTCTCAATTCCTCGGTGATTATATCCAATACGTAGCGATACTTCATCAATAGTTTCTCCTGTAATATTGAACTGAAATCGAATTGGTTCCTTATTGGTCGGGTGTTGAGGTCCAACACAGAAGGAAAATCCACTGGGATCTTGTAAAGGTGTAAGTGGTAATTGGCCAACCTGCTTTTTATCCAATATCTGTCTCAGATCCTCAGGTGTGTAGTCCTTACGTAATGGGTAGACATCTGATGGAAAATCGTCGGGGAGTAGTAGTGGTTGTCGGGGATTGGTCCCAAATGAGACGCCCAGTAATTCATTCAGCTCCCGCTCATAGACACTAGCTCCTGGAAAGAAATCTACCATTGAGGCTATATCAGGTTGATCTGTACCAACCGCAGTATGAATAAAGATTGTCTGAGGCTCTTCAATTCCCGAAAGAGGGTAGAGCAGATGGATCTTATCCTGATCATGATAGCCAATGATGGTACTGAGATGATTCAATCCCCGGTAGTAAAATTCGGAGATTGTATCGGGTAGATAATGGGGATCTACCCAGTAGGTTCGCGAACCATCAGTGAATGTATTATTTGGTATGGTAGTCATGATGTAGCCTCCACGGTATCTTCACCTGTTTTAAGATATTGTAGTAATTTGTAAACTCCCCAGACAATTGCTTCTGGCCGAGGTGGACATCCGGGGATATAAAGATCAACAGGTAGAATCTTGTCTATTCCCATGGAGACATTGTAGCAGTTATGGTAGACTCCACCACTGATTGCACAGGCTCCGACTGCGACGACGAATTTGGGATCTGCCATCTGATCATACACCTGACGTAATCGTGGTGCCATGGATCGAGTAACCGAACCCGTACAGATGAGTACATCTGCATGTCTTGGACTACCCTGCAAAGTGATTCCGAATCGCTCAATATCGTATCTTGGCGATAATGCGGCCACAATTTCTATATCACAACCATTACAACTTCCTGCATTCATATGGCTGATAAAAGGGGATTTCGTCAGTGCATTGGTCACAACTTTATCTAATACCGGCATTTTTATCACCTAATTCCCTGTCTGATCATCATAACGATATAGAATATGAACAATCCAAATACCACAGTCATCCCATTCACCAACTGATATCCCTGATGGGGTAGAATATAGAGTGTAGCGGTAAAGAACCCGAGTACATGAAAGATGAGGAAGAAGATCGAGAGATTGTATTTCTCAATTTTATAACCTCGATCTCGTGCAATTAATACCTCTCCGCCTTGATACACATCTGTGCTGGTATTCTGTGACACGCCAAAGACCTTGACTACCTGCCATTCAACTAGACGCAATATGCCAATAATTGTGAGTATAGCAAGTATCGAAAGGAATATGGATTCAATATTCATCTGATCACCTAGAAATTATGACAGTATTGGTGTTGAAATATTTATACATGATTAAGCAGTAATACAAGAATAATGAAAAAATGTGTACAAAAGAACAATTGACCAACTTCTAAAGATTTATCATAAATTCGCTAGGAATCAATCTATTATTTATCCGGTTCTAAACCTTAAATTATCGTTGAGTGAACTTCCAAGTTACAAATAGATGATATCTCTGTTGAACTTTAAAATTCACCTTGGATTAATTTCTACTAATTACACCAGATTCATACTCTTGATGGAACCGTTTTTGGAATAAATTCCTGCAAAATAGAGAGTTTCCTGTGAAATGTATCACTAGACCAAGTGAACGCAGTATAGATTTTTGTAGTCACTTGGTAGACACCAGTATAGGGATTATTTGAAAACAATTAAACCTTCATTGAAGGAAATTGGTATTTTGAGTAGCCATTTGGCTCAGTTTCCTATATATCTCGTCCATGATAACCTGAATCGTCGGGAATTTGAAAATACATACGATCGTCATCCTCTCTTCTCTAGAATTGTGATTGATGCACAGGATCTATCCCGGGTGTATTCTTTTCTGATTGATTATAATCAGGTATATCTTCGAAGTTGTCGTGCCCGTCTGACCAAGGGATTTACCACGTTCAGATTTGATGATTTCAGTACATTTACCATCGAACGAGGTCATTTCAGACTTGGCTTGAAATTAAATTCTTTCAGTGCGATTTCATTTCGCCAGGATAATCTCAGCAGACAGTATTATGTGATGAATACCTCTGATCGAGCACATCAGACTTTGAAACAATTACTTGAGCGGATCTATTCTCGACACACCTCTATTCCTGACGATAATCAACCTCGTCCAAATACTAAGGTGTTTTGGGATTACGATAACGTTCCCCTATCATCTGATATCCCTTTTGAGCAGGATGGTATTGCCCAGCAAATCAAAGATTATATCTACAAATTTCGTCCAATTGCTGAATTACTTTGTATGTCTGCCAAACCTATGAAAAATCAAGAAGTTGAGAAGGTAAAAATGATATTGAAGTCGTCAGAAATCAATAGAGAACTCGAGGGAAAAGATAGTGTCGATGAGAGATTGGCACAGGAGATAGAGAAACGGACTAAAGATCTTCCCAACGCTGTCATCATTATCTCAGGTGATCATTATTACCAGTCACTGGTCGAATCTCTGATTGAGAAGAAAATCAATGTGCTCATTATCAGTGATCCCAAAACAACAAACCAAGATTGGCTAAAACTTCTTGATTCAGATCAAATTTTCTCTTTAAACTATGATGAGAAGGTATTGCATGATAAATCTAGAATTCAACCTTGTAACAACTGTCTTAAGGTGATTAGTGGCGATTTGACAAAGCATCTGCAATTTCATGATCCCAATATCTGTCATATCTGTGGAAAGACAAGAACTGGATTGTATGATCATACTCGGACAAAACACCCTAATTATATCTGTAAGCAGTGTGAGCTAATTTATGAGACTGAACAAGATTGCATCAATCATACCAAAGTCGAGCACAATCCAAGATACTGTAATTCGTGCGAGAGGGAATTTAGCACTGAGATGGGCTTACAACAACACCTGAAGAATAGTAAGAAACACAAGTAGAATTTCTGTTTTCTCCGCAGAATGTTGATTGCTTGGTCAGGTAGTGTATTTCCAAGCGTTATGTTATATTGATAATTTGATCATTAATTCCATGTAATTTAACTTCATCACCCGAGATAATCAGCACTGTGGGAGATTGACATGTTGGACAGGAAATACGAGGTGGTACACCATGAACCTCTGAATATTCGATTCCCTCTGATGGAATACTACCTTTGTAGTCACAATCCAGACACTGGATCTTTCCCTGATGTGTGATATACTTAATATTGACGTTCTCCAAATAGGAATCAGTTCTGGCAAGGATTTCAAATCCATCTTCAAGATCATGTTGCTGGATCTCAGAGAAGGTACCAATTGAAATAATTACCTGATTGGGTGGTTTTGGAAATTTCTCTTTGACCTGCTCAAGAAGATATGTTGCCTTACTCAGATTATGCATTGTGTTAGGTTCACTTCTATGACTCATATTTACTTAACTCAATGTCTGAATTTTTGTATACGAATTACCAATAATTTACAAATTCATTGCACCTGGTTGGTTGATATCTCGAATAGATTTTGTACTGTTTATCACAAAATTGCTCAGTATACCCAATGATGATATAGTATTGCTATGACAGGAAAATATGAACATTGATACTGACATTCTTGATCAAATTGTGAATGAGCAGAAAATATCTGCGTTGGGATTGGTAACGCCTGATGGTCGCCCCCATTGCACTCCTATTTGGGTTCATCATTTCCAGGGAAAATTATATATCTTCTCTCATTCTAGTCGAGCTAAAGTCCGATATGCAAGGGAAAATCCTGATTGTATGATTGCTTTTGATTTTGCAAGTTTGAGGGGTACAATCAAGCTCATTTCCAAAGGTTCTGAGACATATAATCAAGTAAGAGATCTACCTGATGCACGTTATGGAGATAATGATCAACTCGAACAGTATAAAGAGAACTGGGATGTAGCTTTAGAAATTACCCCTACCAAGCTCTATCGTTAGATCTCGTCTCTGTTCTCCTTTTCTTAGGAAGTAGTGGTCATATAAACACATAAACATACTAATATCTAGTTCTATTTAAGTCATGATGAGGTGCATATTGCTGTAGGATATCCTACGAGGAAACAAAAAATGTCATTCGTGCAACAACTAGAAAACCACTTAAATCAAGCAAAACACGGTAGATATGAGATTAAGGATCTCAATTTTCTGCCATCAGTGCAGAATATGTCTCAACGCAAGGCATATCGGGTAAAAGTATGTGCGGTCTATATTGAATTACGAGGAGCAAATAATCTCGAAATATCGCAATGGGAGCGGTCAATAGAGGCAATTCATCAGCTAATGATTGATCCTATCCATCAGATTCTGGCTGAATATGAGGGTCAGGTAATCTCGACTCCTGGTAATGGGATACTTGCACTCTGGACAGCAAACAAATCCAATATCAATCAGGCAGTTCAGGCAGCAATGACTATCAATTGGATGCTCAAGGAAAAATATCAGATCCAAGAAAGTTATCCCAACTTTGATTTTGGTATTGGGATCCATCATGGTCTGGCGCTGGCAATTAAAACCCGGATACCAGGTACTGATTTTGAAGATGAGGTCAAATACATCTCACCCGTAATTAATATCTCGCAGACCATGAGTAATCAGTTATCTCTCCCTAACTCAATTGGAATCTCACATGATGTCTATCAATTACTCTATGATGAGTCTGTAACGATCAAGAAATCATTTGTGCTGATCCCGTATCAGAAGAATATCTGGCAAGATAATAAGATCAGATTCAATGAGAAGACGGTGCAGGTTAAGACCACAGCACATCACCTTGATTATACCAAACGCTCTATCAATAAACATTGAATACAGGTGCATATTGTATCTTAAGATAAAAACTACAAGGACAATCATTAGCAATTTACCATATCTACAATATCTTCTTATTGAATTATAACGGGGAGATGATATGACTCGTGAGGAGAGTAATTCTCCACCAAAAATACCTCGTATCATCATAATTCTTGGTTATATTTTCAGTCTCTTGTTCTTTCCCCTCCTCTGGATTGATACCCAATCCGATCCGGTAAGTCATGCCATTGCAGGAATGGCTCTCGGTTTGTTAGTGTTTTGGATGTTGATTGCTGCGGGTATTCAGCGATTGATTCGGGACAAGTTACCACAAATTCAGGATAATATTCTGCTCAAATTTACGATCTTGGCCACAGTACTTGCACTTATTGAGGAAGCAATCACCACCACTATGACCAATCTCGCTCGACCCGTATGGCATGTTTCACCTCAGGATGCGCATATTACCGCTTCAACCAATTATTTTGAGGTCGTCCTCCTCAATTCGGTTATTGTATTCATCCCAATGTTTCTGTACTGGGGATATATGTTACAGCGATATGATTTTCATCATCTCTGGGTGTACCTGTTATTTGGTATCACCGGGACATTGGCTGAGACGCTTTCTTTTGGTCCATCAAATTTGTTGAGTATTGGTTTCTGGTTGAATATCTATGGTCTGATAGTCTATCTTCCGGCTTACTTGATCAAAGATCAGGATCGAAGTAAACCACCGAGGTATCTCTATCTTGGAAGTATCTTTCTTCCGCTGATTGTCGCATTACCAGTAGTTATTGTGGTACTTATCATCCGATCTGTACTGGGTATTTGAATATCCAATTTCTTGAGTGAAGATATACCAAGAACCAAAGAATTTAATGTACAAGTCCTTGGTTAAAGTTCATACAAATAGATCGAGTTAGACAAATTTTGGATGAGATCCTCATATTAGTTGCTATACTATCTATTCAGGTTATTTATCAATTGTATACTTCAAACAGAACTGCTCTGTTCTTATTACTGCTGCAAATCTCAGTTGGGTTCTTAGGAATCTCCAAATATTGTGACTTTCTATTCAGATATAATCAAGACATATCTATGTATGATTTTGTGGACTCAATGGGTTCTGGTATTGGTATTACTATCCTTACTACTATTCTGTTAGCCAATCAAATTTACAAGAATTCTTCTCGGGAGGATAAACTACCTCGTAATTACAAAACCAATCGAATTCATCTCTAAATTTTCCTATTGTTCCAATCTGCACTGAATCCAACTAGAACTATGAATGAAATATTCTCATACCAGTATTTATTGAATCAAAGATAGATTACTAACTATGTTGGTCACCTAAATTTAATCTCAAGGAAGAATGGTTTAATGTTATAAGAATAATCTTGATATCATAGAAGGCTAAAATCAACCATGTTTTTCAGAAAGAAATCAACGATTAAAGAGGGAGAGTTTTACACTATTCCTGGTGAACTCATCACATTCAAACTTGAAGGTCTGGATTATAATTTCGACGAATTTCAGGTCTGTGCTGGTGATGATTTTCTCATTAAGGTTGAGAATGAAATTGCGATGAATATCGCCCGTCTCAGTGAAGCAATCAGGGGAATGGAAGATATCGAGATACAACCCGAAAGTGACACGCTGGTTGATTTTACGATTAAACTCTCCGATTATCTCTACCACCAATTAGAACCCATGATGATGGATGCAGAGACAGCAGAAGATTTGTTCAATATCAGTCATGAAGGCTCGACTATTCTAACCGACCTTGATAATTATGTCCTCGTCAAATATACGATGAAACCTCAGATATAGCTTGATACTCCAGGATCTGCTGCTGATTGCTCATTCCTGATCCAGAATAACGGAAGAATGAGTACACCCGCAATTATCCAATCCAACAGATACAGTTGCAGGATATTGAATTGATCAACGAGATAGCCATATACTGGTGAGAGGATCGCAAAGATAAGCATTTTCATCATATTATCAAAAGACAGAATGGTTGTACGGTTATTTCCCTCCAGCTCATTATTCAAAAGATCTGAGAGTACCGGCCAGGTGACTCCCCAAGAGAAAGAACTACAGATAAGAAACAAACCAGAGAGTAGTCCTGTGGTCAATATGGAACTCATAGTCACGATCTGTGAAAATACCGCACAGCTGATTAATAGATGCCTCTCTGTCATCCGTTTCGAAAGTGGATCGGACAGAACTGAACCGGCAAATACTGCGATAAATGCTAACGCATAGAGATAGCCAAAATATGAGATTGCTATACCTTTGAACTGAAAATACACTGGTTTGAGCTGATGTGATATTTCACCAATGTAGCTGAAAACACCGATGAGGATGATGATCCGTACCTGTCTATTTGATCGTAGCAGATTAATTGAATTCCGACAGGTATCTGATATCGTTGGTCGGCTATCAGGATCGTTAACATGATTCTCTGATGTTTGGGGTTCTACCAATTTGAATCGTAGTAATAATACTATGGTACTGGGGAAGAGCATCAGAAGGAATGGCAATCGGTAGTTGATCGCTCCGATATAACTACCAACAACCGAGGCAATACTGGCACCGATTGGCCACATCGCATAGTTGATGGATTGGACCCGTTTGAATGAGGTATATTTTCCTTGTATCTGAGCTAGACTCTCGTAGACCAGAGATGTAGAGGTTCCACTGGCAGTAGTCTGCGCTATGGCACTGCATACTGCTGCCAACAGAAAGATCAGCAAGTACTGTCCAATAAGATAGCAGATCAGGCTCAAGATACCAAAGATAGAGGATAGCAGAAGAGATAATTTTCTGCCCCATCTATCAGTTATGATACCTGTAGGGAGTTCAAGAGCAAAAGTTGCTCCAGTTTTTATTGCCAGAACTAGGGTCACATAGAAAATGGTGAGTAATTCCTGTTGGAGATACAGCACTTTGATTGGAAGAGCAAATTCAAGTCCTCCCAGAAATGAGGTGATGTAGATGAGTGGGATATTTCGTTTGAATGGTGTCATTGTTATTACCGTTTGATGTAACGTAACGTGAGGTTGTACCCTACAATATTCGAATTTACTAATACTGTATTGTCATGATCTTAGAAATGAAATATCGATGATAACAATGTACTCACCAAATAGGTTACACTTAGCTTCTCCATCTTGTATTTAAATATTACAGCCATCAAGGTCCGCATTAGTTGTGAAATCTTGGATTGTATGAAGGTACTGACATAAAATTTAATCAGATTTATCTTCAAATTCTATGGTATGCTTCTCATCTTCATCATCAACTTTGATCCTAGAGCCAAGTGATCGTGAGATCTGAGCCATATATTTCCTATCTGCTTCATCCTCCAATTCACTCATACGATCCGTAAGTTCTTCAACATAATCATCTTTGATTTGAAATCGATAGATATCATTCCCATCTTTGGTCCTGGTGGTATTGGTAACTTCCTCCAACTGATTTCTATCAATGGTAATAGTGATGTCAACGAATAAGGGGGTAATGCTCAGTTCCTTCTTGTTTTTGCTCGTGATACATCCCTCGAAACGTTTGGTAAGAGTAATCTCACGGATGGTGGTCGCAGGAAATGCAGTATCAAGTGGATATGCCAATTGATAGTAAATTTCCTCTATTTTACGTTGTAATTCATCACTGGTCGTAATATCCAGTTTTTCCAACCAGTAGTCATCGAGGAAATCATTAATCTCAATATGATCGGTATGAAATTCGATATTGAATCCATAATCAATACCCTCTTCCTTCTCATTGAAGTAAATCCGTTGCTTACCGTACTTGATCCAAGGTTTACCCTGCGGGAGTTCGGGATATACTTCTTGAAGTTGATTAGAAAGTTCTGTTCCTAATTCGGAATCAAATTTCATAGGGATGCTAGATTATTAGTCTTCAAGAAAACTTGTATCGCTTCGTGAATTTTTTCGTAGATTTTAGTATTTTATCTCAAACGACAAGAAGCCCCCCATCCTTCAGGGTGGGGTAGTTCACACATCAATATACGTCTTATCGATAAATTCCGCAATTTTCGGATAATTACCCGTCTTCCTCGTTGCCTCATAGAGAGTTTTGCTGTTGGTCAAGAGGGTCTTAGCGGTCTGTGGGTCAGTATCTGACAACTTGTAGAGTCCCAGAAGATGCAGGATCTCTGCATTTTGCATCATCGTTGGAGTATCATCAGAGATACTGAGTTTAGAGATGATCTCATCAACCTCAGTATCACTGGATCCGAGATATCTGACCATTTTATTGACCCAAGGATCAATATCATAGGAATCTTCATCTCCAATTTTCTTTGCCATAAATTGCACCAGCTTTAATTTTGAACTCCCATCGCCATTATCTTCTATTCGGTAGGAAGCCAGACCTTGAATCAGGTAAGCTATGGCTTTTCCAATCTTCTGATCCATGTTATCAAAATAGGTCACTGCTGTTTCTGCCAGATCTCGGGAGGCATGTAAAAATTCCTGATCCTTACTAACGAGAAGAAATGATTTCGCAGTCTCCAAACAGGCATTTGCCAATTGAATACTGGTTTCTGCATCCTTGAATTTATCCGTAATTTGCTTATAACATTCCATCGCCTTATCGAACTTACTAGCTCGTAAGTAGAATGAGGTCAATTTGGTCATCATGATCAACCAGTATGGATTATCTTCCTTGATTTCTTTTCGACTTTTTTCAAGAATTTTACTTGCCCGTTTGATATCTGTGATTGATTTGATATCTGCCAATTGGATCAACGAGCGATATTTTAAGGTAGTATTATTCAATTTCTCAAAATCTTTGTGAGCAAGAATAAGAAATTGACTGGCCACTTTGGGATCACCATTTCGGAGCAGGTATCCAATCTCCAATCTTGCTCTGGCGGAATGATACCGACTGAGATCTTTATCGTTGACGGATTTGGTTAATTCAATAATATCCTTGTAGTGGTTGACCAATCCATCTTTTCCATCCTCAAAGTTTGTAATAGTGGCCAGATCATACATCAGATCAACAGCTTCCTCGATATGTCCTGCATCTTCAAATTCTCGTTTTGCCTGCCAGAGATACTCTAACTGTTGGTCATCATTTTCCTGTTTTTTGGCAATTTCACTACGATAGTAATAGAATTCAGCCCGTGTCCGAGAGGCATGACCGAGATTCCCTTTCAATTTTTCTTCTAAATTCGAGAAGATAGCATCTGCGGAATCAATATCATCCAGTTTGAGATGTATTCTTCCCTCAAATAATTTAATCTGTAGTTCCTGTTCTAACTGATTATCATCGTTCTTATAGAGAAACGATTTTTTCCTGAGTTGTTTCTTACATTCCTGAACCAGGTGTAGAGCATCCTCATACTGTTCCGCTGCATATTTCTCATATGCTTTGGTGTACATTTTATTATCGAGCATAGGTCATCTCACTACTAAACACTGTTGTTTGGAATACTTAATTAAAAAGAGATAGCATATTCGGAAGAATGATTGTCATTCTTGTTTATGGTCATAGATTGGTTAATCAGTATTTCTATAGTGATTTTAGTTACGAAGCAATAATAATTTCGGGACAATTTGCGGATTAATATCTTAGATGAATATAATGAGTGAAATTGCGGATAGTTACGCTTATACGTAATAATGATCTCTTGTATTAGTCAAATTTTGCCATTTCAGGTAGTCTTGGAATCACGAATTTGCCTGTGCTGCAATTGGATTATTTGCAGCTTTATCATCATCAAGCTCTCCAGCTTTACCCAGGGCAAAGACCGCACCAAAACTTCCCAGTATCTCTGAGAAGAGTGTGGCTATGATGATAATCATGACTATTGTTTCTCCGATATCCGGACGACCAGCATCTGTTAGGATTTTATCTGCAACTGTAATCAAACCAAGAACTAGACCACCTTGAGGAATCATTCCCAGTCCAAGATATTTCTTGACCGTGTCATCACCCTTGGCGATATGTGATCCAATATATGAACCGACCACCTTTCCAGCAGCACGGGTTAGCAGAAAGACTATTGCAAACCAGGGAAAGATGTTCGGGCTGAATACCTCAAATCTTATTTCAGATCCAACCAGTACAAAGAAAATAATTAGAATGGGACTCATCACAATCTCTAAGATTTCAACAGCATGTTTGTAGGCATCTCCCTCACGATTGACCGTGGTAGCTCCCACCGTAATAGTGGTCAGGATGACCGATGCTTCCAACCAGTCTGCAATTCCTATACCCAGGATCAAGGAAGCCAATGTAATTTCCATCATCTGGAGGTCATCATCCAGCTGTTCTATGATGACATCGACGATTACTCCAATTACAATACCGAGTAAAATTGCCAGTCCGATTTCCTTACCAATACTGCCAAGAAAATGCATCAACTCAAAGGACGCATCAAGTAGTTCTACCT
>Ga0102944_1002212_pt1 | contig 11668 bp, 6 predicted proteins | sample SalPonD_shore_MG_FD_78172 | JGI IMG/M metagenome (GOLD analysis project Ga0102944, IMG submission 78172) | Salt pond soil microbial communities from South San Francisco under conditions of wetland restoration - Salt Pond MetaG... | ecosystem: Environmental > Aquatic > Marine > Intertidal zone >... | reverse complement strand
TTTTGTAGGACCAGATAGATCAGTCTTATCAATTTCATTAAACTTATCCTGAACTTTTTGGAAGTTATCCATCATCTTACCCGCATCTCCACCAAGAATTTCATCTTGATATTGTGAAGCAAGGCTACGTATTTGACGACGTGCATCCGTCAGATCTCCATCAGCACTAATTCTATCAAGTGTATTACGAATCTTACCTATCTTCTCATTGAATTTAGGCATGTCTTCTTCAAGAATCTTCTTTCTTGCTTCCATCGCTTTCTGTTGAAGACGATCTGCGAGAGCGTAATTCTCATCCTGACGTTTTTGCAGAGCTTGAGCACCTGCTTGCACCGCTTGTATATTAATAGGTGCATACGTAGGAATAAACTTAGATTGTACAGGTTGTGTATATTGATTTGGCATTAGTCAAGTAGTCCTAGTTCATTGATATATTTTTTGCGAAGTACCGGGTCCATTCCTTGAAGAGCTGCAAGTGCTGCTACTTTATTCTGTTTCGCCTGATTCTTCTGTGCTTGTTGCATAAGAAGTTTTTGAGAAGCAGAACCAATAGCTTGACGAGCTATGTTTCCAGTTGGTCCAAAGTTAGCATCCATTTGTGCTTGTTCTCCTCGTCGTTGATTTCTATACTGAGCATTTTGTGAATCAATAGAATGTTGTACTCTAGCTCTATTAGATTTCATTCTATTTTCTTGATTAAATTTATCAGCATACACTCGTGAATCAGCTACTTGCTTCTGTGCTTGAGCAGCTAACTTTTGATTAATTGTAGCATTTGGATCAGCAAGTATGGCTCTATAGTTTCTTTCATTTCTAGTAAGCTCTGGGTTAGCGTTTACCCTTACAGGCATATCATTGACAGAGCGATTACTTACTTTAGTAGGAGCAGGGGCTTTAGGATGTGACAGAGCTCCAGTAGCAAAGTTCATAAGTTCTGGAACAAATTGCAGAGCAGAGGTTAATCCACTACTCATTCCCGAATCCGCTCCGGGAGTTGAAGTAGTAGCTTTTCCTACATCGGCTGCTGTTGGTGTAGAACCATCACCTGCAAGTTGAAGACCATCAGAAGAAGCGTTAACTCCATTGTTAATAGTAGCAGAAGGAGCCTCAGCTGATGATATATTTACATCAGAGATTGGCTGATCTCCTGAAATATCTGGAGTGTATGGTTCTGAACCATTGTTAGAAGTAGCCGATTGTGTTGTTTTATTTTGCTTGTTTGGTTGACCGTCTCTTACAATAAGATCTTGTGGACCAAATGATGTCTGATCAGGAATCATACCCATTCCATCATTTCTGTACAGGAGCTTTCCAGTACCCATTTTGTCAACATAATCTTTCGTATCAGCTTTATCCTGTTCTGCTTGAATACGTCGCTTCTTTGCTTCAGCTAAGTTTTGCTTAGATTTACTCCATTGACTATATGCTTCTGGAATAGTTTTACCAGCATATGCTTGTCCTGCTCCAACACCAAGTGCAGTTCCTGCAAGGATAGGCATACCATATTCAAGCATTGGACTGTATGTAGTAATTGTATTCAAGCCCGGTTCAACTGCTGAACTTCCTTCTCCAAGAAGACCTGCTGGATTACTTCCGGGAAGAGCACGTGACCCAAATCCGGGAGGAGTACCACCAATAATATCAGATGCTACTCCTTTTGGACTTACATACCAGTCAGGTGGAACTGAATTAAGTGGAGGAATTGGTCCACCAGCTGCAAATTTGTCATCACGATCATTATCAGGTTCTACATCATTAGGTTCTTCTGCTTTTTGCATCTTGGAAGTACCTGCATATTGCTTTGCTGATGTTGTAGCCTTTTTCTTTTTCGAAGTCGTAGCATATTCTTTTGCAGACGTGTGTGCTTTAGCTTTATCTGTTGTCGGGATGTTGATGCCACTATTTCCGGAACGCCCTGAAACAGTTTCCTGCAACATCGCCAATTTACGTATTTCATCTTCGGAAGCGTTGTTTTTAACAAGTCGTTTATGTGCCTGTGCAAATGTCGCTGATGAGTCTGGAAGCTTTAGCCGATTAGAAAACACATAAGGTTGTCCTTCACTATTATTAAAAAGCTGTCCATTTTTAAATATTAAGTCCATAGTTTCTCCTCCTTCAACTTCACCACCAGATGTAGGAATACCTCCATTTTCATGCTTTGGTCCAGTAAAAGCTACTGCATTTTGACCAAGAAAGTCAATTGCTCCACCTTGTGCGTATCCATAAGAAGCGGATGCATTCTTTTCAATGTAGGAATCAGGTTGCTTCTTTTTGTCTCCTCCCATAGCTGCACCTACACCTGTTGCTACAAGCGGAGCTATAGCAGGTCCTACTCCGGGTATAAATGAAGCTGCTGCTCCAGCTGCTGCTGGTAATAGTTTTTTAAGTGCGCCTCCGAGAAAATATTGTGGTAGTTCGTTATTATGTATCATAATCTATCGTATTGAACGTCTAGCTGATGCGCTAGAGTCATATAAATATATTGATTTTTGATTAGAATTGTTAAAAATAAGTTTTACTTTTACCCATTTGCCTACAAAACGATCCTGATCTTGCCATGGTTTCGAAGGATCAACTACTCCATTTACTAGCATGTTTCGAAAGTTGTTAATTTTCCACGTTCCTTCTACGTTTCTAGCATTACCGTTAGCTCCAGTAAAGTAAATAATGTCTTTAAGTCCTGAGTCTTGACGATCATTCTGTATTCTGAACTTATCAAATGTTTCATTCCAAATTTTGTTATTGCTAGAGTCTTCTACTTCAGCTATATACTCAATATTAACAAATCTCTTTGTAATTTGAGGACTTCTGTTTTCTACAAATTCAATGTAAAAATCATCTGGATTAGCAGATCCATAGAAGTGGCAAGGACTTGTGTAAATATTATGTTCGTATATTGTATCTGTCTTTAACGTATAAAAAGTATCAAGATCATATAGATAGTAGTCGGGATCATAACTGTGGAAAGATGCCCAAGCTTTCAAGGCTGGATAATAACTGATTGTCCATTTACCTTTATACGTAAGAAGAATTCTATCCTGTTCATTATCATATCCACAAATAAGTTTATCATCAGGAGCATCAATGAGTTCGTCTTTAAAGAAATTTGTAAGACCATGCTCAGATACAATTTCAGGACCGTTCTGACCCATAAGTATTACATCTCCAGCTTGTCGATCTACAAAGAAGTATCCGGCAGGAGTTACAATAGAACAACGTTTATCCTGTAGTCCTGCAAATCCTTCTTTAGTCGAAAGTACCTCATTGGGTTTTACGCTAAATATATCTCCTGCACCGATAAATGCTCGGAAGTCTCCTGTTGTAAGTTCTTCACGACCTCTTGTGCGAATAAGGCTTCTTTCCATATGTGGCATAAGAGTGTTCTGCATTACTACTAGCTTAACAAGCTCTCCACGAGAACCAGTTAGGTCAATATAGTCATTTTCAAGAAATGTACGAATACCAGTATCTCCTTGTGTAGTATCTCCTTCTGCTGATCGAATAATTCTTGTAGGATATTTTGTAACATCCTCTTTATTCTTTGATGAGGGAATAGCTGACTTTATGCTAGCTTGTGAAGAATAATCTTGATTATACCCTATGTAATTAGCATATATTAAGTCTTCAGGATCTTGATCTGTTTTTATATCCTCTTCAAAACGTACAATGTCACTTTTGGATGATTTGGGGTAATAAATCTCTTCTTTTCCTGTACCTTGATGTCGGAGCTTGATGTTATCATCACTTTCCACCACATTGTAGAATAACGTACAAAAAGGAAAACCAGCAACATTACCAGCAACAAACAGTGCAAACATTCTCCAACCTAAATAACTTATAAATGTATCTCCTCCGAACGCTACAGCGTTAAACTGAGATACTACGGAAGAATCCTGTCCTCCTGTTAAATTCTGAATTACCGCTTGTACACCAGTGTCATTATCAATTAGATCTATACTTCCGTTATATTGAGTTCCTAAACTATCAGCTGTTATAGTAATAGGATCTGCTCCTGTAGCTGAATAATAATTTGTAAATGTGACGTCTCCTTGAAGAGCAGTTTTTACCTTAGATTCTACAGTAGCTGCATCATCTCCTATAGATACATTAACATTCACATAGAAGTTATCATTAGGAGTAGTGAAACCAATTCTAATAGAAGGGGATGCTCCAGTTCCTGATCTTCCGTCTTGTATATAGTGATTCTGTAAATCTACAACGTAAGAAACTGGATCTCCTCCTGCTGTTTGAAAGGTAAATCCTACACCTTCATAAGCGTTGTTTCCATCGTAATAGATAAATACTTTGTTGTCATTAACAAAAAATGTGTATTCAGATAGTGTAGATGACGCTAATAAAGCGGTTAGTATTTTACCTGCAATTGTATTGGCAGAATCACCTGTTCCTACAGTAACTGTCACTGTATCCGTAAATGAACTTCTAAATGGAGGTGGCTCTACTGTTATATCAATGTCTGAATTCCCGGCTGTTGCTGATCCGGAGAGCACTTCTAAATATCCAACAGATTGACGAAACTCTAACGCTCCATTATCTGTACCTCCATCAATATCTCCATCTTTGTTTGCTCCGGACCCTGAGTCATCCGTAACAGTAAGAGTAGAGTTGTAATAGTTACCATTACTATTTGCTTCTATATGAACAACAGGATCTGCTCCACTGTTATCTACAGATGCTGTGAATCCAAATGAAAATGCATCAGATCCATTGAGAGCATTTGAAAGTTCTGTAGCTATGGTTCCTTTCGCTAGAGCATTGCTAATTTGATGTGAAACAGATATTTCCGCATAAGGAGATGAAATATCAATTTGAATAGTTCCTGCATATTGAACGGAGTCAACTCCTCCAGATGTATCAGAAGTTGTTAATGTTACATCAGTTACATTAGTAACATCAATTACTTTACCATTCCATGTTGTACCAGTAGCGTTTGCAGTAATAACACATCTCCACTGACCAGATGAATTACTTGAAGATGCTGTCCAATCTGTAGAAATGATAGCATCATTATTAACAGCATCTCGATATGCATTAACAATATCTTGAATGCTCATAGAGTAGTCAACAGTCACATCCACTGTATTTCCATCTATAGAAATAGTTTCTGTCTCTGTACCATCGTTAGCTCCAGAAGTTGGACTAGTAACTGAAACCGTTATATCAACGTTTCCAGAAACAGATATTGACGATCCATCTAAAGACTCATCGCCATTGACTCCTTCAATAAGACATTTCCACGTTCCATCCCCATTATCAACAGCAGAAGCTGTCCAGTTAACAGATATAGTAGCGTCGTTGTTTATTTCAGAAACGTACTTATTAACAATGTCTTGTAGGGTATCTGTATCATTAATTGTAATAGCAGCAGTTGCATTTCCTGCTACATGAAGATTGTGATTTTCAGAAGCTCCACTTGCTAAGTTGTTAGCTGTTACGTCAATAGCACCAGTTGATGGAGTTTGAGCAAGAGCTGTAGCTGTAACTTCAATATATCCTTGTGCGTATTCTCCTGTTTCCTGAGCATCATTTGGAATAGTAATATCTGCTTGAGGAGTAGGAGCAAGACCAGCAACTCCACTAGTAATATCAATAGAACCTGTTGCATTTCCTCCACCAGTGCTATTTAAACGTGGGTCAAATCTATCAATATCTGTTTCCATATATCCAGTAGAGATAAGCTCCTGTTGATCAAATGGAAAATACATATTAGATTGAAGCTGGATAAGATCTACATACTTGGATAAACTTACATCTTGTGCAGGTGAATCTCCGGGATTGGAGAAGACATTAAGAGCAGAGAGTTCATCTAGCTCTACAGCTATTACAGGTCCATTTTTTAGGTTATTTATATTGTAGCTAAAACCAGATGATACAGCATTATTAATGAAGCTATCTTTTTCACAGTATGTTATAGCTTTTACTCCATAGACAGTTGGACTCATATTTTGATAAACATTTTCTGTTTGATCAAAAAATGTCCATATATTATCATTACCTCCTTTAGAGAAATCTTCACTATCACCAAATTCATCAGCTACATATTTTACATGAGTGACACTACCAATGTTCTTTCTTGTTCGTAGAGAATTAAATCCATAGACAAATATTCCATTTACCTGAATATTTTCATTTTCGTTATAGTGTTCATGGGTAAGAACAAAGTCATCTGGAATATTAGCGTAAGGATCACCATCAAACATTCCATCATCTACTTCCACTTTCTTCATACATACTGCAACTCCAGAATCTACTACACGACGATTATTAGACGTTCTTTTTGCATAGTAAATTTTTACACCTCTAACTTGATCAATTACGTTGGCAGGAATCTTTATATTTTTTAGATTCACACCCATTGATACAAAATTCTTGGAGTTGTTGTGGTACATGTATTTATCCTGATTCTCAGGAAAGTGATGATGTCTTACATTTTCGTTTCTTATTGAATCTACTTGTGTTCCAGTACCATCTGCTTGTACATCATAGACATCAAAATCATCTGTGTCAGGATACGTTTCATCTTCATTTTCCCAGAACCCCATATTATTTGTACCAAGTTCTGCTTTAAGCTTATACTTCTCTACACCAAATGTAGCTGTGCTACTTTCCGAAGCTCCATCTGTTCTACGTCCGGGTATATGATACGCTTGAGTTTCCTGACCATTTTTAAGAACAAATGCTATATAGAAAGCATATACTTCTCCACGCTTGAATGATTTATCGTGGAAAGATATTTCTCCATCTCCGTAATGAGCTCCATCATTTACAGTTTTATCACCATCTTCAAGCTCTTTTGTATAAGAATGAACTTCAATGTTATTTGCATACTTCTGATAGCCGATGTCAGGGTTCTTACTTAAATTACCTAAGTACAAAGTGTTGTCTTGTTCAGCAATAGTACCAGCAGTTTTGTAGCTGGCAGTATTGATAACAATTTCATCAAGAGAAGAAGCTACAGTACTTTCCGATCCTGTATAAGTATAAATTTCATCACTTCCATTAATACTTTGCTCAGGTACAAGATCTACAGAAGCAATTGTTCCACCTTCTTTACGTACAACAGCAAGTTGAAAGTTTTTGTATGTAGTATCTAAGTTCTCAAGCTTTAAACGAATAGCCTTAGAGGTTTGCGTCCCTGCTGGAACACCATCAAATATATCATGGTTATCAGGATCTCCATCATCATTAATGTAGATTGGTGGAGTAATTGACATATAATTTGTACGAGAGTTATCCTCTGCAATATAGGATACAGCGAAGTAATAAGCTCCGGATTTTAAGGTTCCTCCGCTTGAATTAATACCATCAAGATTGATGTAAGGAGCGTTACTTATAGTAGGAAATAAGTTAGTGGTAGATATATTAGTAACAGCAACAGGATCGTCAATGTTATAGTATCTCGGAGGATTAACACCATCTGTCCAATAAACAACAACTTCTCCCTGATTATTAACAATGTTAACAGCTTCAACTACAGAAGAGGGATCAAAATTTAAGTCATTATTAGATAGTACAGATGTATAACTTTGTCCATCAAATATACCTATTTCTGATTGCCCCTGTTGAGCTGTTCCTGTTTTTCCTGCTAAAAATAAAATGTTTCTACCGTCGTAAACGAGCGTATCGCCTAATATTTTATAATTACTAGGTATAGCATCTCTACTAACTGTTCCTCCTTCAGAAGAAATAGCACCTAAACGCTCGGATATAACTGCGTTTTGAGCATCTCTATAACTTCCTTCTGGCTGATCAATAGGATCAGTATCTGTATTTATTCCTTTAAGTCGCTTCATAAATTATAATCTTTTGCTTGCCCAGCCGTACATAAACGTTTCATCTTTTTCGTTCTGTTCACAAAGAGTTACATATCTTGCTCCCTGAAGACAGTTCAACATAGTCGTAAGTACTTTAAGTCCTTCATGTCCTCTGGTATTGAAGTACATATCTAACGCATGAAGAGTAGATGGACCCATTAAACCATCAACTGTAATATCCTTGTAGTATCTTTCCTTGTCATTTAAGACATTGAGACTTCTTTGTAGAAATACAGCAGAAGTACCAGTACCGCAATTAACGCCAGTATCAAACATCTCATACGCCAATTGCTCAGAGAACGCACCCACATTATCAAGAAGTATCTCGTCCCAGTAGTCTGCTTTGTAAATCTCAAGAGCCTTTTGTCTTGAGAGGTTTCGCATATCTCCGGAGAATCCGTGTTCTCTTGCCTTGCTTTGAGTAATCCCCCAATTAGTAGGACCACCGCTATCATTAGGGTTATTAGAGTATCCTTGTTCAACATTTAATACCTTGTTTACGAATTTATAGAAAAGTGATTTACTCATGGCTCAATAGGTCTAGTTGATACAGTACCGCTTTTAAAGTCTCCAAGTGTTACTGTGCTTTGATTGTTATCCTTATAATCTTGACTCCAGTCAGGCACTAGTTTAACCCACATATCTCTGAAGTGTTTTGCTTTAGAAATATCCGGCATATTCGCTTGTGCTCTTGCCTGACCACAGTAGCGTAGCCATTCCTGACGAGCTACTTGCCATCCAATCTCTTTACTTGGATGTTCGAATCCACCTTCCATAAGTTTCATTACAATGTACCAATAGAGAGCTTGATCGAACTCATACATATCTGGAAGCATTGGAAACCCATCATCATCCAGTGGAAACGCCTTGTAGAATATTGCTATATAGTCAGATTCAAATGACGTTTGAATGTACTTTCCATTGATAAGAAACGTCTCATTGGTATTTGTAGAAGCTCCCTTATTTGTATTACGTTCCTCCATAAGTGCAGGATGCAGATCAGGAGATCCGTACTCCATAAATGCCGTAAAGTCTTCAAGCTTGAGATCAGAAATATCGTGGTCTTTATTTCCGTATCCATATCGTACGTTATGAATAAGATATAGATCAGAAGGCAAAGGAGCTCTATGAGAGTTTGTCTTTAATATTCTTGCTTTGTCGATAAGTTGTCCCGGAGTTCCAATGGCGTCAAGGGCTTCACCCATCCATTCAATAGCGTCGTTCGTCCAGTCACTTCTACTAGGACGAAGATCACGAAACACTTTGGCAATTACTGTCTGACTGCTCTTGATGTTATTAATCATACTTTAAGTTCTTTATATGTTCGATAGTTTAGCTTCTTCTCTCTCAGAAACTCTTTTAATTTAGTCTTATTTCCTTTGGCTCCCCTTGTTGCTACAAACTTGTAAGCACTCTTGTTAGGAACCCTTGCGTACTTCTTTGCCCAATGGAATCTGCAATAAAATGGGTCTGTATAATATACTAACCATTTATGACCTTCTCCAGTCTCATCATCGTATAGCTTCTTTCCTTCATCGAGAAGTTCCTGCTTTCTCTTATTAGAGGCTTTCCAGTTGACAACTTTTTTACTGTAATCTCTTTTTATACGAACTATCTGAATAGCAGAAAGGAAGCTCCCCATTTCAAAAGGTCTTCCTTCATATGTCACTTTGTCCATTATTTTCTTGTTAAACTCTTCACATAGATGTTTAAACAAATCTTCTGAGAGAGGTTCTCCTTGGGTATCTTCAAAAGACGTCAGATAGTCTTCATAGATTTCCGGAGTATTGTAGTCTGCCATTACTTATGAGGTTGAGTATCTTGTAAGTTATCTAATTCTGTATCGTTTGTTGTTTGAATGAGAACAGAGAGTTCTCCATTTATCATACCTTGTGTAATTCGTTGAAGCATATCTGATGAAATAGGAAAAGGACTGCTATCGTCATAGAGGTCAAGTCCATTCTGGTGTGTAAAGTCATGAACTTCTTCAGGATCTTCAAAGACTCCACGTATATTAATTACATCAAGATTATCTACGTTACGAAGATAAACATATCCATCTCGGTAAAATGCTTCCGGTTGGTTAGCTGTGTACTTATTAAACTTCTGCCAGTAATTTCGATGTGCATCAATAACAGGAATAGGTTTTCCACTCTTGTCAATTCCCCCTACAAAAGTGAGACCTTCCCACTCCTTTAGTCTCACTGGAGTAGGAATACGATCATCTGTACGAAGCATTTGAACAAGAGACTCTTCTACATTGGATTCCGCAGTATCGTACATACTTACATCTACAATACCGAGATCCTGTTCAAACATTCGGAATCTATTCTTATTACGATAAAAATCACGTCGAATGAAGAGCGTACGATAATACTTTATCGCGAACTTAATTTGTTCGAGAGAAAGATACTCCTCTTGAGAAGATCTTCCACCTCTCATAGTATTGAGAAGATTATACGCTATTTCATTTAAACTGGCTGAATTAGCTGACATTATGCTATTACCTCAATTGTGTAAGTTACTTGTACAAATTCACCGGGAGAGATCGTGTACCAATCTGTTGATTGTAATGCTGTTCTAGCGATGAGATCAGAACTATAGTTGGAACCTCCTAAATCTCTATTAGCATAAAGACCTATCTCTTTTATTGTTATATCTGTAGATCCTCTATTTTCAAAAATACGATTTATTTCAATAACGCACTTATCATTAGCAGTATCTACTATCATATCGTCTTCAATATTACAACCGTAATGATAAAGCTCTCCATCAGCTTCCCCATGGTTTATAATAGAAAGAAGATCTGCATCCGTCATAGATGTAAACGTTTGGTCAGTTCCTAAACGAATACCAGTTCTATATCCTTCGTAATTGTCATCCGTATTCTGATTGGTATTGGCAGGAGTAGAACATGAGCTAAAAGCTTTAGCATCTGTATAATTGTAGTTAGATTGTGTAGCTAACACTCTCATTGTATTCAAAAATGTCTCTACAAAACCTCCATTTGTTCCATCTGTCTCTGTATCCTGTGTATCAGGATTCAAATTAGTAATAACTTCATACTGAACAGTAAGAGTTTTTGTATCAGCAACTGTTACAGATGAACCAAGAACATCTCTGGCTATAAGAGATGTAGTGTATAATTCGTTGCTATCATTGAAATGCCCTAACTGTCTTGTGGCAATACCTATCTCATTAATTTCTATGGAAGCTCCACTGTTATTTGTATATGATCTGGATAACGTGAATCTGGAACTAGGTTTGTTCGTTGTTTGAGCAGATATTTGTGTATCCGTGTGAGACATTTGATCAGCTCCAGAGCCTTTCTGAACTCTTGAACCTAATCCAAAATCATCAATAGCTACAGGAGAATTATCTGTTCCAACAATTAGATCCCAAGAATTAAGAACTTGAGGATGTGTATCTGTTTGACTGACAGCAGAATTTCTATACCCATATAGACAACCATAACCCCCACCGTCATATGAAAGACCAGTAGTATCTACAGGGGTAACTCCATCCATTTCATAAATGTCAGCAGAATTGTTATCAACTCGTTTAACTCTTTTCATTCCATTAACGACACTGGCTGTTCCCTGTACTCCCCATATCCATATATAATCATCATCTTGCAGTTGATCAAACTTAGCATATTCAATGTTAATACGAGCAGGACTTCCCGTACTAACTCCAGTTATGTTAGTTGATTGAGATGTAAAATTATTATCAGAAATCCCTCCCCAAAAACGATTTGCGTTTCCACCATGGGTAAGTGCATGTAACCCATAAGCAAAAGGCATAAGAAAGCTATGTCCTTTAAACTCACGAATTAA
>Ga0102944_1002209_pt1 | contig 11673 bp, 7 predicted proteins | sample SalPonD_shore_MG_FD_78172 | JGI IMG/M metagenome (GOLD analysis project Ga0102944, IMG submission 78172) | Salt pond soil microbial communities from South San Francisco under conditions of wetland restoration - Salt Pond MetaG... | ecosystem: Environmental > Aquatic > Marine > Intertidal zone >... | reverse complement strand
TCAACCGATTGCCCAGCACATATCACGAATCGTAGAGAACTGATTTTGTAATCCGAGTAATTAGGAAGACGCCATTCCATCGCATAGAGAGCAGGAATCTGCCCCATTACGGTAGCTTTATATTTTTGAATCGCATCTAATGTTTTTTCAGCATCAAATATATGCAGTACAATATCAGTACCACCTCCAAAGAGGGTGGTCATAAATTGTTCAGTTGTACCCCCAACGTGACTTGGTGGTAAATTAACAATAATTTTATCTGAAGGTTCTAGTCCAAAAGCTTTTGCAAGACACATATTTTGGCAAACGATCCCTTCATTTGTAAGCATCGCTGGTTTTGGAAATCCAGTACTTCCGGTGGTAAATATAATTAATATGGGATCTTTAGGTCCTACTTTCGCGCATTCCTCTCGAAAATCTTTCATTGACTCGGGATTTTGTACTGCTTCTTTATATTCTTGTTCTGCTTCTTGGGCAATTTTATAAGCGGGTGTAATACCTTTCCGATACCTATCATCAGGATCACTAAATTGTACGACATATTCCAACCAAGGATTATTTTTCTGCACTGCCGCTCCAATCATACCGAAATTTGCAGCTGTAGTTTTCCCAAGATGGCAGTACATTTTGGCTTTTTCCTTTAATGTTTCTAAACAACGCATAATTTCGGGAGGCTTAAGTCTAAGATCTAAGGGTGTCCACATAACACCAAGTTTTGCACACGCATAACCTAAAAAAATATGGTTATCTAAAAATGGAAGTGAAGTTACTAAAATATCTCCTTTTCGGAATCCCATATTGTATAATTTGAAAGCCATCAAATCGATATTTTGCTGGAAATCTTTATATGTATACTTTTTACCTGTATCATAAATAATAAATGCATCTTTATCCGGCGTTTTTTCTGCCCATTTATCTATTATTCCACATACTGTATGTGGGTATTGTTCAAATTCTTCTTGTGAAATATTTATTCTCCTCTTCAATTTATTATTTTAAATCAAGATAATAATAAGTATCTCTATTAAATAATTGTTAGCCTATAGAGTTTTAAGCTATTTTTGTAAGGTTTAGGTGAATTTTTTCCTAAAATTATCTATAAATCTTTCCTTATCTTCATGCTCATACCAGGCAGACGCTTCTTTTTCCAATTCATATGCCTCCTCATAAGATTTATCAAAAAAATGGTTCGTACATAATTTAATCGCATTTAAGACGGTTTGGTTTTTAGTAGAAAGAAACCTTGCTTTTTCTAACGCTTTTTTCATTAAATTTTCTTTTGATTCAACTAATTCATCGATTAAATTTATATCAAGAGCTTTTTGGCTATCAATCCTCTCTGACCACATGAGCATTCTCTTGGCCCAATTCATTCCCAATACTTTTGTAAAGAGAATTGTGCATCCTGTACCAGGAAAAATTCCAGAATAAATTTCGGGCATTTGGAAATAACTTTTATTTGTTGCTAAGCGATAATCACAACAGACCACAAAAACTACTCCCTCTCCCATCGTTCTACCATTAACAGCACATATCGAAGGTTTACCATTAAATAATAATTTACAGATATCAGCAGCAGTTCCTTCTAACTCTTTTACAGCATCATGATCACTCCCATCAATATAATCAAGATCCATTCCCGTGCTAAACGAATCTCCATTATTTGTAAGAATAACTCCACGAATTTTTTTTTCTTCTTGACAATACAAAGTAGCCTTTTTCAAATTTCTTAGTTGATTAATTGTAAACGCATTGGATCGATGAGTTCTATTTAAACAAATAATTCCAAATCGTTTTTTTACAGAAAATTCAATATAATCTCCAAAATCCAACTTTTCTGGTCTCATAATATCTTATATAAAATTTTTTTAAAAATTATTATAATATTAATACTCTAGTTAAATAATAGTGTTTAAATTAATTATTAAGATATTCTCTAAATATGACTCCTAAATCACTGGAATTTGCGAATATTCCTGTTACTAATGATCTCTTAAGAAAAAAAGATTTAGTACCCTCAGATGATCTCAAAGGTATATTTACTTCTATTAATAATCATTTTTACGGCAAATTAAAAAAAATTGATACCGACACAAGAACTCGTTCAAAACAATTAATAAACCTTTTATTATGTAAATTGGTGGACGAGATAACTAAAAAACCTGAAGAGATTTTAGATTTTCAAATAAGGACTGACGAAGATGCTAAGGATTTAGGAAAAAGAATAAAAAGTTATTTTCATAAAATGGTTAGCTCCAACTATAAAACTATTTTTCGAGAAAATGCATCTATTCATCTTAATTCGGATCTTATTTACATAGTCGTTAAAAAATTGCAAAACATTTCTCTTACTCTTTCTTCTAAGGATGTATTTAAAGATGCGTTCGAAATTTTTGTAAGTAAGATTCTCAAGGATGAAGCTGGTCAATTTTTCACTCCATCAAATATTGTTCATTTCATGATTAAATATCTAAATCCTTCTATCGATTCCAAGATATTAGATCCAGCATGCGGTCATGGAGGGTTTTTACTCGCTGCAGAAGAGTTACTAAAACAAAAAGAATCTGAACATAATGAAAAAAATTTGTCTAATGAAAAAATTGGGGATATTATAGCAGCTAATCTATATGGGATTGATAAAGATTTATTTCTTACAAAAATATGTACTTTATATCTTCAAATTCTTGGAGGAAATAAACCAAACATATTCTGTGAAGATTCCTTGAATGCAGATGAATATTCTCTTAACGCGGAAACTATTATAAAAAATAGTTTTTTCAATTGCATCGCCACCAACCCACCCTTTGGAACTAAAATTCCAATAGATAATCAAGATCTTTTGAGAAAGTATGAATTAGGTCATATTTGGAAAAATTACTCTAAAAATCGTTGGAAAATTACTGAAAAAATAGCAAAACAACAACCCCCACAAATATTGTTCATTGAAAGATGTATTCAACTATTATGTGATGGAGGGAGGCTCGGAATAGTACTGCCAGAAGGTATCTTTGGTAATCCTTCAGATCGCTATATTTGGGAATATTTAAAATCTAAGGGAAAAATCTTAGCAATAGTCTCTCTCGGGCAAGACACATTTCAACCTTATACATGCAATAAAACAAGTATTTTGTTCTTTGAAAAATTAAACATTATTCCAGAGGATTATTATATTCATTTCGCCGTAATCGAAAATGTAGGACACGATAAAGATGGTAAAATTGTATATAAATTAAATAAGGATGGGACCCCAAAAATAGATTCGAATGGAGATTATATAATTAATGATGATTTATCTAATTTAGCGAAGAGATTGATTCACGCCCAAAAATTCAACTTTTTAGAGAAACAGAACATTTTTAAATTAAAATTGAGCGAAATATACAATAACATTTTTATCCCTAATTATTATCTTGGAATTGAGAAACGACTCAAGAGACTTGAATCTGATCCAAATTATGAAATGAGGACAATTCAGGAATTAGTAGAACAAGGGATTATTTACACTAATAAAAATGGTTATATTCCTCGAGGAGATGAGATTGGGTCAAAAGTATATGGATTGGGAGATATCCCTTTCATACGGACAAGTGAGATTTCCGATTGGCAAATCAATCTTGATTCCAACAAAAAAACGTCCAAAGAAGTCTATGAACAATATAAAGATAATCAAAATATAGAAGTTGGAGATATTCTTCTCGTAAAGGACGGGGGATCAAATTTAATTGGGAGAACTGCATTTATCACTGAATTAGATACACAGATTATTATCCAGAGTCATATTTATCAAATAAAGACGTTAGAAAACGATGAAGATATTGATTCATATTTATTATTATTTTTATTAAATCTAGATATTGTTCAAAAACAAATAAAATCAATCACCTTTGTTCAAGGGACTATAGCTACAATAGGTAATCGAATTATGGAACTTAAATTACCCATTCCTATGGATAGAAATAAAAGAAAGCACATTTCCAATACAATAAAAGAAATTATTAAAAATAAAGTGAAATTGCGAAAGAAAATTCGTTCGCTTTCATTAGATACCTTTTTTCCCAAATAAGGTCCAATTATTTCAAGTTAGTAAGGTTTTCCAATCCCTTAATTTCGAAGATCTCATTACCATAGAGTTTTAGTTCTTTCAATTTTGTGAGATGTTCCAATTGTTTAATTTCGGTAATATAATTTTGGTTCAAGTCCAGTACTTGCAATTTCGTGAGAGAATCCAAGCCTTTCATTTCGTTGATTCCATTCAAGCCAATATTCAAGACTCTCAAGTTGGTGAGTTTTTCTAAGCCCTTGATCTCGCTAATGGAGTTATTACTCAAATCCAACCATGATAAACTGGTGAGATCCTCCAATCCTTTTATTTCGTCAATGTCTTGAATATCCTTTTCGCTTAAATCCAATTTTCCTCCGTGTACGTATTTTTTCTTGATCTTGACTCTTCCCATCGTGAACGTGCCTCGGGAGTACATTCATTTTTATGATTTTTAAAAGGATCCATGACGGCCATCATCTCCATGATTCTCATCAACTTCGTGAGAATGGATTCGATCGCATCGATATATTGCACCCCATGAAAGATGCACGTGTACTTTGGGAGGGAACATTATAAATCCTTCATGCCAATTGAGTATCATGGGCGATACTAAATTATATCGAAAGTTACAAAAACATTTAAATAAGCAAGCCGTAGGTTTTCCTAAGTCCAAGAGCGGCGTAGACATTACATTGTTGCAATATATTTTCTCGGAAGCCCACGCCAAGATGGCGCTGAACTTGAGTTATAAATGGCAAACAGGCGACGAAATTCATGAAAGCATGCAAAATGATAAAAAAATCAAGAGTGTGCCATCGAGAGATGAATTACGAGAAATCTTGGAAAGCATGGCAGATGCAAGATGCTTGGGGGTGCGGGAAAAAAAACATGAATGGAAAGATGAAACAAAGCACGAAAGGAAAGACGAAAGGAAAGACGAAATAAAACACGAAATTTTGAAAAAAGAAGAAAAAAATGAAAAAAGTGAAGGACAAACAAGCAACCTTGGGGAGAACGAATACGCATTACTGCCCTTCGTGGTGGGATTGTATGAACTTCAGGCGGAGAACTTAACGGATGAATTCCTCAAGCTTTCCTCCGAGTATTTCAACGATCCCATGTTTGGTCTTGAATTCTTGAGCACGAAGTTTTCCCAGATGAGGACCATTCCCATCGAGAAGTCAATCACCCCTGGACTGAACGTTCAATCCTATAACAACGTCCTTGACCTCATTTAAGGTTCGGCGGGTCCTTTCGTGACCTTGAAATGCATTTGCCGGGAATCAATACAAATGCGGGGGGAGGAATGCAAGGTGTCTGAAGGATTAGAATACTGCATGACTTTGGAAAATTCCGCTCAAAAATGCTTGGATAATGGCATTGGGCGCGAATTGACCAAGGAAGAAGACCTGGCAAAACTACGAGAGAATCAAGATATGGGATTAGTGCTCCAATGCGATACCACGCAGGACATTGATTTCATCTGTTCGTGCTGTGGATGTTGCTGTGGCATGCTCAGCATCTTGAAATCCATACCCCATCCGTTGGATTTTTGGTATACTCCTTTCAAGGCTGAGCTTAACCCGGATGTCTGCGTTTCGTGTGGCATCTGTGAGGATAAATGTCAAATGGAAGCTATTAAGGTTTCCAGTCCGGCGGTGATTCAAGAATCCAAGTGCATTTGATGCCGGGTGTGTGTTGCGAATTGTAATAGCGAAGCAGTGCAATTAGTGAGAAGGAAAAATGTTCCCGAAGTTCCCAAGGATCATGGAGAATTGTATGATACCATCAAGGAGAACAGAAAAAGCAAGATGCAGTTATTGAAAATGGGATTGAAATTGAAGAAGGGGAAGAAATGGCGGTAGGATTTAGATATTAACCAGAAAATTTCAAGTTTTTTTTTGTTTCAATGAAAAGAAAACATGAAAGATAAAAAAAAGAAAATATGAAATAATCTGGTGATGAAAAGACATAAATCCCCTCGTTTATGGTGTGATGTGATATGTTAATTTCACCAATTACATCAAGCAAAAAGGTCGTGCTAATGACGCTGTATGATGTTGTCCAATTGAATTTCATCAAGATGCAGTTCTAAACCCCAATTAGAAAAAGCTCGGTCTAATTTTGCAAGATAAGAACTTAGATATTGTGGATAGAGTTTGTGGTTTCGGTAATTAAGTAATCTAACAGCATCCACATAAGCGCTTTTTGTATCTTCAAGTTTTCTATATATTTTTATCATTTTTTTTAGGATTTCAACATCCCAAATTTCCATTAAATCCATGTAATTATTCAGAAATATTTCTTCCTGCCCCTTTACGTATTTCATTTTATGAATATGTACGGTTATGTCAAAAAAAGGGTCAGCATACACAGCAAGCTCCCAATCAAGGATGCCACTGATTATATCATGATAAGCATAAGAAAAATTTGGGATTTGATCACGGGTCATTCCATTGATTCGCTTAATATTAGCGTGATTATCATTAATAATAAGGTTTTTTCTGTGTAGATCAACATGGGAAAACACGAGATCGCGTTTTTCGATTTCATGGGATTGATTTATTAATATCTCCGGATATTTGGGAAAACTAAGTTTTTGGAATAATTTCTTATCATATTGAATGTACTTCAAAATCAAGTTCATGTAATTCGTATAGATCGTTTTGTAGAAGACTTTACAATTTGAACCGAGAATTTTAGAAGATTTAGAGCGCAAGTCTTCATTATCGTACCGATGAAGCATAGCCATTATGGAGGCAAGACTTTCTATAACGTTTTCATCAATAATGCGATAATTGGGACTGATTTTTTCCAAAACTTGGCCTTCCAAATATGAGTGAATGCTGTATGATGGTGTGTATGATGAATATAATACTTCAGGGACGGGTAAACTGGGGAGATCCTTACGTAATGTACGAAGGATCTCATTTTCATTTAATATTTTAATATCAACATTTTCAGCATCCCCAATAGGAATTCTAAGAATTGCTTTTTTTCCCCGGTAATTTATCTCATAATTCATATTATAATAACCCCGATGAACTGTTGTATTTTCGTCGACATTATATTTGTTGAGTATTTCACGCATCATTTGAGATGTCCTCCGAGAGTTAATATGAGAATTAATGTGAGATGTCTTGCGAAATTTCATTTGAGATTTCCTGGATTTTTTCGGATAACCATTTAAAATTCTCTAAATAGGGAATATCCTCAATAGATTCATGTAAATTGTATAAATTTTGAGATCTTTCATCATAATCATCGGTCTTTATGGCCTTATCTATCTTCATGCTCTTATCCGTTTTACAATCTTTATTATTTCTATATAAATAATAAAGACTTAAAAAACGAAAACTCGGGTAAATTTCTTCCTCTTTATAATATTTTCCCGCTTTTAAGAGATAGAATCTTGATTCATCATATTTTCCTAATTTATAATATGCAATACCGATATTTAAATTACATCTGGCTATACCTGAAGCATACGGTGCTTTCTCCATTATTTTTAAACCTTTTTTCGCAACATTGAGAGCTTCTGAATGAGATCCAATCCGAATCAAGTATTCAGCTTCTACATAATAACTTTTCCCATAACTTATAATATAGCTTTCATTTGAGCGTCGATTTCGTAATTCAATTAGAAGATTTTTGGGAAGTTTTGAGATATTTGAATATTCTTCCAGTAAGGCAACATTTGTTTCAGCAAGAAAGTAAGGATTCTTCAAATACTGTGCAATTTTTTTACATTTTTCAAAATATTGAAAAGCTTGGTTCGAATTGCGCTGGATGGAATGAATGTGTCCCATAAGGCGATAAATTCTATAATATTTAGACTTCTCCTTTTCTTTGTCGTACATGTTCATGAGATTCTTCGCCAAGGAGAACGCTTTCTTTATATCACCTCTTACATAATCTAAATCCCCAAGAGAATACATGCTTCGAAAATAGGATGTAGAATGTATGTTCCCATGACTCATTTCTATTGATTTATTGTAGTATATAGTTGCTTTTTTATGGTTTCCGGTACATCTATATCCATCTGCTAATAGATATAAAATATCTGGAAGAATATTCCTATCTTCAATTGTACTTATCAGTTCTTTTGCTTTTTGAATTAAAATATTATTTTTATTATTTATCCTGCTTTTAATCAATTCTGAGAAAATTTTTAATTCCCTCTTGAATTCAGGTTTATTTTGTGGAATACTATTATAAATCCAATTAGCATGTAATGATTTCCCTTGTTCAACCAAATCTCTAATACTTTTAAAAATGAGAATTTTATAATCTTTAGATTTTTCTATTATTACATTGAAAAAATTAACGATCTTATCTTGATCATCACCCATCTTATATTTGATAAATTCATAAAAGAATTCGTATACCTTTTTCCCTAACTGGTTTAATATATTAGTGATTTTTTCATATTCGTTTAATTCAAAGAAATGTAAAAAACCATATTTCCTTAAATAATTGTTCTTCATTAACTTATTACTATTGTTAATGATATATTGCACGATTTTTTTAGTTCCCTTTTTTGAGATGATAAAAAATTGCCTTGAATTTCTCCTGTTAGTTAGCCAATCAGATATACTTTTGTGCTTAAATTTTATCCTTTCTTCATCATAATCTAAAATGGTAGTCAATTCATCTAATGTTTCGTACAACTCATATAAGTCTTCATGTAATATTTCAGCTAAGAATTCAATATTAATGGATTCATGTAGAGAACAGACGATTTCGAGAATATTCCTTATTTTATACTTGAATAATCCTTCATTTCTACGGGAAATTCGTGTAAAATAATCAAAATAAAAACCACTCATCCCTCGAGGTAATTTCAAGTTTTTTACATCAAGAATTCCACTTTTAATATCATTGATGATACTAATTATATAAAAGAAATTTCCTTCGCTAAATTCAATTATTTCATTTATCTTTGTGTCACTACATATTTCCTTATTAAGTTTTTTCTTAATTATCTTCTTCATGTCGTTTTTAATATTATCATCTGTTTTGATGATCGTCTGTTTTATGGATGAGAGAGAATTAAGCACACTTTTTTCAAAGCGTGAAGTTAATATTAATCCAAACCAAGAGGGTAATTTATTAAAATTATGATTAATGAGCAATAGAAATTGTTCTTGAACTGAAAAGTCGATTTCATCTAAACCATCTATTATTACCGCCATTTTCTTCTTTTGTTTTGGAATTTTGTTAAGCGCTTGTATAAAAAATAGGTTAAAAACTTCAATAAACGATAATTTCTCAAACTCCATAAAATTAACATTAGTAATAATGTATTTATAATAATCTTTTATTTGACTACTGATATAGTATGCAAGAGATGCCAATATTCGTTTTGGATCACTACTAGGTTTATTATTATATTTACAGAAATGAATTCCAATAATTTTATCAGATATTGATGTAATTTTAGCAGCCAAAGCACTCTTACCACATCCCGCTTCTCCCACAATCCAAAAAACTTTTGAATGTTCATTTTCTAGCCAATCAAGGGTGTTTTTTATAATTTTCCTCCTCCCAATAAAATCAGATATTTTTATAGATAGATCAATGTCATAATTAAATGGTTTTAATATTTTCTTTACATCAACATGTTGTGCATCAAAGATTTCCATATCTAGTTGTTTAATACATTTTAATAGGACATTGAATCTTTCACGATAAACTTCTTCATTTAACTCAAGTGTTTTTGGATCAAAAGCATCTTGCATATCTAAATATTGTAATCGTGCTAAATGAAGGGGAGGATTAATATATTCAATCATCACAGGTGCGATAAATTTATTGATTCGCCTCGCATAATAGGTTTCATCTAAACAAACACCATCTGGTCGTCTGTATGCATGTTTTGTCATAAAAGCAATTATGCATTTTGCTTCTTGAATACCTTTTTCTATTTCATAATCCCAAGTTGATGCCTCACCAATCTTATTAACATCCAACCAAGTATAATATCCATTATCCTGGAGATCTAAATCAATTCGTTCAACTATTTTTCGATATTTATCATGACCATAACTTATGAAGATATTCACTTTAAATCACTCTTTTCGATTTTTTACGGTTTTTTTAATTGAGAGAAAAAGGTTAGCAGACGATAAACCCGTTAATATAAAAGGAATCATCATACCAAAAAAAATAAATGTGATTAACAAAGCGGTTCCTCCTGTTTTTATCATTATATCTCGCTTGGAAAGATCATATTCTAATTTATTAAATTTTTTACTTGCCTTAAGATATTCAGCAAATATATATATATTAAAAAAAGGTGCAACAAAGCCCATTAAAACTGATAATAAATACAAGGGTAAAGGCGTGATCATGAAAGGACGCATTATCCAAATGCAACAATATGTTAAAAGGCCAATGATAGCTAATTTATCTCCCTTTTTCTTGTCAATTAAATATCCTATTAAATAATTCGATATACAATAACCAATTTGGATGACTGAGGCAATATAACCTACATCTATCATTTCTAAAGTATTTATATAAATATAAACCAACCAAAACATGGATGCGGTATCACAAACACCCGTTAATGCATACGAGAAGGCAAATTTCTTTTTAAAATTCTTTCTTTCTAAGGTTTCAACATCATTAGAAACATCAAGGGAGCGTTTATCTTGTTCAGGATCCGATTTATTATTTTTTTTGAAAAAGAGAAAAAGAAATGAAAGAACATAAAAAAGAATCGCAAAACCAACTAATTCATTAATACCGTAGTTTGTAAAAACATATACAGCAATAAGAGGTCCTATGATTTTACTAATGATTGAAGCAATTTTGAAAAAGCTTAAATTTTTCCCAATATTATTCTCTACATTTTTAGTAAAGACATAATTAATAGGTACCCAATAAAATGCGTTGGAAAAAGCCGTACACACGCTCAATAAAACGGTATATGTAAAGTAGGGATATTCATGTAATAAAAGGAATTGGGTTAGAAGTAGTGGAATTATTCTTATAATTATACAAAAACGGGACTTACCAATAAATAATCTTCTCAAAATGATATTTAATATGATTTGAAGTATGTAATAGCAAAAAGCATAAAGAAATACATAAGTCAAATTTAACGTGTATTTATATATAAAAATTGGAATGAATATTTTTATTAAATTATCCCCAACACCGGTGAGCGTTTTATGTATATTTAAGTAAATTAAATTTGACAAGATACTAATCGTAATCAGAAATCGAATAAAAAATTTATTTCAAATATTACTGTTTCTTCACTGAGAGAGAATCACAAATAATTGTAAAGCATTTTCTTTCTATTAATCCTATGTAAAATCATGAGGAATAAGATCCTAATTAATAAATTAAATTTTTTCTTAGGATATAATTTTTAAATCTAAAATAGAAAATTAAGTTCAAAATATTTCAATAGAATTCTTCAACTTATAGAATTAAAATAATAGAATGAATAAAATATAATTAAATTTAAATATAAAATAAAAAAGTGAAATTATATGGACAGTATCAAAGGAAATTAAACTTATAATCTAATAGCGTTCTGACTTATTTGGATATTGTTTTACGCCAATTCGAAATATTGGCATATTATTTTGATGAGATATTCTTAATGTAAAATCATA
>Ga0102944_1002208_pt1 | contig 11673 bp, 7 predicted proteins | sample SalPonD_shore_MG_FD_78172 | JGI IMG/M metagenome (GOLD analysis project Ga0102944, IMG submission 78172) | Salt pond soil microbial communities from South San Francisco under conditions of wetland restoration - Salt Pond MetaG... | ecosystem: Environmental > Aquatic > Marine > Intertidal zone >... | reverse complement strand
TTTTCCGGAAAAGCCCGCCGGATGTTGGATTCGGCGACCTGCCGGCGAATGGGGAGAAAATGCGCCACAAACCGGCCGAACAGGCTCCCCAGCCCCAGGGAGAGCGGCCGGGGAAGATAATACCACGGGACGCTGGCAAAAAGCATACCCCAGTATTCCAATCTGTCCCGTACGGTTCCGATATTCTTATCCACGTTATTTCCCCTAAGTGAAAAAATCTTACTCAGTTACTCGGCTAAAATCAAGGGTTTTTATTTTCCCGGGAGTGGGGGAGCGCCTGCTCCGGGTCCGGGACGGCACGCAGGATGCCGGGAACCCCGGTTGACACTCCGGGGGCCGGAAGGGTCGGGATGCATCTGACCGGTCCCCTAATTGGCGGATACCGGGAGGTGGCACCGGACCGTCCGTCCCGGCATCCCTGGGGAAACCCGCGACGGAAGGCGTAAATCTTTTAGAACGATAACGTCCCGGATCGTTGGTAGGCAAAGTAGGATAACAGCTGATAGTGAGGAGGCCTCTGCAGACAGGCGAGGATCCCGGAAGCCGAAGGGGCGGCCGGATGCGCCGCCCCTCCCTTCGGAATCAACGACTTACAGAATCCCCTCCATGTTGTAGCTCTGGAGGGCTTTGATGTAGTTCGCCCGCTCGAAATCGCCGGGGTTTTTCACGGACTGGTGGCTCATGCTGCCGCGCATCTGCGTCACGGACTCGTATTCGTGTTCTTCCATCCAGTGTTCCATATCGGACAGAACTTTTTTTACCCACGACACGCCGTTCTTCAACAGCGCGGAGGTCATCATGGTGACGTTGGCGCCGGCCATGAGCAATTTCAACGCATCCTCTGCGTGGTGGATGCCACTGGATGCGCCCAGATCTGCCCGGATTTTTCCGTACAGGATGGCGATCCAGCGCAGCGGCAACCGCATGTCCATAGGGGTACTGAGTAGTACGTTGGGGACCACTTCCAGTTCTTCCAGGTTGATGTCGGGCTGGTAAAAGCGGTTGAACAGCACCAGGCCGTCGGCGCCGGCCATGTCCAGGCGGTGGGCCATCTCGGCCATGGAACTGAAAAAGGGCGCCAGTTTCACGGTCACCGGAATTTCGACCTGCTGCTTTACTTCCTGCAGGATTTCGACATACTGATCCTCGATGTCGCGGGCGCTCCGTTCGGTATCGGTGGCCAGAAAATAAATGTTCAGCTCCAGGGCGTCGGCGCCGGCCTGTTCGATGTCACCGGCATATTTCAGCCAGCCGCCCCTGGTGCTGCCATTCAAACTTCCAATGATAGGGATATCCACGGCTTCTTTGGCCTTCCGGATATGCTCCAGATAGGTTTCGGGCCCGGTGAGATACTGCTCGTGTTCCGGGAAGTAGGTCAGGGCTTCCGGAAAGACTTCGGTGCCGCGGGTGGTGTGAAAATAGAGTTCCTCGGATTCATGGATGATTTCCTCTTCGAACAGCGAATAAAGGACAATGGCCGATGTGCCGTAGTCTTCCAGCTGCTTAATATTCCCGATCTTTTCCGACAGGGGAGATGCGGAGTGCACGAGAGGGTTTTTCAGGGATAATCCGAGATAGGTGGTTGAAAGGTCCATAGGTGTGTCCTTTCTGTATCGAAAGCAAACAACCGGCGGGCTTTCGGGTCCGCCGGTCGTCGTGTGTTCTGTTAGAGACTCTCAGCAAGCACGCGTTCGGCGAGCATTATTCGGAATCCTTGGCGGCTCCGTTGTAGTGCATGGAGGCCATTTGTTCGTAGAGATTCCAGTTTGCCTTCACGTCTTGCTGTGCCTGCTCCAGAAGCTGGGCGGCCCGTTCCGGGTCGACCTTCGTAAGCATTTTGTAGCGGGTTTCCCGATACGCGTAATCCTTCAGCGGAATCTTGGGCGCCTTGGAATCCAGCTGGAGCGGATTTTGACCGGCCGCCTTGCGCCGCGGATCGTACCGGAAAATCGGCCAGTAACCGCTGTTTACCGCCAGCTCCTGTTGTTCCGCGCCTTTGGCCAGATCGTAGCCGTGCTCGATACAGGGGCTGTAAGCGATAATGATGGACGGACCATCATAGGATTCCGCTTCCAGGAAGGCCCGGACCGTCTGCGCATCCTTGGCGCCGATGGCGACTTTGGCCACGTAGACGTTACCGTAACTCATGGCCATCTGGGCCAGATCCTTCTTGGCGCCCGGTTTTCCTGCCGCCGCGAATTTGGCTACCGCGCCCCGGGGGGTGGCCTTGGACATCTGCCCGCCGGTGTTGGAATAAACCTCGGTGTCCAGCACCAGGACATTGACGTCGCGGCCGGAAGCCAGCACGTGATCCAGACCGCCGTACCCGATGTCGTACGCCCAGCCGTCACCGCCCATAATCCAGACGCTCTTTCGGGAGAGCACGTCCGTGAGCCCCAGGAGCCGTTTGGCATCCGGGTTATCCGACAGCCCTTCCAGGATTTCGGTGAGCTGCCGGATGCGTTCCCGCTGCTCGTAGATGCCCGCTTCGTCCGACTGGTCCGCCGTCAGAATGGCCTCGACCAGCTCGCTGCCGATCTCCCCTTCCAGCTTCTTCAGCAGTTCGTGGGCAAATTCGGTTTCCTTGTCGATGGCGATCCGGAAGCCGAAGCCGAATTCCGCATTATCTTCGAACAGGGAGTTGGACCAGGCCGGGCCCCGTCCGTCCGCATTCTGTGCCCACGGCGTGGTGGGAAGGTTCCCGCCGTAAATCGAGGAACATCCGGTCGCATTCGCCACCACCATCCGGTCGCCGAACAGCTGGCTGGCCAGCTTCACGTACGGGGTTTCACCGCAGCCGGGACAGGCACCGGAAAACTCGAACAGCGGCTGGAGAAACTGGGATTCCTTCACCGTCTGGATCTTCAATTCGCGCCGGTCGTATTCCGGCAGATCCACGAAGAAGTCCCAATTCTCCGCTTCCTGCTTCCGGAGCGGCGGCTGATCTTCCATGTTGATGGCTTTCAGGCCGGTTTCCTGCTTATTCTTGGCCGGACAGACTTCCACGCAGAGCCCGCACCCGGTACAATCTTCGGGCGCCACCTGGAGCGTATACATGTAGTCGTCCGGGAACCCGCGGCCCCGAACCGGGGTGGACTTGAAGGTCTCCGGAGCATTTTCCAGGGAGCTTTCGGGAACCACCTTGACCCGGATCGTGGCATGGGGACAGACCAGGGTACATTTATTACACTGAATACAGACTTCTTCGTCCCACACCGGGATTTCCAGCGCGATATTCCGTTTCTCCCATTTGGTGGTGTCGGTGGGGAAGGTTCCGTCCACCGGGAAGGTGCTCACCGGAAGGGAATCGCCCTGCTTGGCCATAATCCTGGCCGTCAGGTTTTTCACGAATTCCGGCGCTTCTTCCGGTACGGTGGGCGGCATTGCGATCTCGCTGGTAACCTTGTCCGGTACCGGCACTTCGTGCATGTTTTCCAGGGCCTGGTCCACCGCCGCGAAGTTCATCTCGACGATCTTCTCGCCCTTCTTCCCGTAGGTTTTCTTGATGGAGTCCTTGATTTTCTGGATGGCTTCGTCCTTGGGCAGAATGCCGGCCAGTGCGAAGAAACAGGTCTGCATAATGGTATTGATCCGTTTCCCCAGGCCGATCTCCGTGGCGATCCGGTAGGCGTCGATGACGTAGAAGTCCAGCTCCTTGTCGATGATCTCCTGCTGTACCTCTTTCGGAAGGTGTTCCCACACTTCGTCCGGGCCGTACTGGCTGTTCAGCAGGAAGGTGGCGCCTTTCTGGGCGGAGCCCAGGATGTCGTACTGTTCCAGGAACATCCACTGGTGACAGCCCACGAAATTCGCCTCTTTAATCAGGTACGTGGAGTGAATCGGTTCCGGACTGAAGCGCAGATGCGAAACCGTCTGGGCCCCGGCCTTCTTGGAATCGTACACGAAGTACCCCTGGACGAAATAATCCGTGCCTTCACCGATAATCTTGATGCTGTTTTTGTTCGCACTCACGGTTCCGTCGGAACCCAGGCCGTAAAAGAGCCCCCGGTGGACCTTGTCGGACTCGGTGGAGAAGGATGCGTCCCAATCCACGTTGGTGTGCGTGACGTCGTCGATAATGCCGACGGTGAAGTGGTTTTTGGGCTGGTCTTTTTTCATCTCATCGAACAGGCCCTTCACCATGGCCGGGGTGAATTCCTTGGATGACAAACCGTACCGGCCGCCGATCACCTTCGGCATGCCATCCTGCCAGGTATTCCCGGCGGAATAGGTTTCGACGACGGCGTTCACCACGTCCAGATAGAGCGGCTCGCCGGCGCTGCCGGGTTCCTTGGTACGATCCAGGGCGGCAATGGTCTTGACCGTCTTGGGCAGGGCATCGATGAGATGCTGCACGGAGAACGGCCGGTAGAGGCGGACCTTGATCACTCCCACCTTCTCACCCCGGGCCACCAGGTAATCCACGGCCTCGTGGGCAGTCTCTGCGCCGGATCCCATGAGGACGATAACCCGATCCGCATCCGGGGCACCGACGTAGTCGAATAGGTGATACTGGCGCCCGGTGAGATCGGCAAACTTATCCATCACCTTCTGGACGATACCCGGTGCTTTCAGGTAGAAGGGATTCACGGTTTCCCGGGCCTGGAAAAAGTGATCCGGGTTCTGGGCCGTGCCGCGAACCACAGGACGGTCCGACGAGAGCGCGCGTTGCCGATGCTGGGCGATGAGTTCGTCATCCATCATGGCTGCCAGCACGTCGTTTGGAATGGTCCCGACCTTCTGAATCTCATGGGAACTCCGGAAGCCGTCGAAGAAATGGACAAACGGGATCCGGGATTCCAGGGAGGCCGCCTGGGCAATCACGGCGTTATCCATGATTTCCCGAATGGAGCCGGAGGGTATCAGCCCGAAACCGGTGCCCCGGGTCGCCATGACGTCGCTGTGGTCTCCGAAGATGGACAGGGCGTGGGTGGCCACCGTCCGGGCGGCCACGTGGAAAACAGTGGAAGTGAGTTCGCCTGCAATTTTGTACATATTCGGAATCATCAGCAGCAGACCCTGCGAGGCGGTGAAGGTGGTAGTCAATGCGCCGCGCTGCAGCGAACCGTGCACGGCGCCGGAGGCCCCGCCTTCACTCTGGAGTTCGACAACCAGAGGGCGTGTGCCCCAGATATTCGTCCGACCGGAGGCCGACCACTCGTCGGCATACTCCCCCATCGGGGAAGACGGGGTGATGGGATAAATGGCACAGACTTCATTGATGCGATGGGCAACGGAAGCGGCCGCTTCGTTGCCATCAATGGTGACCATTTCTCCTTTCCGCTTGGTGGAAACTGATTCAGTCATACAAGCACCTCATTTATATATGATTAACAATAAACCTCGTATCCATTCGGTAGTGCTGCTACAGATACCATGCCAAAGGGTGGGTGCCCTCTGCGGCGCGGATTAGAGGGCCGGAAAGATGATGAATATTCTCATATAATAGAAATTATTAGAAAATCGCCGCCCCGCGATGCCAATGTTTAGAATTTTTTTACCGTGGAGAGGCTTGTCGGACGGCCAGGTGGGAAGGAGCGCGGCGCCCGGTCGGTCTGCACCGCATGGAGGACCGCTGCCGGGTTCACCCCATAATCCGGTGGTAGACGCGGTCGGTTTCCGCCCGGAGTTCCGCTTCGGTGCCGTTGTTTTCAATAATGAAATCCGCCAGCTGCATTTTTTCCTCGTCCGGCATCTGCAAATCCATGCGCCGGAGGATATCGTCCCGGGAGAGCGTCCCGCGCTGCAGGGCCCGCTCCAGCCGGATCTTGAGCCGGGCGTAAACCAGCACGGTGTAATCGACGTGACGGTCCAGTCCGGATTCGAACAGCAGGGGCGCATCCAGCACGTACAGCTTCACCTCGCCCTTCCGGGCCAGCTGCTCCTGCAGTTCATCGTTGGCCCGGAACACGTAGGGATGGACGATGGCGTTGAGCATTTCCTGGTTCTCCTGGTTGGAGAAGCCGATCCGGGCGAGGTGTTCTTTGGCTATCCGGCCCCTGCTATCCAGGATGTCGTCCATGAATTCATCGAGGAGTTCCTGCTGCAGGGCAGGATCCGAATCGATCAGGTGTTTCGCCACCTGATCCGCATCAAAGACGTACGCGCCCCTCTCCTCCAGGATCCGGGAAACGGTACTCTTGCCGCTGCCGATTCCGCCGGTAATGCCGACCCGAAGCATGATGACCCATCTCTTTCTTCGCGCTGAAGACACAAGAGAGACCGCTTTGGTGAACAGTGACCTCTCTCTTGTCTCCCGGCCGCATTTTTATTTTTGAGATAACGCGGATTGGAGCTTTTCCCAAACTTCGGAAACGGAGCCGCTCGCGTCAATAGCTTTTGCCATACCTTTCTTGGCGTAATAGTCGATGACCGGGGCCGTTTCTTCCCGGTACACCTTCAGGCGGTTCTTGATGGTCTCCGGCTGATCATCCGAGCGCTGGACCAGCTCGGCCCCGCAATTATCGCAGGTGTCATCCTGTGCCGGCGGAGAGGTTTTCAGGTTGTAAATGGCTCCGCACTCCGGGCAGCTTCGCCGGTTGGAGAGCCGTTCCACGATGATGTCTTCATTGACCTCCAGCACCAGCACGGCATCCAGCCGAATACCCAGGGTGACGAGGATTGCATCCAGTCCCGTGGCCTGGGGCACGGTCCGGGGGAAGCCGTCCAGAATGAATCCCCGGGCGCATTTTTCGCTGCCCAGGGTCTCCTTCATCAGGTTGAGGATGACGTCGTCCGGGACCAGCCGGCCGGCATCCATGTATTCCTTGGCTTCCCGGCCGACCGGCGTATCATTGACAATGGCTTCCCGGAGGATGTCTCCGGTGGAGATTTGCGGAATTTCATACACCGCGGCCAATTTTTTCGCCTGGGTGCCCTTGCCGACTCCCGGCGGGCCCATTAAGATTAAACGCATGTACTTTCCTCTCGTGTTTGAATTAGCAGTTCCCTTCCCGCTCACTCACGCATACAGAGCCGGTCAAATGCAATCATTATACCAGCATTCCCGGCCACCGGCGGCTTTGCACCGAATCCGGAGAGTCGTCCCGGAGTCCGCTGCGCTCCCGCCACAATGCGACGATTGGCCGGGCGGGAGTAAGCGTTTTCCGAATTCCTGCAACTGAGAAATAATACTGTTTTCTCCCGCACCTCTCGCCGCCGGCAGGTGTACCGGCCGGCGGTATTCCCGCAGTATCGTTTGAAGCTATTTGTCTCTGGGGAGAAAAGGAACTGTTATTTTCACCTCAATCTTTCATAAAAAGATAGCACATGGATTCCTACAGAAACAAAGGTTCTCCATAAGATCCGCCCCGCCCGATCGGGTAGCGGAACCCGGGAGACATCCCGTATTTCGCTGGGAAAAGCCAGGCGCGTCATCGGACCTTCTTTTGGGACTACCCCGGTGGGCCGGAGGGCACCCATCCGCTTTTTCCGCGTGTATCCCGGTTAAGGGGCCTTTGACCGGCGTGTGTTATGCTTTTTGACTTTACGAAAAATTCGGGTCAGGAAAAGAGGGCTGTGAGTCAGGGTGCATCCGGCGGGTGTTCGGACAAGCGGAAGCGGGTGGCGTCACACACCAGGTTCAGCGCAGCCGGGTTGTGTCCGCCGTCCGGCAGGACCAGGTCTGCATACTGCCGGGTGGGTGCGATGAATTGCCGGTGCATGGGTCGCACCGTGTCCTGGTATTGCGCAATGACCGACTCCATGGTCCGTCCCCGCTCCCCGATGTCCCGCCGGAGCCGGCGGATCAACCGGATGTCGGCCTCCGTCTCGATGTAGATTTTCAAATCCAGCAGTTTTCGTAATTCCGAATGGAACAGTATCAGAATGCCTTCCAGCAGCACCACCGGGCAGCCGGCCACGGATCGGGTCCGGCGGGTGCGGGTATGTGTCCGGTAATCGTACACCGGGATGTCCGCCGGCTGGCCGGCCGCCAGCTGCCGGGCATGCCGGATGAGCAAATCCCAGTCGAAGGCGTCCGGATGGTCAAAATTTCGCTGGTGGCGGTCATCCAGCGGCAGATGATCCAGGTTTTTGTAATAGGAATCCTGTTCGACGACTGTGGCGAGGCTCTCCCCCAACTCCTTGGCGATGTTCCGGGCAAGCACGGTCTTGCCACAGCCGGTGCCGCCGCTGAGGCCAATTAAAAAGGGACGATTCATTGGATTTGGTGTGAACGCGTTTTTCGTTTCGATTATCCTGGTCCGGCCGGCGGAGGATCACTCCCCTGGGGGCGGCGTCGGACGCGCGGCCCGGGGTGCGCGGCGCTATCCGTACACCCGGGGCCGGTAGTGATACATCAAATTGAACAGCACGATCCCGAGGATAAAACCACCGATGTGGGCGAACCAGGCGACGCCGCCCCCGCCGACGCCCACCGAGGTGAGGCCGGAAAAGATCTGAAGGGCAAACCAGAAGCCCAGGATGAATTTGGCGGGGATCCAGATCAGGAAGAAGATAAAAATGGCCAGGACCTGGGCCCGGGGGAATCGCAGATAGTAGGCGCCCAGCACGCCGGAAATGGCGCCGCTGGCTCCGATAATCGGTGCCGTGGAATGCCAGTCGATGGCGATCTGGGTGAGGGACGCACCCACGCCGCAGAGCAGGTAAAAAGCTAAAAACTTCCCGTGCCCCAGTTCCGATTCGATGTTGTCGCCGAACACCCAGAGGAACAACATATTGCCCCCCAGGTGAAGCAACCCGCCGTGCATGAAGATGGACGAAAAAAACGGGACGACGGACGACGACACGGTGCCCTGGAAAATATTGGCTGGAATCAGGGCGTAATGGGAAATGATATAATTATAAAAACGGTAATCCCCGGAGACCTGGATCAGGAGTTCGAACAGGTAGACCAGCACGTTGATTCCCACCAGGGTGTAGAGCACCACCGGTGTCCGTCTGGTCGGATTGTCATCCTTCAGGGGTATGAGCATGCGTTACCTGATGGTAAATTCGTAGGAGCGGCGGGTCGTATTCCCCGCGGCGTCCCGGGCCACTACCCGGATGGTATGCATCCCCGCGGTCAGAGGCTCCCGCAGCCGGTAGGTGACGATATTGGTGTTGGGGTTGTACCCGGAGATGGCCGGCTGCTCATCCAGAGAGAGCTCGATTCCCCGATCATCCGGAATGGTGGACTGCCCGTCGTAAATCCGATATCGGAGTTTCGTAATGGAGGACGTATTGTAGGTGCCGCCCGGGCGGGGAGACAGCAGATGAATGACCGGCGGGATGCTGTCCCGCCGCAGGGTGAAGGCTTCCAGGCTGTAAATGTCGCCGGAGAGCATGGTGCTGTCGGCGGAAAAGTCCGACGGCAGGTATTTCCAGCTGCGTCCGTTGCCCGTGAAATAGATGCCGAGCTGGCGGCGGGGAAACGGCACCCGGGGCAACGCGACCCGGATTTGCGCCTTGTCCCGAAACGGCACGGTCCGGGGGGCGAAATTCCAGATCGGGCTGTAAAAGTTGCCGGACGGCGCCGGTTGGGTCTGGTACCAGATCAGGGCCGGGTAAAACAGGCTGGTTCTGTTCATCGCCAGTTCCACGTCCTGATCCGGGTCGGACAGGATGTTTTCCTGGGAGGGGAAGGCGACCATATAGTCGTGCGGGAAAAAAGTCAGCACATCGGAACCCGAGGAGATGAACAGTGCGGCATTTTTCAGCAACGCTGCGGGAATCGGAGGCGTGTTCCATTTCATCAGATCCTGGCTGTGCAGCGGGATCAGGGTATCCGAGTCGGCTGTGATCACTTCCAGGGACAGGGGCCGGTACACGGGCTCCCGGTTGGTGAGGGTGGCAATCATCCCCTGGGAAGAGAAAATCCAATCCATGGCGGGATTGAAGTCCTGATCCGCGTTCGGGGAAAAGGGATAGACGGGGCCGGAATCCGGTGCGGGCGACCCGAACCGGAGGGTGTAGGCGGCGGTGCCGGTGGAGAGGGGCGGGAGGGCCAGCCGGAGGGCCTCGCCCGCCAGCCGGCAGGACTCCGGCTGCACGGTTTGTTTGGCGCCGTCTTCGGCGACCGCTGAAAAATGCAGGTGAAAGAGCGTGGCGGAATCCGCCGGCGCGATGTCGCAGAGGATGTCGCCCCGGGGGGATTGATCCCAACGGACGGCCGGTTTCTGCCGCACGGAGGTCACCGGAACGATCAGGTCGCTCTCGTTTCCGTTATAATCCCGGAGTTTTATCCGCAGGGTGTGCTCCCCGGGCGGTAAGGTGATCTTCCCGTCCAGGCGGTCGTCGTAAAACGGTAATGCCGCCGTATACTTGGTTTTGTACAGCCGCTGGAATCGGCCGTAGCCGTACCGGTCCAGTCCGTAGTCCCGTTCCAGCGTGATCAGGGTGGTCTGGTTGAACCGGAAATGGTTATACCGGAAGGTGAACAGGGTGGAGTCGTGCCAGCTCACTGCCGCGGAGTAGATGCTGTATTTGTTGTTCACGTCGTGCACGCCGTCGTAGGCCCGGATTTCCAGGCCGAACGGGCCGGACACCGTCACCGGCTCCGCCCGGTAGGTGTGGTTGCCGACGTAATCAATGGACAGAATCTGTTTGAAGTAGTCCCCGTCCACCGTGGAGTGCACGGAGAGCGGAGCGACCGCCACGGCCTGGGGATTCGGCGGAATGTGATCTTTTATGGTGTATCCCTGGGTTAAGGGATTGAGCGGTTCGTTGCGGGCGTTCCGGATTTCGAAATGGAGATGGGCGTACAAGGTGCCGGTATTTCCCGTGTAGGCGATGACCTCGCCCTTTTTCACCGGAAACTGCGAGGGCGGCGGGAAGTAATCCAATTCGTAGGCGCCCTGCTTATCCTGCAGCTGGTACCCGAACTGTTCGATGGCGGGCCGGAAGCGATCCAGGTGGGCGTAGACGGCGATATTCCCGTCCGATAACTTCTGGTACAGCACCTTGCCGTACCCGGTGTTGGAGGTGCGGATGCGCCAGATATAGCCGTCGTCCACGGCGAACACCTTGTAGCCGGTCCGGTTCCAGGATTTAATATCGAGCCCGGAGTGAAAATGCCGGGTCCGGTATTCCCCGAAACTGGACGTCAAATAATGGCTGGCCTCCGTGGGCCAGAGATAGTCCTGGGCGTGCACCATCCATGGCGCCAGAATTAATAACAGGAGGAGTACTGTTCTATTCATCAAACGTCGTATTTCTTTTGCTATCCAGGTTACAAATTAAAAGGAATATAGAGTAACGGAGGGGGGAGTGCAAATAGTTTGCCCGCTTTCTTCCGGCCGGGTGAGAGCACGACCGAACATCCGCTCTACCTCAAGGAAAAACAGCCGGATCCGGGTCGTGCGCAGTCGCGGTCGATCCGGATTCCGGTCAGGGGCGAATTACACCGGATATGGAGCGGGAGGCGGCCGCAAACCCCCCATCCTCGCCGGGACCAGTGATACGGATCACTAAAGACCGGAATTCTCCCGCCGATATAATAGCGAATATCCCCATGGCGGGGAAGCCGGGCGTGGGGAAGAAGCCCTGAGTGTAATACTGGAACGGCAACCGGTCGGGCGTCCCCATTCTGCTGGGCCGAAGACGGTGCGATACGTCGTTGCTAGAGAGGTGTATCATTATCATGTGGAAAAAAATTGTACTTGTGATCCTGGCCTTGTTGCTGGTATTCCTGAATCATCAGACGAGCTTTGCCCAGGTGGACGTGTCCGGGTT
>Ga0102944_1002206_pt1 | contig 11674 bp, 6 predicted proteins | sample SalPonD_shore_MG_FD_78172 | JGI IMG/M metagenome (GOLD analysis project Ga0102944, IMG submission 78172) | Salt pond soil microbial communities from South San Francisco under conditions of wetland restoration - Salt Pond MetaG... | ecosystem: Environmental > Aquatic > Marine > Intertidal zone >... | reverse complement strand
TGCGGCCCGTTTGGACACGGCTCGTGCAGGAGAGGGCTCCGAACGACTCGGGATACTCCCAACCCCCGACACATCCACCCAACCGACCGCCCTGTCATCCCGAACCCTGTTTTTTATGGGTGAGGGATCTCTACCGGGGATATGCGGGTTCGACTCCATGACTCCCTGGGACGACGCACCCGCTGGTGCGCCTCCGCATACGTCCCGCACCCACTGGAGCGAAACCACACGGAAGGATTTCTGGTAGAGGTTCCTCACCCCTTGGACTGCAGGGGTTCGGGATGACACTGAATTAGCGGAGTAGGAGAAAAGGCACTCAGGCACACCGGGGCTGGCACTCTCTTTAGCAGGATTGGAAATTGTCCGCCGGCGTTGTTACTGCTGTCCGTCCGGCTCGATATACGCGACAGCCACCGCCCCGAACCCGGCGTGGGCTGCGAGGACCGGCGTGGCGTCCTGAATGAAGAGGTCGCGATTGACGGTGAATCTGCGGGTGACCTGGTCGGCGAACCACTGGGCATCTTGCAGTCCATCCACGTGCGTGATGGCAAAATCGATGGGATCCCCGGGATCCAGATCTTCAGCGAGCATGTCCAGAATTTTCTGTTTGCTTCCCTGGAATCCGAAGGCAGTGGCGGACTTCACAGCCCGTCCCTCCTGATTGAGTGTAATGATGGGTTTCAGGTTGAGGGCTCGGGCGAGGGCACCCTGCATTCGGCTGACCCGTCCACCCCGTATCAGGGATTTGAGACTCGGTACCGCCACCAGAATCCGGGTCCGCGGGATCAGGTGGCGGACCAGCGACGTGACCTCCTGAAAGTCCGCGCCCGCCTGGATGGCCTCCGCCACCCGTCGGACTATCAGTCCGGCTGCTATGGAGGTGCTTTTGGAATCGATCACTTCAATTTCTGCCGGTACGTCGGCATTCCGGGCGGCGGTGCGCGCCGATTCGGTGGTTCCGCTGAGCGTGCCGGAAAGGGTGATAGCGAGGATATATTTATAATGCTGACCCAGGAACTCAAATTTATTCAGAAAATCCGCCGGGGTTGGTTGCGAAGTGGTGGAGTGTATGTGATCGTATTCGCGGAGCAGCTGATAAAAATCTTCTGGCGTCAGGGAGAGCTTATCAACGTAGCTTTTCTCTCCGAACACCACCCGCAACGGCACCATCTGGATGTCGTACCTGTCGACCACTTCCCGGGGCAGATCGCAGGAGGTGTCAACCACCAGGCAGATCTCTCCGTGGGGTGTATGGGCGGATTTGAACTGGGTCTGCATATCGTCGGCTTTTTCATCGATGAGTTCTCCGTAGGATTCCGCCAGCCGGAAGACCTCCCTGGGAGTATTGGTATGGATATGGATTTTGGTCTTGGTGGAGGAGCCGGCGATAATGAGCGAATCGCCGTAATCGGTGAGCTTGGACCGGAGCATCTTATGGTCGATATCGGTCCCGTCGATGATGCATTCTGTGCAGTATTGAAAGGCGATATCTCCCATCTCGGAGGTGATGGTAGGTGTCTCTTCCAGCGTTTCCTGGGTGAATTCTTCCAGTTCCCGAATATGTCCATGCCGGATGAATGCGGCCATCCCTTCCAGCATGTCGATGAATCCCAACGCCCCGGCATCCACCACTCCTGCCTTCTTCAGGATCGGTAAATGTTCCGGCGTATCCGCCAGCTCTTCTCTGGCCGAGCGGATAGACGTCTGCAGTACTTCGACGAAGTCTTCGCTCTGTCGGGCGTGATCGTGCACGACTGCGGCCCATTTTCGAATGACCGTCAGAATGGTGCCTTCTCTGGGATTGGAGATAGCCTGATAGGCATACTCAACGGCGTTATTGGCCGCCTTACCGAATGATCTGGTGGTCACCGTGATTTTGTTGGAAAGTTCTTCGGCCAGCCCGTGAATAAACTGCGCCAGAATCGCGCCGCTGTTGCCCCGCGCACCGAGCAGCGCCGAATCGGCCGCCCGCCGGATAATCCCGTGAACGGTATGATCCATGCAGGTGATCAGGGCGTTGGAGATGCTCTGGAGCGTACTGGCCATATTGGTGCCGGTATCGCCGTCGGCCACCGGAAATACATTAATCTTGTTGAGATATTCCCGGTCCTGAATAACGGTGTTGGAGCCGGCAATAATAGCTCGTTTGAGCCGGATACCGTTGAGGTAGCGTATTTTCATGAGGCGCCCAGTGGTTTCAATTGTGGAAAAAGGTTACATAAGGGGAAAGATTTTGTCAAGGAGATTTGGGTATGCGAAGACGGGTATGAGGTGAGGCGGACATTGCTCCGAATTAGTGCACATGAGACTTGTAACTGAAGGAAATTTTCTTAATGTTTAGTGTAATTAAACCGAATGAGTCATAAACGTAAACAGAATGGCACACATCCCATGGAGATCCCGTTGGGAGATACACACAGAAACAGGGGATGAACACAGATAAAAAATAATACAGAGAACAGGATATTGGCCTTATACCCAATCAGGTACAAAAGTACATAGGGAGCAGAAGGTTGCAGGTATTGAGCATGTTATATCCATTGTCAAATCAAACGGCCGATTCGTGCGTTCATATCCTGGATACATGCAGTCTTATGTACATATATACCTATGTATCTTGGCTGTGAGGAAGGGGGATCTGTGGTAATCATTTGGTTCCGTGTTCATCTGTGTGCTATTTTTATGCATAATTCAGGTGAACAGGGGTCCCTCAGCTCGGAGTTATGAAATCCCGGATATTACTCCCCATACTGTACTGGATTGACAACAAGCGCTGGTTGTTAGTGGCGCTGATAGTGCTGGGGGTGCTGTCTCTGGTCCCGGCGCCGCCAGACCTGTCGGTGCAGGGGTGGCGAACGTTGAGTCTGGCGCTGGCCGTGGTGATCTTAATCGTGACCGAGCCGATTCCGCTGCCGGCGATTGCCTTGTTTATTGCGATATTTCAGGTGCTGTTCGGGGTTGGCACTCCCAATGAGATCGCTTCGACCTTTATGAGTGATGCGGTGGTCTTTATCATCGGGTCGCTGATGCTGGCGGTGGTGATGGTGGAGCAGAACCTGGATCGGCGGCTGGCGTATGCAATTGTACAGATTACCGGCGTCCGGGTGCAGCGGATAACGTTCGGTTTTGTGGTGGTGGCGGCGCTGATGGCGTCCTTCATCGGTGAACATACCGTGGCGGCGATTATGCTGCCGGTGGCTATTTCGCTGATCCGCAGTGTGGAACAGGAGCTGGGAGGCGAAACCAGCAGCGGACTGGCGCCGCTCTTGTTAATCGCCATCGCCTATGGATGCGCCATTGGCGGATTGGGAACCCCTTCCGGCGGAGCCCGGAACGCGATCATGATCGATCTCTGGAACCGGCTTTATGATTACCAGATGTCATACGGCGAATGGATTCTGTATGCCTATCCCCTTGGATTGCTCCACATTCCGGTGGTGGTGTGGATCCTGCGGCGGAGCTTCTATCCGGAGAAGGCTTCACTGTCCCGCGCAATCCTGCAACTACGCAAGAAAATGAGCGACCGGGGTCGCTTGGGCCAGAAGGAATATCTGGCTATCGGTATTTTCGGATTCGCCTTCCTGTTGTGGATCTTTCTCAGCGATCGCATCGGGCTCGGGGCACCGGCGCTTATTGCGGTGTTCCTGTCGCTGGCTTTCGGACTGGTTGACTGGAAGCATATCAACACCGGTGTGAACTGGGGGGTGGTGTTGGTGTATGCCTCCACCATTTCGCTGGGAGTGGCCTTTAAAACCACCGGTGCCGGAGGTTGGCTGGCCGGGCAGGTGGAAACCACGTTAACTGCGTTGGGATTGCATAATCAATTTGTGGTACTGGCAGTGATTGCACTGGTGACAATGGTGATTGCCAACATGATAGGCCACGGACCGGCAGTGGCTCTGTTCGGATCCATTGCGTTGATTATTGCGGAACGCATGGGGATTGATTTTATCACGGCGGGATTCGTCACGGCGGCAGCCTCGTCATATTCTTATCTCACTGTTATTGGATCACCAGCGGCAACCATTGTATATTCAAGTGGTGATCTTGAGACCGGAGATTTTTTAAAAGCAGGCCTGCAACTGACGGTGGTAAGCCTGGCGTTAATATTTCTCGTGCGATATACTTACTGGATGATATTACCCTGAGGAATGCATATGCGTGTGTTGATCTGTATCAGTAAGAGTCCGCAAACCAAGCGCACTCTGGTTGCGGGTGTGCAGATTGCCCAGGCGTTCGGCGCGGATATTTCGGTATTGTATGTGGATACCCACCAGCGTATGACCTACAGTCACAGCATCAAGTTCAGCCGGAACAAGTTGTCCGAGTGGGAACTGGAGCATCCCGGGGTAAACCGACTGCGGTTTGCCAGGGAGGTGCTGGCCAGCCTCGGCATCATCCGGGAGCGCGATGAGATGCTGGATCAACGCCATCCGCTGCGCCCGGAGATACAGGGCGCATACGAAATTCACTTCTACGGCGATGAGGTTCCCAATATCCGGCTCCGGCTCAGAGAAGGCCGGCTCATCGATCAAATCCGCAGGGAAGTGGAAGAAAATCCCTATGATGTCACCATTATCGGCGGTGTGGATCAGGTTGGCAACACCCGCCGGCTGATTCAGTTTGTGGATACATCCTTTGTGGTGGTGAATTACTTTACCACCGTGGGATATAATCTGCTGTTCTGCAGCGATCTCTCGGATTCGGCGAACCGGGCCCTGATGTTCGGCGCGAAAGTCGCCAAAGCCATGAACGTGCGCATGGACGTCCTGCGGGTGGTGGATCAGAAGACGACCGAAAAAAGCGATGCCTGTGTGAACCGGGCGGATAAACTTCTGCGCCGGGGCGGCATCGAACATGATATCCTCATCGAAGAAGGCGACCTGGTCGAGACTATTCTGAGAGTCGCGGATGAGAAATATGCCATCGTGATGGGGGCCAGCCAGCGGTCGGAATTACTAAAATTTATCCTGGGAAGTACGCCCATCAAAATTGTTCAGCGGGCCACTACGCACGTGATTGTGGTGCGATAGAGAGCGAAACCACGAATTACACGGATTGACACGAATAACTGAAATAGCAAAAATTTCTTGCATCATTGCTGAGCGTCCGGGATCATTTTCTCTGTTGAAATGATGAATGATCAGGTTTACCCATTGTATGAAATAGATACATCGCGCGGAAGCACAGAAAAAAAGCCATATATGTCATTCTGAACGAAGTAAAGAATCTCCGACCAACTGCTCAGGGATGGGGATTCTTTGCTGGTGCTCAGAATGACAGTCGTCTTCGACGTTTTTACTGGATGTTTTCCTGCCATTTCATACAACTGATTATATAATAATTATTTTTAAATTCGTGTCAATTGGTGTCATTCGTGGTTCCAATAGGAGTTACGGAACCGGAGTTGCCACTTCCCGGGAAAGGAAGTGGCGGATGGTGTTGGCGTAGTATTCCAAATAATCGCGTTTATCTGAAATAAGGTGGATTTCATCCCTGGACACACGGATAATTTTCCGTCGCACCAGGAGTTCCACCGCCAGCTGGAGGGTTTTTTCTATTTCGTCTTCTTTGAGGAGGTCTTCTTCGAACTCCAGCAGTTCCTTCTTCCGGAACCAGCGTTCCGATTCCAGTCGGTCCCGCAGTTTCAGGAGGGCGGCATATTCCTTCCCCATCATAAGGTCGGCGTCTCTGGCTTCCAGCTGCTGCAGCAGAGACCGCATGTGCGCCAGACAGGCCTCCTTGGACAGGGAACCGTTGCCGTGTTCAATTAACGTCAGGGAGAGTAAGGACACCGGAGTGATCGGGACGACGTCACTGATGCGGCGCAACAGTTTCGATCCCACCTTTTTGAGCTCCGCCCGTCGTTCCTGATAGGATTTCGCGTCCTCAAATTCCCCACGATCGGCGATGTGTTCCAGTGGAACGGGCCGGCCGAATTTCACACTGACATAGCCGTGTTCCTTCATCCGGCCGGTCAGCAGACGGAGTGCATTCACCAGCAGCAGATAGGGCGATTTCACCAGGATCGTGAAGAACGAGAACAGGTGATCCCGCATGGTCATGCTGTGTTTCCCCTCTTTCCATTCCCGGATGAGGGTCTGATCTTCCAGTATCCAGTCGTAGTTAATGCCCACCGGAACGAAGACGATTTTTGTGGGGGAACCTGCCGATCCATCGCCCTGGGATGTAGTTAAAATATAGTCCAGCAGACCGGTTTTCGGAGCCCGGAATTGCCCGTTTCTGGACAGGGCCCCTTCCAGAAAGATGCCCTGGGTCACCTTGTTTTCGCTGATCAGCTGGATGTAATTTTTCAGCACGGCATGGTACAGCGGATCGCGGTAATTGCGCCGGATGAAGTAGGCGCCGAACGATTTAAAGATGATATCCAGCGGAAAGACCCGAGCCCATTCCCCCACGGCGTAACTCACTGAGATATTTTCCATTAACATATAGGCCACCAGCAGATAATCGATATTGCTGCGGTGGTTCATCACATAAACGACCAGGGCATCTTCCGGGATGTCTTTCACCTGTTTTTTGCCCTGTTCGTCGATCACCACTTCGTATAAAAATTTGAGCAGGAGGTTGGCAATGGTGTAACCGAATTTGTAATACGAAAGCAAATTGAATGTGGGGACGATTTCGTCAATATATTCTTCGGCCTGTTCCCGGGCTTCCTCGAACGGGATGTCTTCTTTCTGGGCTTTCTCCAGGATTTGCTGGTTGACTTCACGATTATGAAGCAACTGATCTTTGATAATCAGCTTATTCGTTAATTTATACTGATCAAATCGGACCTGGTGCTTCCTGAGGAAAGCGGTGACGGAGCGCATAAATCGCCGCTTGAAAAAGGAGACCACTGCCCATCGCACCAGTTCGTAGCTGATGATGATAAACAGCACCAGTGCAATCAACTGAATCAGCGAAAATGTGAGGGAGAAGACCTTTCCCATGTTTTTGCCGTGTTTCTGTGAACCGATGACTCTTCGTCAGGATTTTAATGTATCAAAATTCCGAGGGAAAAGTACAATGGAAATGTATGAGTATAAAATTAACTCAGTTTCTGAGAGGGCACGGTTCATCCGCATTAGGGTCAATCAGCAACCCGCTGAGTCATCCCGACCGGAGCGGAGGGATCCGCCGGAACTCCTGGACTGTGTGGTTAGGTGCTGAGGCAATTTCATAGTCATATAGACATATGAGCTCGTACCGGGATAGATCCGCTTCGAACTGCCGGTTGATACGGATTTTACCGATTTCATTTCCACCGATGAAAACGCTCTCTCCGGTGCATTCAGTTCAGAGTAACGTAAGTAGCAGGAAATACGGTATTTATAGAAATATGCGAAGGAACAATTTTCTGTGCACAGATTTGAACGGATTGGTCGATAATAGCTGAAAAATTATACAGGAAAAGGCTGTTTTTCCCGTATATTTGCAGATAGTATATGCAGAGAATCAGGATCGACTTGATCTGAGGTATATGTAAATTTATTGTTGACGATCTATGCGGAACGGGATGCGAGAACATATCAGAGAATCCCTCCGGTTTGCGTATCTGGAAGGCTTTTTCGGCGCACCAATTGCCACGATCACCTCCGGGGCATTGCTCACCGGTTTTGCCCTGTATCTGGGAGCGACCCCGTTCGAAATCAGTATTATCCTGGCACTGCCCTTCGTCACACAGATAATCCAATTGTTCGGTCCGGGGATCATTGATACTTTCGGTGATCGCCGGGCAGTCACGGCATACGGAACATTCTTTGCCCGGCTCACCTGGTTTCCGATCGCGCTGCTTCCGATCCTGCTGATGTACGGATGGGATCCCATTCCGCTCTTTCTTGCGTTAGCCGCCCTGTCCCTAATATTCTATAATTTTGGTCTCAATAGCTGGCTCATCTGGATGTCGGATTTGATCCCCCGGAATCTGCGGGGGCGCTTCTTCGGCAGACGGAATATGTATGTGGGCGTGGTGAGTACCCTGGTGCTGCTGGGTGCCGGGGTTTTCCTGGACCTGTTTACCCGGCACAATCTGGAAGGCACCGGTTATGCTGTGCTGATTTTGGCGGGTATTGTATTGGGCTATTTTTCATTTCGATACCAGATGCGTGTGGCAGACGCGCCCGAGAAAACCAAAGAGAGCGTCAGTTTACGGGAGTTGATGCAGGAATTCCGGACCAACAAACGGTTCAGCTCCATCCTGCTGTTCATTTCCGTCTGGACATTAGCCACCGGAATTGCAGCACCATTTTATTACGTTCATCTGTTCAGGTTTATCGAATGGACCTACAGCGAAGTCACTATCTATGCGGCAATTGCCACCGGATTACCATTGATTGTACAACCTTTCTGGGGAAAAATCCTGGACCGGGTGGGCCATAAACCGCTACTCCATCTCTGTGGAACCAGTGTGACAATTGCGCCCCTCGTCTGGATACTTATCACCCCTGCTCTCGCCCATTTGCTGTGGATTGAAGCGATGTTTTCCGGAGTGCTCTGGGCCGGTATAAATATTACCGTATTCAACATCGTGTTATATGCGCTGCCTGGAGAGCGCAAAGCGCCGGTGGTTGCGGTTTTTTCGGCCGTCACCGGGTTCATTAATTTCATTGGCATGCTGCTGGGGGGAATCGTGGTGTCTATACTCGGTTCGCTGTCATTCCAGGTTGGAGAATGGCAGTTCGTGGTCTACCATGCCACCTTCTTTCTCTCGTTCGTGGGACGGGTTTCTTCCCTGGGACTCATCCGGAAGATCCAGGAGCCGGAAGCCAAACAGGTGATTGTGGTCGCACAGATGATCGCTTCCGGACTGACCAAGCGTATCAGTCTGGGACGGCAGTTCTGGGTATTCTGGACCAAATTGAACGGCAAGAACGGTACAAAGAAACATGGGAAAAACGGGAAGAATGCGGAGGTAGAACAGAACAACAATCAACGTGCTTAATTCCGGACACAGCAGAAGGTCTTTCTTTTGAAATCCCCGGCCGGCCCGGCTGAACATCCATTGCGTTTGTATAGCGCCCCGATACTCATTCCATGATCATTCCATTCCATAACTGTACCAATTCCCGGAAGATCTTGATCTGGAGTATGAAGACACATAGGTATCTCTTATCCGTTTCGAGTGTTCACCGCCGGAGAAATCCTTCTCTAATTCTTTACTCTGCAGTTCTTACAGATTTGTGGGTACAAGTAGTTGCAGGTGAATTAACAAATCCCGTCAGATGGCAGTATCAAGTAGTTTATTTTTTAAAAGAGAAATTAAAATAATGAAGAATCTTGTCAGAGAAACGAATGGCTATGGTTCACACCGACCATCAGTATTTCCGACGGCTCGAAAATCCAATGAACAAAAAGAATGATTGGATGTATAAGCCAGAAATGATTGTTAACTTGTATGGCAAGGTAATGTTTAGTTACCCGGGGATAGCATTGAAAACTGACTAACGTCAATGGTGATGGAACAAAACAAGCAGATTGAGCTGGTGCAATATAGTCACGGCGCCGGGTGAGCATGTAAGCTAAGTCCTCAGGACCTTTCGCAGGTACTGCGAATGCTCCCGCAAGTCGATGACCCGAATGTCCTGGTGGGGTTCGACACCAGTGACGACGCCGCCGTGTATCGTCAACCGGATGGCTCGCTGCTCATTGCCACTCTTGATTTTTTCACGCCCATCGTCAACGATCCGTATGATTTCGGCGCCATTGCCGGCGCTAATGCGCTGAGTGATATTTATGCCATGAACGGCACCCCTCTGTTCGCTCTGAATATTATTGGATTTCCAAAGGATGCCCTGCCAATGGAAATCCTGGGGGATATCATGCGTGGCGGCAGCGATACGGTGCGTCAGGCCGGAGTATTTGTCCTGGGTGGACACAGCATCGATGATGAAGAACCAAAATACGGGATGGTGATTGTCGGCCGCGTGGAGTCCGAGAACCAGTTGATTCGGAATGATACGGTCCGGGAAGGCGATGCCCTGGTGCTGACCAAGCCGTTGGGGACCGGGATTCTGAATACCGCTATGAAGCACCATACCATTGATGAAGCGGAAATTCAGCCGGTGATTCGGATAATGAAAACCCTCAACAAAGATGCGGCGGAACTGGCGGTAAAACATTCAGTCCATGCGATGACGGATATCACCGGCTACGGATTGCTGGGACATCTCAGCGAAATGCTGCGTTCCTCCGGGTGTACAGCGCGCCTGAATTTCGAAAATATCCCGGTCTTTGAAAAAGTGCCGCAGCTCATCGCACAAGATGAAGTTCCGGGCGGCACCCGCCGGAATTTGCTGGCGGTGCGGGACGAAGTGGACTTCGGGGATCTCGACGAAACGCAGCAGGTACTGGCGGCGGATGCTCAGACTTCCGGAGGGCTTTTAGTCAGTCTGCCAACGCTCCTGGCGGAGGATTACGTGCGTTCGATGCGAGAACTGGGCCACTCGGACACATCAATAATTGGCAAGTTAACCGCCCGGGAGGATTTTCTCATCGAGTTCGTCCGGGATTGAGTGACAACATGTTGAATTATTTTTCGGGTTCCCTCTCAAAGTATGTTGCAATTTTCTACGATTTCTTATTATCGAGAAATTTCCCCCCTGTTTTGAAGATGACATTCGTCATATTTTTCAGAAATAAAAAATCCAACCTGTATGGTTGGTCTCCCCTCTGGAAATCCCCCCTGAAAATACTGGTAGAGAAGCCTGCGCATCTACCGATAAGTATACGATAGAGCAGGCATAGTAATTGCATTTCCAGTATGATGGAAATACAAAGGAATGGAAATCGTCAAACAAGAACACAGTATGAGGTTGTCATATAATGGAATGTAATGATATCGTGATCGGTCTTGCCGGCTCTGGTGGTGACGGAGTGGTCACAGCGGGTGAGATATTAGTCAACGCCGCTGCCAGTCAGGGTTTGTATTCAATCATGTTGAAGAGTTTCGGTCCCCAGATTCGCGGAGGCGAAAGTTCCTGCCGGGTTCGTATCTGTGAACAGCAATTTTATTCCCATGGAGATCGGGTGCAGGTGTTGGGCGTATTCAGCTGGAAGGATTATATGCACTTCCGGCAAGAGATGATGTTTACGGATCCGGTCATCATAATTGAGGATTCGGACGATAAGTCAGCCGGGGAGAGCCCGCCGGTGGACCAGAATGTGGAACAAATTGTTTATAGTGTGCCCCTGGGGAAACTCGCCAAAGAGAAAGCCGGGACCACTCTGGCGAAAAACATGGTCATGCTGGGGGTTCTGAGCGAGCTGTTCAATTTCCCCGGCGATGAGATCCGGCATGCGATTCAGGATCAGTTTGCCAGGAAAAAACGCGAGGTAACAGAGTCGAATCTGGCCGGATTTGCGGCTGGGATCGAGTATGTGAAGACGCAGCTGCAGAAACAGGATAACATCACCGCCAGGTATACTCGTTCGGAGCCCAAAGTGGTGATGGACGGCAATACGGCGATGGCCTATGGTGCACTTCACGCCGGCTGCCGGTTTTTTGCAGGCTATCCTATCACACCATCCTCCGAAATTATGGAATGGATGAGTCGGGAGTTGCCCCGCTACGGGGGCACGATGATTCAGGCGGAGGATGAACTGGCAGCCATCGGGATGGTCATCGGTGCATCGTTCGCCGGCGAGAAAGCGATGACCGCCACCAGCGGGC
>Ga0102944_1002205_pt1 | contig 11679 bp, 4 predicted proteins | sample SalPonD_shore_MG_FD_78172 | JGI IMG/M metagenome (GOLD analysis project Ga0102944, IMG submission 78172) | Salt pond soil microbial communities from South San Francisco under conditions of wetland restoration - Salt Pond MetaG... | ecosystem: Environmental > Aquatic > Marine > Intertidal zone >... | reverse complement strand
GATGTGAATCGTTTTCATGCCGATTTTTCGTGGTTTCAGTATCTCATGCATGGAATTACCAATCATAAAACTGTAATAGGGTTCCGAATTGGTCATCTCTATCATATCACGATAGTACTTGATGGTGTGTTTGGTTGCTGCAACGGTATCAAATCCAAATATCTCATCGATATATTCATCCAACCCATTCGCTTCCACTATTCCTTTGATATGTGAAGAATGAGAACTGCTAGCAACATACATCCGGTAACCTAGTTTCTTCAATCGCTGAAGAGTGGATACTACTTCAGGATAGAGAGCCTCGATTTGTGATGCAATCTTGTATTCGTATGGTCGGGATCGTAATTCAGGACAGTCAGGATCAATTTCCAAACCATCATAGAGGTATTTTGGAAAGAGTTTATCACACCATTCCAGGAAATCAAGGAATTCCTGTCCTACCTTTTTCTTTGCTGGATTACGAAGATAGCTGAATGCTTTGTCCTCCCATTTCTCAATTGCTCGATCATAGCGTTTCTCAGCATCATGTTTGTTTAAATCAAAATGATCGATTAGATGGTCAATCGTGATTCTCCGATATTCATCAATGATCTGTGGTGTCTGTACTAAGACGCCATGTAAATCAAGATAAAGTATTGGTTGTCCGAGACTCATGATTTCACCTCCTGTTTTAGATAGATGTCGTTCTACCTGTCGATGTTGATGTGGGATACTACGTAGTATCTAATGTCGTATCCAATTAATTCTTTATGATTACATTGTAAAGTAATCACATCGCTACGTAATAACTTCTAAACAGATAATCTACTACTAGTATAATGAATATCAGATATTTAAGCTATCGTGTTAATGATGACTCCTACGGAATTCTTAGTCACGAGGTCCAAATATCGCAGTTCCCACTCGGAGATGAGTTGACCCCGCTCTGACTGCCAGTTGCCAATCTGCAGACATCCCAAGTGAGAATTCTGCCAACCCCAGAGATTTGCCAAAATCGATAAATGTCTGAAATTTGTCCAATGTCTCTTTGTTATTCCAGTCTAATCCTCCAATGGTCATCAATCCCGTAATCGGAAGTCCCTCAGAGTTGGAGTAATCCATTAGCTCTTTGACTGTCTCTTTGTCAAATGCAATTCCTGATTTGCTGTCCTCACCACTGATATTGACCTGAATATAACTCGGTTGACAATAGTCAAAATATCGTAATCTTCGTACCAATTTCTTGCGGTCGACGGTATGGATTTTCTTGGCATGAGCAGTCACCTTCTCAGCATCATTTCGCTGTAGATGTCCGATAAAATGCCAGTTTTGCTCGGGAAATTTATTCGCTTTGATTTCAAATTGTGAGGCATAATTTTCTCCAAAATCAGTCAGTCCTAGATCAATAGCTTCCTGAACTTCGTCAAAAGAACGAGTCTTGGTCACTGCAATAACCTCAGGTATTGGTCGTGAGAGCTCATCACACAGGTTTTCAAGTTCCCCATAAAATGTTGTCCATCGGTCAGAAATAGAGCTCATAGGTATCCCTCCTCGTACAAATACATTAAATGTTCCCTAGCTCATTTTCTGCAGTTGCATATCTTTTTACTAAATACTCCAACGCATCAGAAATTGAGATTGTGTTTTGCAATAATTGGTCAATCATAGTATGAATTGGATTTGGTTTGATTTCTTGGAGTTTCTTGTAAACTCTGGATTGGAATTTGTTGGTCAATTCAAATTCTAACTGATCTCGACGTTGTTTGGTGAATTGACCACTATCCTTGAGATAGTTAAAATGCAGATCGATCTGGGTAACCAGTTCCTCAATTCCGGTTTTCTTGGTGGCGGAAGTAGTCACAATTGGAATATCCCAGACTGCTGATGAGGGAATCAATTCCAACATGTTCTTTATTTGGATCCGAAGTCGTTCAGAACCATCCAGATCTGATTTATTGACGACAAAAATATCTGCAATCTCCATAATCCCGGCTTTGATGATCTGAATGTCATCACCCATTCCAGGAACAGTCAGAACTATTGTCGTATCTGCATTTCTGACGATATCAATCTCACTTTGTCCTGCACCTACTGTCTCAACAATAATTCTATCAAATCCTGCATGTTGGAGAAGGATGAGAATATCATAGGTATGTGGTGATAAGCCCCCAAGTCTACCTCGTGAGGCGAGTGAGCGGATATATACTCCCCTATCACTGGTCTGACGGAGCATCCTTATTCGGTCACCAAGCAAGGCTCCCCCACTGAACGGACTGGTAGGATCAACTGCAAGAATTGCAATGTTGAGATTCTTCTTTCGGTAAGTTGTGATCAGTTGATCGACTAACGTACTCTTTCCCGATCCTGGTGGTCCGGTGATACCAATTACTTGCACACTCTTACCAGTATAGCCAAGATCATCCAGTAGTCTCCTTCCCTGTTCGGTTCCGTTTTCAATCAGTGTGATCGCTCTGGCAAGTGCCCGGCGATCACCTGTAGTCAAGTTCCGGACCAATTCCTCGGTATTCATTACTGCTGACCTAAAGGTTTCTTCGGTACTCTCCACCAACTTGGTAGAGTGCAGAACTGATTTGCCCAAGTGAGCAGCTCTGAACCGTATTCATCAATTCCTCGAAGATATTATCCCCGGCAACTGCCGTCTGTTGTAACTGATTCAATGCCTGCTCTGCCTGTTCCTCATGTGCTTGCTGAAAAGCTCTCAATCGATCAATCTGCATATGTTTCTCTTCATCACTGGAGCGAATTAACTCCCCAACTTCGAGAGTATTATTCTCACGGTTGGGATTGAGGAAGGTATTGACACCGATAATGGGTAATTCACCAGTACTCTTCAAGGTTTCATAGTAGAGTGATTCCTCCTGAATCTTACCTCGTTGGTACTGGGTCTCCATTGCACCAAGTACGCCACCTCGTTCGGTGATCCTCCGGAATTCCATCAGTACTGCTTCTTCAACTAATTCCGTCAATTCCTCAATGATAAATGATCCCTGGTTGGGATTTTCATTCTTCGTCATTCCATATTCTCGATTAATTATCATCTGAATTGCCATTGCACGACGGACTGAATTCTCAGTAGGAGTAGTCACTGCCTCATCATACGCATTGGTGTGTAATGAATTGGCATTACCATAGATTGCCAGTAGTGCCTGAAGAGTGGTCCGGATATCATTGAAATCAACTTCTTGTGCGTGAAGACTTCGACCACTGGTCTGAATATGATATTTCAGCATTTGACTCCGTTTGTTAGCACCGTACAGGTTCTTCAAAGCAATTGACCAGATCCGTCTGGCAACCCTGCCAATTACTGCATATTCCGGATCAAGTCCATTGGAGAAGAAGTAGGAAAAATTCGGTGCGAAATCATTGATATGCATCCCTCGTGCCCGGTAATATTCCAAATAGGTAAACCCATTAGCAAGTGTAAATGCCAGTTGTGTAATTGGATTGGCACCAGCTTCAGCAATGTGATAACCTGAAATTGAGACGGAATAGTAATTCTTGACTGCATTATCTATGAAATATTGCTGTACATCTCCCATCAATTTCAAGCTGAAATCAGTAGAGAAAATACAGGTATTTTGTGCCTGATCTTCCTTGAGAATATCTGCCTGGACGGTACCACGTACGCGTTTGAGCGTGTTTGTCTTGATTTCCTCATATTCCTCATCGGGAATTAAGGTTCTTATTTCTTCCCAAGATTGTAATTCAGGTGTATTCTCATCGACATGCCAGTACTCTCCACCATGGACATCAAACCCATACCGACCGTCTCCTGTTCGGACATAAGCCTCTGCAGGACTTAATTTCTCATGATCAACAACCCATTTACGTACTTGTTGACGTATTGCTGCATTGAAGAAGAATGCCAGCATCATCGGAGCTGGTCCATTGATTGTCATACTGACCGAGGTCTTCTTAGCACAGAGATTAAATCCTGCGTACAATCGTTCCATATCCTCTACCGTACAGATTGAAACACCTGAATTACCTATCTTCCCATAAATATCTGGTCGTTCATGTGGATCCTCACCATACAAGGTGACGGAATCAAAGGCAGTAGATAATCGAGCAAACGGTTGATCCTTAGAGAGATAATGAAACCGTTTGTTAGTTTGCTCAGGTGGTCCCTCTCCTGCAAACATTCGGGTAGGATCTTCACCAGTTCGTTTGAATGGATACACTCCGGCAGTGAAGGGGAATGATCCGGGTACATTTTCCAGAAGGATCCATTCTATTAGATCTCCCCAATCCTGATAGTTGGGTAGCGCTACTTTTGGTACCTGTAGATGTGCTAGAGATTCTTGAGAGGTCTCTACCTTGATCTCCCGACCTCTGACCTTGTAACTATATTGCTCAGCTCGATACTTCGCAACCAAGTCTGGCCAATTCTCTAATTTCTCAAGCACCTCCTCATCTAGCTGGTCATGATACCATTTGATCTGCTTCCCAAGTATATCCAACATCTCCTCAGGCATATCCTCTATTCTTGGAGGTTGTGTATTTTGCCGGGGATCTTCAGGTTCAGTTGCCTCCTCGAGTAATTTCTTACTTTGAAGCAGACTCTGATATTTTCTGGCAAATTTAGCCTGTTGTTTGACCCATTGCTTGTAATCCTGAACTGTATCCGCAATTTCAGCCAGATAACGGATACGATCAGGAGGTACAATGAATGATCGGTTGGACTCTCCTGTTGGTAAATTAATCCGTTCTTTTATGGTGGATTGAAATTCTTCATTGAATTCATGCAGACTATCCATGATTTTCAGATACAGGCTATTAACTCCTGAATCATTGAATTGGCTGGCCATTGTCCCGAATATAGGTAATTTGTCATCCGGTACGGCTTCGTGGTCAAATAATTTTCTTGATCGACGATACTGTTTTCTGACATCACGCAACGCATCAAGAGATCCTTTACGCTCGAATTTATTGATGGCAATGAAATCAGCGAAATCAATCATATCTATTTTTTCCAGCTGAGTGGCAGCACCATATTCTGAAGTCATCATATACAGGGAATAATCAGCGATATCTACTACTTCTGATCCCGATTGACCAATCCCTGAGGTTTCAATGATAATAAAATCGTAATCCGCTGCTTTACAAAGATCGATTGCCTCTTCGATAGCCCTGCTTGTTGAGAGGTTCGCTCGTCTGGTAGCAAGTGATCGCATGTAGATTCGATCTGAGTGTGAGAGTGAGTTCATTCTGATCCGATCGGCGAGTAATGCACCTCCCGTCTTTCGTTTTGATGGATCAATACTGATGACTGCTACTGTTTTCTCCTTGAAATCGAGGAGAAATCTTCGGACTAATTCATCAGTCATTGATGATTTACCTGCACCACCAGTTCCGGTAATTCCCAGTACTGGAACTTTAGAATCAATTGATGCGATTTCAGTGGCTACTTCAGCAGGAAGAGAGGTATTATCAGCTTCGATTGAATTCTCTACCTCTGAGATTAACCCTGCAGTCTTTCTCCATTGCTCCATATCTGTCTCAATATCATTGTCTATCAAGTAGTCCTCAGTAGAGAAATCGCATTCTTTCAGGATATGGTTAATCATGCCCTGCAGACCCATCTCTCTCCCATCATCTGGAGAGAAGATCTTGGAGATCCCGTAGTCATGAAGCTGTTTAATCTCATCAGGTACAATCACGCCACCACCACCACCAAAGATTTTGATATGTGAAGCTTGGTACTGGTCAAGAAGGTCCTTCATATAGGTGAAGAACTCCATGTGACCTCCTTGGTATGAGGAGATTGCAATTCCCTGAGCATCTTCCTGGATAGCAGCAAATACAATATCACGAACGGATCGATTATGACCCAGATGGATCACCTCAGCACCTGAATCCTGTAAGATACGACGCATAATATTGATCGACGCATCATGTCCATCAAATAATGAGGTTGCCGTAACGATCCGAACTTTATGGTTCGTCTTGTAGACCTCGGGTTGTGTATAACTCTGCATATTTCTATTCTTGCTTTCCCCTCTTATAACAAAATTCTTTGTTTCATATAGCCCCGCCATCGCGCAGTTCTCAACGACCATTATGATAATAAACGGGGTGATACATTGGATCTTGATGCAAACTGATATAGAAGTATCTGAATATGGAAAGGGTGATAATACTCTGCTATTATTACATCCATTTCCGGTACATCATGAGTATTTCAATAAATTATCAAATTATCTTCCCGATGGGTGGAGGGTAATTCTACCTGATCTACCCGGTTGTGGTCAATCACCCCCACTTGAAGATGAGATCATCACCATGAAGCAGGCAGCAGAACTGATGTTTCAATGTCTACCTGACAACTTTGATCAATTGGTCATTGGGGGAGTTTCCATGGGCGGATATATCACGATGGCATTACTCCAAGAGTTCAAGCCGGCTGTTTCAGCCGTGATCCTGGCTAATACTCGAGATCAGGCTGATCTAGATGGGGGTGCAGGAAGACAAGAAGTAGTCAAAATGATTGATGAAGGTAGGAGAGAAAAATATGTTGATGGTCTTATTCCCAAGTTAATTGCTGAACGTAACCGAGAAGATGAAGAACTGCTTGCAACCATCCATCACCTAATTGCTGGGACAACAGATCAGGCGATCAAACAATATTCTCTTGGAATGGGTCAACGGCAGAGTAGCAGAGAATTTCTCGCAACCCAACCGTATCCTATCCTGTTGATCACAGGTGATCAGGATAAAATTACTGGTGTGGAGGTGATGACTGAAATGCATGAAGCTTATTCCAATTCAAGATTTAAGATAATACCAAAAGCTGGTCATTTTGCATTTCTTGAAAATTCCGAAACTTCATCACGTATAATTCATGAATTTCTATCTTCGCTGTAATTTGGTACAATTTTCAATTCGATTTCAGTACCAATTTGCCGATTTCTAGACGTTGAATCCTCCATGAATCCGAGCATAGGCTATTAATTTGTTAGATCGTACTGAAAACTCATTAATCTTTTTCGCAGAGTATATATTCTTAAGTGGCTTAACTGAGCATCATGTAATTATAGGTGAAATAATGAAGAAAAGCCTTGTATTGTCATTATTGGTAACTTTCATCATGTTGACGTCTCTTGCGCCGACAGGATTGGGAGTTCCCCATTCTACGAATGTCTCAAATCAGAATTTTAACATCTCTGATTTTGTACAAAGTAGAGGTGACATCACATCCCCTAGATCACTCACATCTAACGATCTGGTCAATAGTTTCTCCCAGTCAAATAGCAATTGGCAAAAGGCAGGAGAAACTCTTACCAATTGGTTAGATAGTAGAAAACAAACCACCGATATTAATTTTATCGGCGGAGAACCATCAATTATGATGATGATCTCCGGAAACGACCCAACTCTTGGCGGTCAAATCACCCCTCTTGGCTCATTTGCTTTTGGTGATACCGGAATTATGTGGGTTCATACAACTGCTGATCAGAATCAAATCACATCACTTCTCAATAGTGATCAGGTGATTCGAATAGAAGCGGATAAGGTTCGTACCGATCAAGCTTTTAAAATGCCCAGTATTAAAGATGGTGCTCCACAGCAGATTTCCACTGCCGGAGGGCTTTCAAGTACCACGGTTAGCAGTTTACAGAACTTTAATCATCCATTTTATGCAAATGATATTATTGGTGCGACCCAAGTAAAAAGTCAATTTGGGTATGCCGGAGATGGTACTGTTGTAAATGTAATGGACAGTGGTGTTGATTTTGGTCAAACCGCTTTGGTAGGTACCCTTGCTCTGGATAAGAATAATCAGTCCGCTTCATTTGGCGGATGGGGTGGTCAGATGGGTGTCTCCAATCTTCTATCCCAACAGTACTATTTAGATCGTGGTGAGACTGCCAAGGCATCAAATCTTGGTGTTCTCCACGACTCAAATGGATACATTGATACCTCGAACTTGGGTAATATGCTTTTCTGGTCCGGTGCATATTCAATACTTGGAACCGTATCAAATACTGGCATTCCTTGGATGAATCACATTCCCCTTCCACAGCTGAATGTTACCGGTCTTGCAGGAAATTCTACTGGCTTCGCCTTCGGATTTGCATTAGTTTATAATGGTGGTTTAGGGATTGTAGTCCCATATCTCCTCGCAGATACGACGACCGATGGTAATTATGATCAGATGAGAATTAATTTTGATGCAGTAGAGCAGTATACTAGATACTGGAATGGTAAAAATGCCAATCTAGCTTCAGTTGATTTCACAAAAGCAACAGTATTTACCAATGATAATAATCAGTACCTCTCTGCTGACATGAATTCTGATGGATTTAATGATATCAGTCTTGGAGCACTCAGTAATACCTATGATGGCTATAATTTAACCGGCCGTCTTGGAAACAGTAATCCAATCATGCGAGGAATTGATTCTCAAGGGTATGGATTTGCTTACTTCGCTGATATTGATACTCATGGTACTTCTGTAGCTGGTGAGGTTGCAGCGCAACCCGTCTCTTATCAGGTCGGGGACACCGGCTCGATTAATATTGAAGGTGTAGCACCAAATACTGATATAATCGGTACTCAGTACATCACCGAATCTTCCTTCATCTACAGTAGTCTCTGGGTTACAGGATATGAACCCAATAATAACTTGGAGTGGAACTTTGTCAATGATCATATTGCCAATATCACATCCAATTCATGGGGTGGTTCTGGCATCGAGTTCGAAAATAATTTCGCAGTAATGTACGACTTCACCTCATTGTTCCTTGACTTACTGACTCAACCCGGCTATCTATCTGCACAACATCCCGGAATATTAGCTGTCTTTTCTTCAGGTAATGCAGGTCCTGGATATGGTACTCTTGCATCTACACCACTGGGTGGTAATATCCTGATGGTTGGTGCTTCTACTGGCTGGGGCTGGATGGAAGAATCTTGGTTCGGTCTCTTTGGAGAGGATTGGTCATCTACAAATCAAGGATTTGATCAGGTGGCTGGTTTTTCCAGTAATGGCCCAGGTCCAGTAAATTATCCCATGGTTGATGTAGTCAGCATTGGTGAGTTTGATTTCAGTGTATCTCCAACGGTACCTTTTGAGATGAATAACGATTCTTATACTTTATTCAGTGGTACATCTGAGGCAGCTCCTCTTACTTCTGGAGTACTATCTCTGATGTATAATGCATGGAAAGCTGTCAATGGCAGTACACTGGCACCTGATCTGGCTAAGGTCATATTGAAGTCAACTGCAAAAGATATCGGCTTCGATGCCTACCAACAGGGTTCAGGTCGTGTTGATGCTCTGGCAGCTGTTGCAGCAATCCGGCAAGAAACCGGACCTGCTGGTGATTATTTCCTATCATCAAGTACTGACTCCATGACATTACTCGGTGATAAATTAGCCACAGCATTTGATTACTGGTTCGGTAGTGCGAGTGATCTGAATGTTACTGGTTACAGTGGATTATCACATCCTGCTCTAACTGAGAATATCCGTGATTCTGCTATCTATGGTGGGAGTGTCAACATTGGCAGTTCACAAAGTATTGCTATGACTGTTGATAATTCTACAGATATTACTGGATTTACTGATTTTACTTTTAATACTGAAAATAGTGCTGTCAAGTCCAGTGCGGTTACTCAGTCTACTGAATATGGTTACACTCAGTTATTTAGTATCAATTCCACCGATATTGGTACTGCTGATTATGCACAGGTTAGTGTCTCATACGATCCTGCAAGCCTTGGTGACCGTCAAAAGTATTCAGCTTACCCCTATATGATGATCATTTCTGTTAATGATGCCAATCACAATGGTATCGTTGATAAAAACGAGCGATCGTTGTATAATCTTGATCTGGCTTCTTATACCACTGATATCCTGTTTTTGGGTGGTGATCTTTTCAACAAGAATACCTATGTTGCAATTTACGATCCCATGTTTCAGTATAAGAATCAACGGACTTTGAATCTACCTGATCTATCCTATCACTTATCGTTACGATCCTTCAAAAGAGGGGATGCAGCAGAGGTTAGTGTCAGTCAAACTGCTAAAAGTAGTTTCACTGTCCAATTTGCTCCAACCTCTAATACCGATGTTGGGTATCATCAGGGTTTCATCAAGCTTACCGGTAATAATGGTAGCTCTCTGATCCCCTATACCTATACTGTTCCACTTGCTGTCAAAGATTACGCAACTAATGGATGGTCAACCATCTCTGGTGCAAGAGACAAACCTATGGAAAATGGTGTGTTTGGATCTGTCGATTACAGTTGGAGATATGACACCGGTGACTGGCGATATTACGAACTGAACCTGCAAGGTTCCGTCAGTACTGCCAATTCACTTGGATTGGAAGTAGAATGGACCTATCCTGGTACGATGGTAGATCTCTTTATCCTTGATAATGATGGTCAAATCATCCAGACATCCAATATTGTTTATCGTGGTGCAGGTGTATTTGCTTCAACCGCTAATAATCCACCTTCAATGCAGAGATTTCTGCTAAACCTGACTGATTACCGTACTGGCAATACCATGACTGGTGATGACCTGACTACAGGTTATAGTACCTTCACAGTTGCCTTGCATGCAGTCCGAGTAGATGGAAACGCATTACCATATGATCCTCTGACAATCAGAGCTGCATGGGTGCCAGAAACTGTAAGTCAGTTCTCAGTACCGCAACCTTCTCTGGTTCGGACTGGAACTCAATCCTATCAAGGATTTCCAGTAACTTCCGATGTAATAGGTGTTGATTGGTCGAAGGTCACAACAAATCCTATTCCTTCGTTCAACACCAATAACCCTCAAGTGCAAATTAGTGTGTTCAACAGGTTAGTTGTTGATGAGCAGAAGACGATTTCCTCCAGTAATTTGGTATCCTATGCAGAGGCTGGAAATAAAATCAAACCAGAATTCACAAAAACTGTCAGCCTTGATAAAGGTGCAAAACTAGTTGCATCCTTAGACTGGGCCAATGCCGGATCTGATTTTGATTTTGTTGTTGTACCCAAAGGCTCGGCAATAAGTTTCGCTAATGATATTTTCAAAAATGCCATGGCATCTTCTGCCAAACCCGAATCGGGAACCACCACTGTTCCTGCTTCAGGTCAATACGTCCTCGCAGTTGAATGGTTCTCAGGAGATTCCTCTGTTGATCAGGAATTCAACCTGCATTTTGAGTCACGCACGATTGCTTATGAGGCCAATTCCATAGGTCAAAGCCAATTGTCTACCTCTCTGGTCTCACAAGGAGCCCTTAATAATAAGTATCAGCTGGTCTCAACTATTCAGGGCTGGAATTTCGATAATACCTTCACCTCTGAATTCTACTTTGATAATGTAGGTCCTACTGTCGATAGTATTGGCACAATTCCTGAAGCTACAACAGGAAATATCGTCATTGGAAAAGTGAATGACGCAGTTATCTATGATTACTCGTTGAAAAAAGGAACGTCTACACTTCAGTCTGGAACTGATGTATCGGGTCCGGTTGACCTGATAGTTAATGCTTCTGAAATTCCAGGCGCTAATATTCCTGTTACCTTCACTTTGGAGGGTAGTGATGCTTTGGGTCATACCTCAAGTTTTGATTTCAACATTACCAGACAGGATGAGACTGCCCCTGTGCTTACAATTAGACCGGAGAACCCCTACAACGCGACAGCCAACCGAAAATTCACAATTACCATGGCAAT
>Ga0102944_1002203_pt1 | contig 11688 bp, 10 predicted proteins | sample SalPonD_shore_MG_FD_78172 | JGI IMG/M metagenome (GOLD analysis project Ga0102944, IMG submission 78172) | Salt pond soil microbial communities from South San Francisco under conditions of wetland restoration - Salt Pond MetaG... | ecosystem: Environmental > Aquatic > Marine > Intertidal zone >... | reverse complement strand
CCTTTGGATTTAAAAGCACTGATGAAATGGATAAAATTATTAAGGAGAATAATTCTACTAAGAGAGAGAATAATAAGAAAGATGAGTTTAAAGAAAAAGGTTTAACAAAAGAAATAGAAATTGATTTTAAGGAAACATCCACCATAAAATTAATTTCCTTAACAATATTATTTGGTCTATTATTTGGAATTATCGGAATATTTCTAATTGTTTGGTTATTCTTGCCATTCCCACAGCCTATTTTAGGATTCGTTTTAAGTTTATTATTTGGTCAAATATTTGGAATACTCTTATTACTATGGAGATTAGGTAAAAAACATAGTCTTTCTATGAAAAACATTATTGGAAAACCATTTATAGCAGATAAAAGAGACCTAATAAAATATATTATCCTTGGAATTATTTTAGCGGGTATATTATATTTAATTCTATACTTATCTTTCGGACTAAATTATATCGGCATTGTTCCTTCCATCACAAAAGCACCATGGATTCCAGCTTATGTCATAATAGCGTTTTTTATATTCTTAATTTATAACATCAATATTCTTCTTGTAATTCAACCTAGATTTTCTAATAATGCTTTGGGCAATATTAAAGTTGGCATCATTCATTTCGGAATTCTATTTATTTACATTAATACATATCTATTACTGATGGGTCTACTAACGGGAAGTTTATTCTTTTGGGGGGTAATGATTCCTGTAAGTACACCAATTCTGATTATATCCGCGTGTGTAGATGTAGTTTCATATAGAAGAACAGGAAATATTATCACAGGAGCGGTAATTAATGCCATCTATTTCACACTTATAGTAACTACTATCGCACCATATCAAGGATTCTTTACAATTTTTTCAGTTTTCTAAAAATTTTTATTTTTTTCTTTTTCTTTCTCATTCTTAACCTTTAAAACAGAACTGAGAAGGCAATATATTTAAAAGCTGAAAAAATAGCTATTGATCGAAGGAATTTTACCATCTAATAGCTCGACAAAAAATTTTCCTATAAATAAAAATAATTAATTCTCTTAAAAAAGAATGATTTATGATATGATAAAATTTTCCATATAAAAATTTTCCAATTAGTCAAAAATACAAAAGTTTATGTAATAAAAGGTTAAAAATTTAAGAATAATTAAGTCAATTTTGAATGTTTATCCAAAATATTTATAAATTAATCTTTCTTAATAATCCTTTATATGTCGCAAAAAACAAATTTAGAAAAAAAAAATACAAATAATCGATCTATAGATAAATCTGCTATTCCCTTGCTCGAGAAAGCCGAAAATGAAGGCATAGAGCTCGCATGGGATAGATTGGAAAAACAACAGCCTCAATGTGGATTCGGATTACTAGGTGTCTGCTGTAGAAACTGCAATATGGGACCTTGTAGAATCGATCCTTTTAGAGAAGGTCCGCAAAAAGGTGTCTGTGGTGCTAATGAGGATACAATAGTTGCAAGGAATCTCCTTAGAATGATTGCTGCTGGAGCAGCAGCTCATTCTGATCATGCAAGAGATGTAGTAGAAACTCTTCTTATGACTGCAAGAGGACAAGCACCTGATTATGAATTAACCGACTTAGAAAAACTGAAAGCTCTGGCTGAACTCTTCGGAATTGAGGAAGAAGAACCTAATAAAATGGCTGAGATGTTAGCCCTAAAAGTCCTTGATGGATATGGTACAAGAGAAGAGGGTCTAGAATGGTTAAAACGCGCGCCAAAAGATCGAATAGAAGTATGGGAAGAAGCAGGTGTAATCCCCAGAGGAGTTGATAGAGAAATTGTAGAAGTTATGCATAGGACTCACATGGGTGTGGACACAGATTATGTGAATTTAATTCTTCATGGAATAAGGACTGCCCTCTCTGATGGATGGGGTGGGTCTATGGTTGCCACAACACTTCAAGATGTATTATTTGGGACACCTAAACCTACAAAGACTAAGGTTAATTTAGGAGTATTAAGCGAGAATGAAGTGAATATTATTATCCATGGTCATGAACCTATTTTATCTGAAAAAATACTTGAAGCAACTGAGGATCCTGAGCTTATAGAACTTGCTCAAAAGATAGGAGCTGAAGGAATTAATATAAGTGGAATGTGCTGCACTGGAATTGAACTTTTAATGAGAAAAGGTGTCCCTATGGCAGGTAATTTTTTAAACCAAGAACTAGCGATCTTAACTGGTGCTGTAGAAGCAATGGTTGTTGATGTACAATGTATAATGCCAGCATTAACAGATCTTTCTGATTGTTATCATACAGAAATAATTTCAACTAGTCCAAAAGCAAAGTTTCCTGGTGCTACACATATTGAATTTGAAGCAGAAAAAGCCGGTGAAATCGCGAAAAAGATTGTGAGAAAAGCTATTGAAAATTATAAGAATAGAATACCTGCAAAAGTTGATATTCCTGATTCTCCAACTGAAGCAGTTGTTGGTTTTAGCGTTGAAGCGAGAGTAGCAGGACTTGGTGGAGAACTTGATCCTCTCCTTGATGCGATAAAGTCGGGAAAGATAAGGGGGGTAGCTGGATTAGTCGGCTGTAACAATCCGAAAATTAAACATGATTATAGTCACGTCACATTAACAAAAGAATTACTTAAAAATAATGTTCTATGTGTAGTAGGTGGGTGCAACGCAACCGCAAATGCAAAAGCAGGCCTATTACTCCCAGAAGCTGCGGAACAATGTGGAGAGGGCCTAAAAGAAGTATGTCAATCACTTGGAATACCTCCAGTGCTTCATATGGGATCATGTGTTGATAATACAAGAATACTTGTCTTAGCCGCAGAAGTAGCTAATGCGTTAGGTGTAGATATTTCAGATCTTCCCCTTGCTGGTGCGGCTCCTGAATGGATGAGTGAAAAAGCAGTTAGTATTGGAACATACTTTGTAGGATCTGGAATCCTTACTGTATTAGGAACAGTTCCACCTATATTAGGCAGTGAAAAAGTTGTAAAATTACTTACTGAAGATGCAGAAGAAGTAATAGGAGGAAAATTTGCTGTAGAAACCGATCCCTATAAAGCTGCAGAATTAATGCTCGACCATATTGACAAGAAGCGAGAGGGATTAGGAATATGAGTCAATCTAAAAAAATATTTGTAAACATAGATAAGTGTCTAGGATGCCATACTTGTGAAATAGAATGCGCAATTGCGCATTCCAATACAAAGGATTTATTAACTGCCATAAGTGAAACACCTCTCCCACAATATCGTATTAATACCGAGTATTTTGAAGGAGAAAATATCCCATTTCAGTGTCGCCATTGTGAAGATGCCCCTTGCGTGACAGTATGTCCCACAGAGGCTATAACAAGAAAAGAGGGAGAAATAATAGTTTCTATAGATGAAGAGAAATGTATTGGATGTATGATGTGTATTCAAGTATGTCCCTTTGGTGTGTTGAAATCAAGCAGAGAAAATGGAGTTGTGACTAAATGTGATTTATGCATTGAAAGATTAAATGAGGGTAAAAACCCAGCGTGCGTTGAGGCGTGTCCAACAAATGCATTAAGTTTTCTAACCGAAGTGGAAATGTCTAAAAAACGGAGAGAAGAAGCAGGAAAGAAGATCTTAGCCGCTTTTCGAAGAGGAAGCAGTGCCGTAAAGGAGGAAACGAGTTTCTAATAAATTATCTTAATTAATAATTGATTAATCATCTATTTCCAAAGAAAATTATATTAAATACCATAATGAATGAGACTATACTCACTGAAATTAAAAATTCGGATGAGCAAAAGTTAGTTCCTTTACTAAACTACTGCCAATCGAAACTAGGATATATTCCTAAAGAAGCATTCGAGACAATTTCAGAAAAAATCAACATTCCATTATCCCAAGCTTATAGTGTTGCAACATTCTTTACAGATTTCTTTCTTAAACCTATTGGAAAGCATAAGATTGAGATATGCAATGGCACATCTTGTTATGTACGGGGAAGTGAAAAAATATTCGATCATTTAAGTAGGAAACTTAATATTGCTGAAGATGAAACTACGGAAGATAGGCTCTTTACTCTTAAAAAGGTCAGGTGTATTGGATGCTGCAGCCTTTCTCCAGCAATGAGAATTGACGATGAAGTATATGGAAGAGTTTCTTCTGAAAAGGCTGAAAAAATAATAGAAAAGATAAGGCAAAAAGAAGAAAAGAAAAATACTATTCAGTGAAAATGCAAAAAAGAATATTTAAGCAATTTCAACTTTAGATTTCATTATTTTCTTAAAAGTAAAAATAATAGAAGAGTAGAAATGGAGTTAAAAAAAAGATCTGAAGTTATTAGTAGATTAACTGAACCAGAAGAATTAATTACCCTTAGAAATAAATTGAAAGAAAAGGAAATATATGAAAATCACATAAGGGTTTGCTGTGGCACACCATGCCGATCTTCTGGATCTCTTAATTTATTAAACAAATTTAGGGAAGAAATAAAACAACAAGGTCTAAATGAAAAAATAGAGATTAAACAAACAGGTTGTGTAGGTTTTTGCCAAGGAGGACCCGTTGTGGTCGTTGATCTACCAGAGCAAAAGAATATATATTACCAACACGTTTCTATTGAAAATGTACCTACAATAATATCTTCTGTCCGGAACAAAGAAATTATTGATGATTTGCTTTATGTAGACCCCGAAACACAGGAAAGAATAGTCTCTTTAGATGATATTCCCTTTTTTGCAAAGCAAAAGCGAATAGTCTTACGCTTTCATGGAAAAATTGATCCTACTGATATCACAGATTATATTAAATTAGGAGGATACAAGGCCTTACCAAAAGCACTTCTTGAAATGTCTCCAGAAGAAATAATTAATGAGGTAAAAGATTCAAACTTACGGGGAAGAGGGGGCGCAGGATTCCCAACTGGGATTAAATGGGAATTTACTAGAAAAGCAGAAGGCAAAAAAAAGTATATAATTTGCAATTTTGATGAGGGAGATCCAGGAGCATTTATGAACCGGAGTGAGATGGAGGGAAATCCACACCAACCTATAGAAGGAATGATTATTGGCGCCTATGCAATTGGGGCTTCGAAAGGGTATATTTATACTAGATCTGAATACCCCTTAGCTTATAATACTCTGCAGAATGCCATTGATCAAGCAAAATCATTAGGATTATTAGGAAAAAATATTTTAGGATCCAATTTTAATTTTAATATTGAACCCTTTAAAAGCGCAGGAGCATTTGTATGTGGTGAAGAAACAGCTCTTATTCAAGTAATAGAAGGAAAACCCGGAGAACCTAGACCAAGACCTCCATTTCCCGCAAATAAGGGTCTTTGGGGAAAGCCGACAAATATAAACAATGTGGGTACCTGGGCTAATATCCCTTTAATTATCCAGAATGGAAGTTCTTGGTTCTCTAATATAGGAACCAATAGAAGTGGAGGAACAAAAGTTTTTTCTCTTGCTGGTGAAACCAAAAATACTGGTGATGTTGAAGTACCCTTTGGAACCACTCTTAGAGAGGTTATATTTGATATTGGAGGAGGTGTAGTTGAAGGAAAGTTTAAGGCAGTACAAACAGGAGGACCCTCCGGTGGAGTAATACCTGAACAATATATAGATACTCCAATTGATTATGAGTCTCTAGAAGGGCTTGGATCTATTATGGGTTCTGGTGGGATGATTGTTATGAGTGATCACACTTGTATGATTGATACAGCTCATTATTTTCTAGAATTTGCTCACACAGAGTCATGTGGTAAATGCGTACCTTGTAGAGAAGGAATACAGGAGATGCTTAGCATTTTGGATGATATTCGCAAGGGAAAAAAACGTGATCTTAACTTGTTAAATGAATTAGCTGAATATGTTAAGGAAACATCTCTTTGTGCTCTCGGACAAACAGCTCCCAATCCTGTGCTAACAACATTAAAATATTTCAAGGATGAGTATATTGAACATATGGAAGAAAAGAAATGTAGGGCGGGTATTTGTAAAAATTTAATAAGCTTCCATATCACAGATGCTTGTGAATGTTGTGGTCAATGTGCTGAGGTATGCCCTCAAGAATGCATAGAAGAGGGGGAAGAAAAATATAATATAAATCAAGAAAAATGTATTAAATGTGGTTTATGCCAAGAGCGATGTCCTTATGATGCAATTGAGGTGATTTAAATGAAAATTAATATAGATGAACAAGAAATAGAAGGAAAAGAGGGCCAAACTATTTTGGAAGTTGCTCAAACGATCGGAATTGATATACCTACTTTATGTCATCATAAAGGGCTCGAACCTTATGGAGCATGTCGTCTCTGTATAGTGGAAGTTAATGTAGGAAATGGTTGGGAGATCGATACTTCTTGCACTCGACCCATTGAAGATAATATGAGGATTCATACATCCAGTGAGCGTGTAAAAAAATTTAGAAAACTTAACGCTGAACTCTTACTGGCAAGATGCTCCGATGCAGAAAAAGTGCGTGAAGCTGCCAAAAAAGTAGGAGTAGAGGAAACAAGATTTCCTAAGAAGAACCTAGATTGTATTCTATGTGGTCTGTGTACACGAGCATGTCAGGATCGAATAGGACAAAGTGCAATTAGTTTTGTTAATAGAGGATGGGAGAGAAAAGTTGATACCCCTTTTTCGATAAACTCTGAGCTCTGTATTGGTTGTGGTGCTTGTGCGAATGTATGTCCTACAGAGGCAATTAAAATTGTGGATGAAGGAGATACAAGATATATTGATTATTTCAACACTAAGCTCAAACTACAAAAATGTGAGAGATGTGGTAAATATTTTGCTCCAGAACGATTACTAAAAAGATTGTCTTCAGAAGATGTTCCAAATATGCCTAAAAATTTATTTTATTTATGTGAATCATGCAGACGTAAAGAACAGATGAGAAAATTATTACTTGCTAAATAAAGTCAAAAATTTACAAATATCGTTTATTAACTCAGAAAATAGTTTTATAATCTATTAAATGAATATTGATTTATATTTGAAAAAACCAAAGAAAAATCAATTGAAGTCAAATTAAGAAAGGATTTCTCAAAGGAAGCGAAAAAAAATGAAAGAGGAAGGTCTTCGTGTAGTAGTTACTGGTAAAGGAGGTGTTGGCAAAACGACAATTGCTGCTATGCTTAGTCATTTGATCTCTCTAAATGGTTATAATGTTTTAGCTGTGGATGAAGATCCTCAAGTGAATTTACCTTATGCCTTAGGAATATCCCCCAAATCTGCAGATATGATTACTCCTCTAAGTAAAAATCTTGATTACATAGAAGAAAAGACAGGAGCCAGACCTGGCGAAGAATGGGGGCTTTATTTAAAATTAAATCCTCGTGTTAATGATGTTGTGAAAAGATTCGGAATAATAGGTCCTAATGATATTAAAATATTAGTAATGGGAACAGTAGTACAAGCTGCGGCTGGATGCCTATGTCCTGAAAATGTTTTGTTAAATGCAGTAATGAAACATCTTATTCTTAGGAAAAAAGAGGTAATTATAATGGATACACAAGCAGGTATGGAACATTTTGGTAGAGCTGTTGCAGAGGGATTTTCACATGCAATTATAGTGGTCACACCATCCTTTAATTCTGTTAAAGTCGGTACACATTTAATTAATCTGGCAAAAGAACTAGATATACCTCATATTTTATTATTAATTAATAAGGTGAGATCTTCTAAAGATTTGAAAAAAGTAAATGTACTCCTAGAAGATAACTCAGAATTTTTTGATTCATATTTTGTGGTTCCGTATGATTCTAAGCTGTTGGATATAGAACCTAATATTTCCCCATTAATAGAAGGTAAAGTACCCTCTAAAGTTCCTGATAAAATAGTTGAATTATCAAATGTGATAATAGATCAAGTGTGAAGAAGATAAGTTTATTCGCAAGTATCAATAAGTTTTGAAATAATTAGAATGTTTATAAACCCTATTAATTAATCAAATAATCAATTCAGCAAGTAATTATTCATTTCTGAAAATCTGAACATTAATTTTTCTTATTTTATCTTTGCTTTATTCTTCAATTTTATAATATTTAACAAGACCATCGATTATTTCATTCGCATCTCCGATAATACAATAATCAGCAGCTCTGAAAATTGGCGCATTCGGGTCAGTATTTACTGCCATAATTGTATCAGAATCCGTGATTCCTGCAACATGCTGAATGGCTCCAGAAATTCCAAAAGCAAGATATAAGTTAGGTTTGATGGTTTCTCCGCTTATTCCTATTTGCAAATGTTCTGGCATCCATTCATTGAAAATCGGGCGTCGAGTACCACCTACTTGCCCATTGGTATATTTTGCCAATTTAAATATTTTATTAAAATTTTCTTCAGAAACCAATCCCGCACCTCCACCTATTACAAATTTAGCATCCGAAAGTGTTGCGGATGGTTTATCTTTTCTAGTAGGAGCTCCTATGATTTTAATTTTTAATTTATCCTTATCAAATGAATATTCTTCCTTTATGAGTTCAATATTACTTTTTTTTACCGGTTTTTTTTTAAAGGTGCCAGGAGTAATGGTGCACATTTGAGGGCGGGTATTAGGACAAATAATTTTCACTTTAATATCACCACCATATGCTGGTTTATCAGTTAATAATAAGTCTCCCCGTTCCGTATCTAATTCTAAATTTAATACATTATTTACCAAACCTGTTCTACATCGATAGGCTACTCTCGCTGAAAGCGCATTACCGGCTTCCGTTGAGGGAAACAAAAAAATCGAGGGCTTATACTTCTTGACTAATTTATATACTATTTTCGTAAAAATACGTTCATGATAGTGCTTTAAATCAAGATGACTAAGGTATATAATCTTATCTACTCCATGTTCTTTAATTACGGGCAAATATTGTTCAGCATCCAATGCTAACATAATTGCTACGAGATTTTGGTTTAAATCATCCGCTAATTCTCTTGCCTTCCCTAATATTTCTAATGCGCATGGATGAACCATCACATGATCTTTTATTTCTACAAATACCCAAACATCTCTATATTGGTTTAAGTCTTTCATTTTTTTCACTTTCTATTCTTCTTTCCCTGTGTAAATGCGCTCAATTCCATGGTCTTTCATAATTTCAATGACTTCTTGAGTTTTATCGGTAATTGTACCATTAAGGAATTCATTCTTCCTTTTCGGATAAAATTTTTCAATGCTAACGACTTGTGTAGGAGATTTATTACAGCCATCTATATATTCGGGGCAATCAAAGCATTCATAATTAAATATCTCAATTTTCTTATCAAACGCTTTTTTAATCCCTAATAAGGGAATATGTCGTGGCTCGTTAAAATGTTTGCCAATTCTAATTAATACAGGTAGATTAACCTTAATATTTTGACTTTCGTGGCCAAAGTTTCTCTGACATAAAAAAATATTATTTTCTAATTCAAAAGAGAAAATATCCGTTATTAATGGAATATCTAAAGCCTCGGATAATTGAAAGGGAACTTGACCCGTGCTAGAATCAGAAGTTTCCCTTCCTGTGATAATTATATCATATTCTTTGATTTTATTAAATGTTTCTTTAAGAACTAATGTAGTTTGGAGAGTATCAGAATGCGCAAACTGTGGATCACATATTAAAATTGCATGATCCACCCCCATCGCTAAAGCTTCTCGTAGAGCTGCTTTTGCTTGAAGTGGTCCCATTGAAATTGCTGTGACTTCTCCTCCGTACTGTTCTTTAATAGTTAATCCTAGTTCAAGGCCATTTAAATCATCGGGATTAATGATAGTTTCAATATTTTTTCTAATTAATGTGCCAGAATTTTTATCAATTTGGAGGTTTTGAGATTTTGGAACTTGCTTCAGTAAAACAAAAATTTTATACATTTTATAGATTACCCCGTAATATTTGTCGAGCGATTATTATTTTCATAATTTCATTGGTTCCTTCATAAATAGATAATACAGGCGCGTCCCTATAGAATCTTTCTAAAGCTAAATCCTTCATAAACCCATAGCCTCCATGAATTTGAATAGCTTCTTTAGTTACCTCTTTAGCAACATCACTCGCAAAATATTTACACATTGCTGACTCCTTAGAAAAAGGTTTATTTTTATCCCGTAAATTGGCTGCTCTATAGACTAATAATCTCGCTGCATCGATATTAGTTGCCATTTCAGCTAATTTGAAGGAAACACCTTGGAATTGTGAAATAGGTCTATTGAATTGAATTCTACCCTTCGAATATTCAACTGAAAGCTCATAAGCAGCTTGAGAAACTCCCACTGCCTGAGCGGCTATGCCTATTCTTCCGACATCTAATGTTTGCATGGCGATTTTGAATCCATCTGAAATATTTCCTAGGACATTTGCTTTTGGAATCTTAATATCATGGAAATAAAGACTTGTGGTACTTGATCCCCTCATCCCTAGTTTGTCTTCAACATTCCCTATTTCAAGTCCATCCATATCCTTTTCCACAATAAAAACACCTATTCCTTTTTGGCCATTTTCTCTTTTATACCGAGCTCCGATTAAAAAGACCGAGGCAACGCCTCCATTTGTGACAAAAATCTTAGATCCATTTAAAATATAATAATTTCCATCTTCAATTGCGATACTTTCAATTCCAGCCGCATCTGAGCCTGCGTTTGGTTCCGTCCACGTAAAAGCGGCTAATTTTTTTCCAGACGCAATAGCATAGAGATATTTTTCTTTTTGCTCCTCAGATCCCCATTCATAAATTGGATATGCTCCCACGGAGTTATGCACAGTTAGACTTAATCCTGTTGAGGGGCACACTCTTGAAATTTCTTCAATTGTAATGGCAAAACTAATTGAATCTAAACATGCACCCCCATATTTTTCAGGCATTTGTATGCCCCACGCATTTATCTTTGATAACTCCTTTGCAGTATCCCAGCTGAATCTTAGCTCCTTATCCACCACAGGCGCTACGGGTGCTAAAATATCTTCAGCAAATGTTCTAACTTTTCTTCTTACCAGTTTTTGTTTTTCAGTAAGCTCAAAATCCATCGAAACTCCACTCAAAAATCAATTAGTCGTTTTCTTTATAAAAAGAAGCACTAAAATAATATTTTATGATTATTTATCGCTTAAAATCCTTTTTTTTAATAAAAAAATATAAATCTATTAAATAACCGTAGAATTAAATAAGCATAACGGATTACAAAATAATAAGATATCTTTAGAGAGTAATTGATAAAATGGCATGGAAAGGTATTGGCTATGGAATCCTCTTTTTCCTAGATGGATTAATATTTAGCATTATTCCTTCTTATTTAATAATAACTCATTGGAAATGGTTGAATAGTTTAACGTATCAAGGACAGCCAATCTATACCTTTAGTTTATTTATGTTATTCTTATGGATCGTCTCTGTGTTATTATCTATCATCTATTTTGTGGCAACCGCACGAGCCATTTACCAGAGAAAAAATAAGGATCTTGGGATCTCAAAAGGAGTTAAGATATTTGGCGCCGTTTCTGCCGTTTTAGTAATAGGTTTTATGATTTTTTGGTTCTTTTTTGATGGTTCTATTGCCTTTTTCAGTTGGCAACCCCCGCTGGTTAAAGAGCCCCTTTTTCAATTTTAAGTTTTTTTTTGAATTTCAGAAGAGTCTTTTTATAAATTAAAAAAATTTACTCCTTTTTGAACCTTTCTAAAGTAATTCCGACAAAAAGATTAATTATCCCAAATTGATTTTTGTCGCCGCATTGTAGATATTAAAAGGACAAAT
>Ga0102944_1002202_pt1 | contig 11693 bp, 14 predicted proteins | sample SalPonD_shore_MG_FD_78172 | JGI IMG/M metagenome (GOLD analysis project Ga0102944, IMG submission 78172) | Salt pond soil microbial communities from South San Francisco under conditions of wetland restoration - Salt Pond MetaG... | ecosystem: Environmental > Aquatic > Marine > Intertidal zone >... | reverse complement strand
GGCTGAAAATCGCCTGATGGGGCGGAAAAAGTCACGTCACCTAGGCGTTTTTTGACTATGAGACCGCAAAATCGAGCCGCAGGAAGGCGGCAAGACGAAAATCAGGAATTAATCAGAGAACTCTGGTATTAAACCTAAACGGTAATGGCATTTGATTGGACATCCTCCGACCACACCTGCGCCCGGGGCGGTAAATTCAAGGTATCCACCGGAGTTTGATAAATGCTGGAGTAAATCAGTCTCAGGGTGCCGTGTCCCCCAGATGGTAGGAGGGATTCAATCGCCAGTGGAAACGTGATCTGCGCACCTGCGGCAAGATTGGTCAACATCTGCCCCGCAGAGGCGGCGATCTGCTCCGGTGTCAACGGATGCACGGCCGTCACGGTGGTATCGCCCGTCCCGGCAGCTACGAACACCAGTTGCAGGTTTTGCAGTTGTCCGGTGGGACTAGGTCGCACAATCTTCACTGGGTGATTGGACTGATTGGTGAGGGTCACCTGCACCACGTCAGGCTCGGCTGGTATAGAGGTCACATTCAACGTTAGTGGGGTCTCCTGCGCGAGTCCTTGTTGTCCTAATATTGCCAGGAGACTTCCCACTAGTATCCAAATCCATACGTGTCTCATATTCTACCCCTGTAGTAAATATTTTGGGATGTACATTTTGGGTACCTGATGCATTCTTTATGTGTTACAAAACTTTTTTACCTACACGGCTCGGTAAGACTGTTGGCAGCTATTACAGCCAACTTGTGTTTAGTATACATACGCTCACCCCAGATAACCATACGGGGTTCCACGTATATTTTCCCAGATTTCTACGTATTTTTTTCTATAATATCATGAAATTATAACCGTTTTAATTTTTAAATATATTTCAGGAATAATATACAAAAGGTATGAATAGTGAGAAAAACTAAGATTTATTTATAGATAATACTGTATTAATCTAAATACCTGATGAGATATGAGGAAACTAACGTACCATTACAAATTCCAGCGTAGCGATCCTTTTTGACCACCTGAATTGTGAAATACGACAGAATCACCCACGATTTCCTGGACTACCAATGTCTTAACTGTGTCCCCGGGAGATACAAAGTAAATATTGCCATAGGCATCTCGAACCAGTGCAATTGCCCGATCTGCATTGAGAGTCAAACCAACGAGGGTAAAGGGGATAAGTAATTTCTTGTGAGTATTGCTTTCAGAGGTGTGAGTAGGTTTGTTTTTTTGTTGTAATTGGTCCTCTTCATATACGAATGGATTTCTGAATGTGTGTGTATACCGAAATTTTTCCCAGTTCTGTTTTGTACTCTCTGGCGGAATATCATATAAGAATTCATCTTTCCGGGCTTGCTGGCTCTCATTAAGATGAGAGGAATAGGTAATAACCCGTTTCCCAGCAAAATACCACACCAGGATCACCACGACTACTAAAAATATTTGAAGCCCTCTTTGACGGTTCATTTATTATTCCTGAAAAAACTGTTGGAGCACTAATTGGGATTGAATTATCATTTTATTTTTAGCATTGGATTTTAGGGTCACCGATTTTATAAAGAATGCATGAGGAGCCTTTTCAAGAACATCAATGAATCTTGCCAACTCTTCATAGGATCCCCGGCATTTTATGTTAAGTGTAAATAATTCAGCATTATTGATCGTTTCCGGTTCTTGAGGAACAACCTCTTGTGTAATAATCCCTGGAAATGACGATAGTTTTTCATTAAAGTTACTTAAAATGATGGTATTCCTTTGCTCATCATTATCAGAATGTTCTAACACACTTAATTTGCTATTTATCGAATCCAGATAACTTTCCATATTTTTTGAAGTCAGTGAATCGGATGCAGTGGCAGCCAATAGATCACGGTGCCTGATCATCATACGATAGAGGTGCATATCTATTTTGACAAAGTGAGTACCCCCCCAACCAAGAGCCACGCTCAACAATATTAATCCCATCCATTGGTGCCTTCGAAAGCGTGGTTTCATTATTTCGGAGCAAAAGTAAGCGTAAAAAGTGAAGTTGTATTATCTCTTCTGTTTATCGATTGTAATGATACTCTATCAATAAATGATGACGTATCTAAAGCTTGTAAAAAGTCATATAATTCGACATCCTTCTTTACTTTTCCTCTGATAGTACCTTTTACACCTCTTCGAGAGATATACAGTAAGGACAATTCATCAAAGGCAACTGTTGGTGGTAATTGATGTTCCAGTTGAGACAATATCCAGGAATTTTTACTGGCAAATTGGGCTTTCCAAAGTTCAGAATCCAACGCGGTTTTCTTCTCTGAAATGAGTGTTTTTAGAGAATCCAATCGATGAATAGAATCATTTGTTTTACTTTGCAATTGGTCGTAATGTGTATTGGTTGAACGAAGCATTAATGCTACCACTCCCCCTGTCAAACAAACTACCAGAGCCACAGCGAGACCAGAAATGAGTAATTTTCGGAATAGATTAGTTCCCACAGAAAATTCATATTCGTGTAATTTGCCCGGGGGGAGATGGTTTAATTCATTTCCAAGATCCATCAGGTTGAGGACAGGTTCTCTCCAAAATTTAGACTTCGCACTTTTTGGATTCTGTTCATCCCGGTCTTCTTGCCATATTTCAAATTGTTGCCTCACTTGGGTTGAGCACGGGAAAACCCCTGCCAGTTGATAGTCAGATTTTTCAAACTTGGTTACAATCTGCTCGATATTTTTTTGACTCATCATCGAAACTAAAAAACTATCCTGCTCGTGTTTGTTATCTAGTGTTTTTTTATACCGGAAACTAAAATCAACTGAGGACAATTTTGGGAAGAAGGTTATTTTCGCTTTGTGGTAGAGACGATTTCTTATCTCCTCTTTATCCAAAACCTCATTTAATGTTAGTTTATCAGTAATCAGGTTTGGAGCACCAAGAAAAAGATAAGTAAAAACAGGAGATGTTTTTTTTATTTCTAATTCGGATAGTAGTTTAGTTATACGTTCAGGTAATTTCATAATTATATTTTCATATTCAGGAGCGGGTTTATCTTGTATTCCTTTGAAAACCAGTCTATTCCACCGCTTTTCAAGCACCATAATACTCGTGAGATCTTTTTGTACCATTACCAAGACAAAATTTTGTGATACCCACTTTTGCAACATATGAGTGACTGAAGTTTTCATAATGGGTTATGTTGAGCCTGAATTAAGAGCGAATCCATTCGATTCTCAGCCATCTTTTACTCCCCTGATGGTTTCAATAAATGTTTATCTTCCATGTTCACCGGAGGCATATTTAAATGTGGCGTTATATATATGACTAATTCGGAAGTTTCATTTTGAATGGAATGGCTTCTGAAAAACCACCCAATCAAGGGGATATCTCCGAGAATTGGAAACTTTTGGTAATTTTTTGAATCATCATTACGAATTAAGCCACCAAGAACAATTGTTTCGCCATCCTGAAGTCGAACTGTTGAATCGAATATCCTGGAATTAATCGTCGGCGGGACATCGGGATTAAACGAACCGACCGGCGTACTGAACTCGGGATGTATTTCGGTGGTAATCTCTCCTCCAGCACTGACCCATGGAGTGATTTCTAGTTTAATCTCAGCAGAAATTTTTTCAAACCTTTGAGTAGTTTGGGTAGTTGGTTGGCTGGATGTAGGTACAACAACTTCCGACTTAAATATATAATACTGTGTTGTGGAGATTACCAGACTCGCTTTGTTGCCATTGAGGGTTGCAATGTGAGGTTTGGATTGGATTTTCGCGTAACCCTCCTGCTCCATCGCACTCAACTGTGCATAAAAATTATCGGGTAAAAATCCAATATTCTTAGCCAAAACATCTGAGCCATTGGTGTTAGCATATGACTGCATTGCATCTTTGGTGGTGGTTCCCTCTATGAATGGATAGAGTTGAATAGCAGAAGCTTCCCGTTGTTTGTCTATGCCAAATTTAAGTTGAAACTCTTTCATATCGTTAATACGATAATCAACAACCAGTGCCTCAATTAATATTTGCGGAACAATATGGTCGATATCCTGAATGAATGCTCTGGCTTCATCAACAATTTTACGACTGCCAATAACCACAATACTGTTCAGCTCTTTCACTTCAATGATCTCGGCCTGACTTTTAATAGATACTGGCAACAGATCTTTAATTCCAGAAGATTTCAAATGTTTTAGCCTGATCAATTCCCGGGTTGCCATGCCTTCCATTTTAGTCTCACCGATTAGATAGATACCATTTTCAATCCGATAGGTATAATTTGTATTTTTCAACAAGAGGTCGAGCGTTTGATTCAGACTCAATTTTTGTGTCTTTGCAGTTAGCGCACCGGGAATTTGATTGTAATTAATAATCGATATATTACTATTCTCCGAAATTTGTTGAATAACATGTTCCACCGGGGCATTCACTAAATCCAGTGATATTGTGCTATCATCAAACACAGTCACCCATTGATTCATGCCAGGGGAACGTGCTCCTCCTGAACCGGTTTCTCCTTGTCCAACAAACAAAACATTTCCCCATTTGCGTACCCGTAAATGGTTGTACTTAAAAAACATTTGTAAGCCGTCTACAATGGGAACAGACTCCAGGTATCCTGAGACTTGGGAATTGAGATCCTGATCGACTAATACATTAATGGACGTTAACTCGGTAAGTTTTTGAGCGGCTTGTTTGAGGGAATAATCTTGGGCTTTTATGGTTATCAGAGAATCAGTCAATTCCACATGGAATTCTCCTGGCACTGATTTGGTTTCTTCTTCCTTATCCGGTTTAGTTACCTTGAGTATGTTACCCTGCCACTGTAACGACAATTTATAGGTATCCGCCAAATATTGAATCAAATCCCAAATCGCTATTTTTTTAAAATAAAATGTAACTTTTGTATCAACGTTATCTGTAACCACCAGATTTAAATCATTCTGCATTGCAATAGCCTGGAGTACATCACGAATTGGTGTGTCATTAAATTTTATAGATTCAACTTCTGCCTTCCATTTCTGGTCAATTGATTGAGGCGGCACAACTTTTTGATGCTTAACAGCGGCAATACTATCCCGTTTTGTGGATATAACTTGCGTAGAATCTTGTGCTACTGTCATTGATGTCTGTAGTATTCCCAGCATCAGTATCAGAATAAATAAGTATATTTTATGAGAGTACACGATATAACTCCTGGTCAGTAGTCACTTGATTTTCTACTAATCGAGATCCTGCTTCTGATAAAGTCAAAATTTCCTCTTTGCCGGCAATCTGTTTTAATTTCGAATTATTCACTTGTTGATGGATAGCACTCTTTACATTCTCCGTAATTGGAAGGAGTTCAAAAACTCCAATTCTCCCGACAAAGCCTGTTCCAAAACAATTCTGACATAGTTTCTGTTTTAAAGGTTCACCATTACATTCCTGACAGATTTTTCGCACCAATCGTTGGGCAATGACCATTTTAAGCGATGACGCCAGAAGATACGGTTCAATGCTCATATCGAGTAAACGGGTGATTGTATCCAGTGCATTATTTGTATGGAGAGTACTAAACACAAGATGCCCTGTTAAACTGGCGCGAATGGCAATTCTTGCTGTCTCAGTATCCCGAATTTCACCAACGAAAATTACATCAGGATCTTGACGAAGAAAGGCACGTAGTGCTTGGGCAAAGGTATATCCAATGGAGGGGTGTACCTGAGTCTGATTCAAACCTTCCAATTCATACTCAATCGGATCCTCAACCGTCAGAATATTAATCTGTGGACTATTGATATAATTCAATGCCGAATACAAGGTTGTTGTTTTTCCGGAACCGGTCGGTCCGGTGACGACAATAATTCCCTGATGTGCGTGTAATACTTCTTCAAACTGTGTTTGCTGCTCTGGAGTCATTCCCAGTTCGTTCAATTGGAGCTTAATATCCTGCCGGTTCAATAAACGGAGGACCATCTTCTCACCGTACACAGTCGGTATGGTTGATACTCGTATATCAATCATATTTTGCTGCTGGGTCTGGAACCGAATTTTACCGTCCTGTGGTCGTCTCTTTTCTGCAACATCAAGATTTGCCAAAACTTTCAGGTGGCTTAAAAACGCGGATTGTTTATCCTTATGAATCGTAGGACCACGCTCAAGTATACCGTCTATCCGTAATCTGATTTCCAGGCCGTCTTCCCGTGATTCGAGGTGGATATCGCTGGCACGGTATTCCAGCGCCCCGTTGATTAAGGCAAATATCTGTTCCGAGATCCCCCCGTATTCATCGATGCCATCAGGAATCAATTCAGCTAATTTACTTTTACCGGGTAATTCGCCATAACGACTCTGGATAGCCTCGACCACTTCATTGAGTGGCATATATTCAAATTGCACCGGTGCCCCGAGTACAAACTCCAATTGTTCCCGGAGTGAAGTATTTTTCGGATCTGCGGTTGAGAACAGATACTCCCCGTTTGCAGAATCCTGTGGCAGGAGGGTATACGTTAACGCTATTTCTTGCAAGTCGGTATTCATTCTAAATAACCATTTACCAGGACTCGTATTATTTTCTCTTTAATCAGGAACAGTTTGCTGCAAATTTTCATGATGATCAATTGTCCATTTGTTCATCGTTCCATCTTTGTCATAATCCACTACAGCTTCGGCGTATGCCACAAAACCGGTATCTTTTAAAGTTTGAACAGAAATCTGATACCGGGCTTTCCCACCCTTGGTGATAAGTTTCTCTTGCTGAAAACCTAATGCATCCAGATTATCGGTATATCGATCGTGTTCGAGATAGTAACTATGTTCCAGAGAATAGATTTGACCTAACATCAACTTCGCTTCGGTCATTTTCGTGCGGTTGACAACCGAATCAAATTTCGGTACAGCTAACACCACAAGTAGTCCGATGATGATCAAGACCACGAGTAACTCAGTCAGGGTGAATCCTGAGGTCTTTGAAATCCTTTTATGATTGGATAATCTGTTGAACCTGGACATTCTTCTCCTTCTTTCCTTCGAAGTAATTTTTGCTTAACTCAATTAATGCAAATCTGGCTAAAAACTCGCTCCGGTGGACAGTGAAAATATAGGCAAATACATACCGATTATCACCGCTCCAACAATGACCCCGACCACAATAATTAATATGGGTTCGAGTGCAGCGCCAATCGTATCCATCGTCTGTTCAATCTGTTCACCGGACTGTCTGGCAATCTGTTGAAACATCGGCAACAACTCTCCCGCATTTTCTCCAATGCGAATTAGAGCAATCCATTCGCTGTCCTGGAGTGGGGAATCAGAAAGGATATGATACAACGGTTTCCCTTCCTTGAACTGGTAAATAATATGCTGGAAAAACTTCTGCATCTGGTGGCTGGACGTTATTTCCTGACACGTTTGTAAGCCGTCTAACAGTGGAATGCCGTTTTTTAGAAACAATGCAAGTACATTCAGGTAAATCTGCACGAAATAGAGGACAGCCATTTCTCCCCAGAAAGGAATTTTCGGAAGAAAATGAAAAACGACCCGATCAATTCGCTTTTTCACCATTGGCAATCGAACGAAAATCAGAAAGCCAATAACGAACAATCCAATCAAATACCAATACTCCGATAATATTTGACTTATGGATAATAATCCTTGTGTAAATCCCGGGAGCGGTACCCCACTATTCTGCAATAGATCGCTAAACAATGGGACTAAGTATAGTAACAAAAATATAACGGTAACAACTGCAACACCCATAACCACGGCAGGATATATTAACGCTTTTCCAAACTTTTTCTTATAATCGCTGCTTCTGGAAATGTAATTACTTAAGCGAGTTAGCACTTCCCCAAGCTGCCCACTCTCGGCCCCAACACGAAGGAGTGATACAGTCAATGGGGAAAAATATCTGGACCACTTCCGAACAGCGATATGAAGTTCAATTCCGTTATGGATATCTCGTTTGATGACATGAATGCAATGCCCGAAAGCCTGATTAAAAGTACTGGCAGAACGATCTTCTATGATTTGTAATGCTTGATACAGCGGTAATTGCGCCTGAATCAGAATACTTAATTGCTGAACAAACTTATTGCCGTACTTATACTTTTTCCATTGGAAAGGTAGATAGTTCGCAATCTGAGAGAATAACAAAGTAGAAGGTATCTGCATATCACGTAAGTTTTACTGCGATACAAAGAATAGAATCGCAAGTGTATAATATATGGAGATAATAGTTGTACAATTATCCCGTTTTTCCAATAATTCTGGGTAGTGTGTAAGCATATAACGTATTAGGACGGATAGCAAAACGAACCCGGCCGCTTAATTCCTTTTGGTGAAGCTGATACTGATAATTAAATACGACACTTCTGAGTATAAAATCGGTTGAATCTTCCGGGATTACAAAGGGTTTTTTTAATGGGATTTGATATGCGATTAGAGAATCCGTCCTTGGATTGAAAAATTTCAATTGAACCGAAAATGTCTTTAACTGTACGGGTGGATGAATGAGTGAAAGATTCCCACGATAGACCATCTCGTTTGCAAGACGATATAGTTTTGTCCCTTGTGTAGGCATTGTTCGTAAATCCAGGATAATAGAGTCAGCTATAAACTTCAGACCAGTATGGTTCAAGTCAAACCGAAGCGTATGGTCCATCCGACGAACTGATCTTTCGAGTACCCGCTGTTCGTTCCAGGAATTATATTTGGTCTGCACAAATGATAGTAGATGTAAACTAAACCAAAACAAAATAAACATTAATGAAATAGCTACCATGAGTTCCACGAGTGTAAATCCCCCGTTATTCTTGACTGCCATCCATTTGGAACCGAATATTTGTCTGGTAGCATTAAACAAAATGCATCCTCACGAACTTTGTTTCAGGGAAAAACTCAAATCCCTTAAAAAAGGGGAAATGTTGGCAAACAGATTTTTTATTTTGTACACTTAATTATATTACTATTGCAGTCAATATCACAGGAAGAAAATCTATTTGTTAAAATTGCGCAGTAAGCATGGTACCGCCCTGTTGTTACTTTTGGTTATTGTAACCATACTGACTCTCCTGATGGGCTTCATGCTCAAATCGGTACTCGATGAAATCCATTCTGAACAGAAAGTCTTCGATTCTTATCGGTTACGGCTCCTCTCGGAAGGTGCCATATACCAAACCCTGGCACAATACAGATCTGGCCAACTTCCTCTTGAGTTTACGGGTTCAAAGTCATTCAATGAGAAGGTCACCAAGGTTCAAGTCACAAATTTTGGGTTCCTGAAAATCCTAACCGCGATAAGTACTGAGGACGATTTATCGGATACCACGATCGGGTGGTTAGGTTATTATGCTGATGATCTCTTTCCCGGTGCTTTAATGATGGAATCCCCGAATCCAGTAGTCGTTCTTTCACAGGGAAGTTCCATACAGGGAGATGTTTACCTCAATGACCTGGACTTACAGTATACGCCGAAGCAAGGAATACACTCTGATATCATTCACGGTGAGGTATTTAACACGGATAATTACACACTTCCAAAACTGAATAACGATTATTTACGCTCAATCACTGCTTCAACGGACTCCCTGCTGGAATCTGCACCTCTGAATAATTACAGCCATTTTCAAACCAGAGATGCCATTGTCGATGTATTCAATTATCCCCTCGTCTACATTGAAGGAGATGTGACACTCCAATCTAGTACCCTACTCTCCTTGAATTCGACTACAATTATAATCATTAAAGGTTCTCTTACTTTGGGACAAAATATTTCTTTAGCAAATCCCCAGGAAACCCAAATCCTGGCAACCGGAAATATTATCTTCCAGGCAAATGCCACCGGGAAAAATCTGTTCTGTTACAGCCAACAGAATATTATTGCGACAGATTCTGTCCGGATTCAGGGTCAATTGTATACCGGACAGGATATTCTCATAAAAAACCGCGCAAAATTTACGTATCCTTCATTTTTGGGGACCACTAGTAGTGACGAAGATTCTCCCGAAGGAAAATCCATTCAAATTCTGGACGAAGCCGGTGTAAATGGTTTTGTGTTTGTAGGTGACCATGAGGCATTTGAACAAGATAATCGATTAAAAACCAGCCAAGCTAATCGGATACAATTGCAAACGAAATCACTCTTCACTGGTGGTATTTATTCTCCTGATGTTGCGGAAGTATACAATCAGATAAACGGATTTCTTGCCACGAGATTATCATTACAAAATCTCAACCACACTATCTGGTGGAACTACCTTAAGCAGGTCTCCATACAAAGAGATGATTTGCCGATTCATTATGCAATACCGCCGATTTTCCAAGATAAATCACACCTCAACATCATCTATATTTCTAAAAATCCGGATACTATTCGTGGATTATTGACCGGGGAGAACAATTGATGATACACCAATTTAACCACATTAAAAATTCTTCGGGATTTACCTTGGTGGAAATTTTGGTAACTTCCGTGTTGCTCGTGATTGTCTTTACTTTCGGCATTCTATTTTTCCAGTACCTCGATGATTTGCCGCTCACTAACTTACCGCGAGCACAGGAAGAGATGATGAATCAAATGGATTCGTTATTAACCTATAGCCAAGACTTTGGTGAATTAAATGATACTTTGAAGTTTGATCAAAACTATAAGATAATCCGTGAGATAAACGATCAGCATAGTATGCTGACGAAAATTGAGGTAAAACTGGTACGACAGCATTCAGATTCAATACTGGTAGAGTTATCAACATTTAGAACTAAAAATACCAAAATCTACAAGTATTAAATGCAAAGCCTTTTCCAAGTTATTTTAAGTATAATTAACTATATTACATTAAATTTAACAATATCTATCATTTTTATACATTATTTAACAAGTAACCTATGGTTTTTAATCGTTGGTTTCAAGTTATATTATCGTTTTTATTTTCATTGACATCCTTTCAGATAATATTATTCGTACTAGCTATACAATCTGAACTATACCAAAAATAATTATCACAATACCACCAATCAAAATGATCCATTGTTGTATTTTTAGCGCTCGATCTTCATTATACTTTTTTTTCCCAATATTCAATGGATCCCCTATTTGCAGGATGTCCCTCTCGAAATGTGCTCTACCCAGACTTTTATGGCGTAATACTAGTATCAATCCTATTAATATCCAAAATATTCCAGTCCACATTTAAATGAACCCCGCTAAATCATGGTTTATATATGGGAAATACATACACCAACCCTACTCCCGCTCCACGAGTACCAATGCCCTCTTCCCTAGAAACATCACCTGATCCTAAGTTATATGAACCACTCACTCCCCCTGAATATGCAAATCCGTACAAAATGCCATTTAATCCAGTAGCAACTTTATTGCTGGAATAAGTTGCAGAAGCGCCAAAGTTTGATCCTTCAGCTAATCCTAAATATCCATAAACAGCTCCGTGAGAATCGACTAACACTCCTCCTGCTCCAGGAACCAAAGTGGCGTTTAAATTAATATAAGCTCCATCTTTAAATGAATATACTACCTGAGTAGCCTTTTTGCCAAGACTAGTTTGCGGTTGTGGTAAAGGGTTATTTACAGGATTTGTCACTATTTGAGTTCTCTGATTAATTCCTGATTTTCGTCTTGCCGCCTTCCTGCGGCTCGATTTTGCGGTCTCATAGTCAAAAAACGCCTAGGTGACGTGACTTTTTCCGCCCCATCAGGCGATTTTCAGCC
>Ga0102944_1002201_pt1 | contig 11699 bp, 9 predicted proteins | sample SalPonD_shore_MG_FD_78172 | JGI IMG/M metagenome (GOLD analysis project Ga0102944, IMG submission 78172) | Salt pond soil microbial communities from South San Francisco under conditions of wetland restoration - Salt Pond MetaG... | ecosystem: Environmental > Aquatic > Marine > Intertidal zone >... | reverse complement strand
GCCGCGCCGACGCCGTGCTCGCCGGCCTCCTGCTCGTGAGCGTCCTCGCCGGCGTGATCGCGACGGGGGCCGTCCTCGTCTCCCCGCGGGAGGGCGAAGCGTACACGAGTGCCACGGTACTGACCGAAGCCGGCGGAGGGAACCTCGTCGCCGCGGGATACCCGTCCGAGATCGCCCTGGGCGGCGACGCGGACCTGGTGCTGCGGATCGACAACCACGAGGGCGTCGATACCACGTACACCGTCGTCGCGGAGCTACAGCGGGTCGACACGAGCGGCGACGCGGTGGGCGTCCTCGAGCGCGACCGACTCCTCGAGGAGCGACGCTCGGTCGAGGCGGGTGACACCTGGCTGCTCCGGCACACAGTCGCCCCGGCGATGGCCGGGTCGGACCTCAGGTTGACCTACTACGTGTATCGTGGCGACGCTCCGGAGGTCCCGAACGCGGACAGTGCCTACAGGACCGCGTACATCTGGGTCGACGTCGTTCGTCCCGGCGACAGCGGGTGAGGGCCGCGTCGGACCGGGCCGAGCCCGGTACCGGCCGAGCCCTCTCGCCTCGGGCCCCACGTCACCTGAATCCCCGAAGAGCGGGCGGTACTTCAGTCGATGGAGCCGACCGACGCGCTGGCGGATTCCCACAGACCGGTCGCGGTGGTCACCTCGAGGCCGCTCGCCTCGATGGCATCGAGGGTGTCGACGAAGCTGTCGCGGCTCAGCTTCGACCCCTCGCCGACGTCGTGGTACATGATGGTCAGCGTCTCGTCGTACTCGTCTGCGAGTTCGATGGCGCGCTTCGTCGACTCGAGGTCCGTGCCGTCGACGCGCCCGACGACCATCGGATCGGAGAGCCGTCCCGAGGGTGCCTCGCTGAGGGCGAACCCCAGCTTGTGGTAGCGGCTCGCGACGCGGAGCGACGCCTCGCCGTAGGCGTTGAACGGCCAGATGAGGTGCTCTGCCCCCCGCTCGAAACCGTTCTCGACGAGCCACTCCTTGGAGTCGCGAATCCGCTCGCGCATCACCGCCTCGGTCATCTCGCGGTACGATTGGTGGAACTGCGGGTGGCTCGCCATATCCCAGCCGGCGTCCCGCATCTCCTCCATGCCCGCGAGCGGAATCTTCGAGGAGGTGCCGACGTCGTGTGTGATGACGCCGACGATTCCTGGGTAGCCGTACTCCTGCATCAGGGGGAAGGCCACCTCGTACTGCCGCCGGAAGTTGTCGTCGAAGGTGAGAGCACCCGTCCGGCGTCGGCCTTCGGATGGACGCGCAGCTCGTCGACGAGGAACCGGGCGGTCTCGTCGCCGCCGGTGTACACCTGGATGCCGATCTCGGTGACGTTCGTCAGGTCCGGCGACCCCCGCACGCGCTTCGGTCCCAGGTCGACCCTCGTCCAGCCGGCCTCCCACATCCCCCGGCCGAGGTACAGAGAGTTCTGGTAGTCTGGCGCGGACAGGTTGACCGTGACGATCTCGGACGCCGGCCTCTCGAGGTTGAGCGCGAGCGAGAGGTCGTGCCCCGAGAGGTCGATGCCCTCCTCGAAGGTCCGGTAGATCCACGCCCGGTCGTCCCCGGTCGACGCTTCGACGCGCGCCGACTGCGGTCCGACGAACGTGGAGTCCTCGTCCGCAGAGAGCGTACCGGCTCGGACCTCCCAGCGGGAGAGGTCCTCGAACCGGTCGAGGGGCTCGCCCGCACACCTGAAGGCCGCCCGGCTGTCGAAGTCGTTCAACAGCGGGTCGTCGCCGTCGATTCCGGGATCCGACTCGCAGCGGTCGATCATCGTCGGCAGGGGCTTCTCCGTCGGGGGCGACCGGGTGGGACTGGTCGTCGGGGTGGAGCGCTCGGAACTGCCCCCTCCGAGGCAGCCTGCAGTACCCACCAGCCCGGTCACCCCCGCCTTCAAGCAGGCCCGCCTCGAGATTCTCATGGCACGCGCCGGGCGGAGGGACGGCCGTCTCGTTCGAGGCGTATCGACGTTCGTGCTCGTCGACTCATGCGTCTCACCGGGGGATATCCCGCTGCGCCCATTTGTAATAAGTCTCCTACTGCCGACGGGGATTCTCGAGGAGGTAACGCCGGGCGGTCGGGCATGGCGCCGGGTCGCCGAACGACCCGTTCCCGCCGGCCGTCGTCCGTCCGATTCGTGACTGCCACCCCCGGCCGGTCGCACTCACTCGAGGTAACCGATGTCGCGAAGCCGAGACCTCATCTCGGCGCCGTCGATGAGGTTCCGACTGCTCGACGGCTCGATGGGCTCCCGGTATCCGCGCTCCTCCTCCGGGGCGTCGAACGGTTCAGTGATCGCTACCCCGTCGACGTCGGTGGGGACGCGACACCCCAGGTACCGCAGGGCCGTCGGCATGACGTCGAGGAGCGATCGCTCGCCGAGGTCGGTCGAAGAGACGTCGTCGCCGTGCAGTACCAGCATCCCGACGGGGTGGTTACCCGACGTCCACGACGACACCGAGCGTTCGAACGCCGTCGGGGTCAACCCGCCGTACAGCTCCCAGCCGTCGGCCGGGACGAGCAGCAAGTCGGGCCCCGCGTCGACGTGGTCGCCGTCGTACACGTCCGCTCCGTACCGGACCTCGTCGACGACGGGACGCCCGTCGTGGGTCAACGACCGGAGTTCGTCTGCGATCGACTCCCGAACTCGCTCGTAGTCTCCGTCCAGCCGGTCCCGGTTGAGGTAGACCGGTCCCTGGCTCACCGCCAGCGCCGTCGAGGCCGACCAGTCGATCCGCTCGTCGACCTCCGCGGTCGGGATCGGGTACCCCGGCGAGCGGTCGGCGAAGCCGGGGACCACGTTCGAAAGCAGCCGGGCGACCCGGTTGGGAGAGACGCCAACGGACTTGAGCGCCCGGTACGTCCCGCCCATCACCGCCTCCTCGATCGGTCGATTCCCCTCGTCGTCCAGGACGAGGTATCCACGCTCCTGCAGGTATCGGTTGACCACGAAGGAGTACTCGACGGCGGAGTGGCCGTGGTCGGAGTACACGATCTTCGTGAGGTCGTCGTCGAGCTTCCCGACGTACTCGTCGATGATCTCCCAGCCCCGGCGCGTCTCCGGGCCGTCCCCGAACTTGTGCTGGAGCACGTTGATGTAGAACACCGTCAGGTGGACGTAGTCGTACTCGTCTTCCGCGAGGACGTCCAGCAGCAGCTCGAATCGCGACCGGATGATGTCGTAGGTCCGTTCGAGGCCGTGGTCCGTCGTCACGTCGTCGATGGTGACCTGCCAGTCGTACTCCTCCAGGCGATCCTGAAACGACGGCGGGTGGGTTATGGAACTCGAGATGTCGAGTTCGAACGGCGCGCCGAATCCGGACACCATCATCCCGTCGAGGGGGCCCGGAGGATACGTCAGCGGAACGTTGACGACGGCGGATCGTATCCCCTCGTCGGAGAGGTAGTCCCAGACGTCGGCGGTGTCGAAGGACCGAGCGTCGGGCGTAGTCAGGACGCCGCGCTCCCGGTCGAAGTCCAACCACCAGAACACACCGAGCTTCCCGGGATTCTTTCCGGAGGTAGAACACCGCCACGCCGGACACGTAACCGGTGGGGAGACCGACCGAAGATCTGCCGTCGCCCCGTCGTCGACGAGCGCGTTAAGGTTCGGAAGGTCGTCGTGGAACGACCCCCAGTTCGCACCGTCTAGCCCGAGCGACAGCAAGCGAGTCACGACGCTACCCGCTCCCTTCCGGCGACCGTCGACGCGGCGTTCGGGACCGGTTGGGGTCTCATCGGAGCCTCTACACGTCGTCCCCTGCTATCCGGGTATCCACATTGTTACCCACCTCATACGGATCGAGCCGTTTCGACGATGGACGGCCGACGTGGCGGTGCGGTCGGGGTCGTCGAACCGTCGCAGCTATCCGACTTCGACTACCGGAGGTTCCCGGGGAACCGCCTGCAGTCAGAGGTGGACGGGAGGGAGTCGATGCTCGACCGGAAGGCCATCGACGGAGGGCGAGGGGCCCTGGTCGGGCCACAGTTCGCGGCGTCATCGGGGGTCCGGCCCCGGGAATCCAGCGCATTACAATGCCGGTACGCCGGGGAGCGTCGCCCCACATGCGCGTCCTCGTGTTCGCGAACACCCCCGCGCACGTCCACGTGTACAAGCACGTCGTTCGCCGCCTCCAGCGCGGCGGCCACGACGTGCTCGTCGCGGGTCGTGACTACAGCGTCACGGCGTCGCTGCTGTCCTACTACGACCTGCCCTACGAGCTGTACGGCTACTGCGACACGTCCAAGGGGTCGCTGTTTTCGAACCTGCCGAGGCACTACTTCAACATCGCCCGGCTCTCCCGTCGGTTCCGCCCGGACCTCGTCTTCGGCATGGGCTCGTACTCGGCCCACTCGAGGTTTTTCTCGGGCGCCCCGGTGATCCTGCTCCGCGACTCCGAGCCGGACGGCCTCGACTACCGCCTCTCCCGACCGTTCGCCGAGGCGGTGCTCACCCCGGCCAGCTTCCGGAAGGACCTCGGCGACGGCCACTACGTCTTCTCCGGGTTCAAGGAGAGCGCGTACCTCCACCCCGACGTGTTCTCGCCGGACCCGGGGGTCCGGGACCGCCTCGGGCTCGGGCCGCGCGAGCCGTTCGCCGTCGTCCGGCTGAACGCGTTCGGCTCCCACCACGACGTCGGGGAGCGGGGCTTCGACGCCGCGGAGCGTCGCCGGCTGATCGAGCGGCTCGCCCGGGACGCGACGGTGCTGGTCTCCGACGAGGCGGGGGACGCGGACCTTCGCGGCCTCCCCGCCCGCCCGCTCGACGTCCACCCCGCGCGGTACCACCATGTCCTCGACCAGGCCACGCTCGTCGTCGCGGACACGCAGACGACCGTCACCGAGGCGGCCCTCCTGGGGACGCCCGCGATCCGGTCGAACAGCTTCGTCGGCGAGGACGACATGGGCAACTTCGTCGCCCTCGAGGAGGCTGGCCTCGTCCGCAACGTCCCGACCTTCGAGGGCGTCCTGGCGACGGTCGACGAACTGCTCGGCGATCCCGGCACGGCGCGGTCCTGGGAGCGTCGGAGCGACGCGTTCGTCGAGGGCACGGTGAACCTCACCGAGGTGCTGGTCCGGGTCGCGGCCGGTCACGACGACCTCAACGCCGTCTCCGGCCTCGCCCCGTGGGCCGAGCGACCGCCGGCGACGACTGCCGCTCCCAGGCCCACGGCCGACGGCGAACTGCTGGCCGAGTAGCGGCGTCGGTGGAGTCGGTGCTTGGCGGTCGTGGTCACGGCGACGCCGGGCCGCGGGCCGCTAGCTGGCGCGAGACGTACCTGGGAAGCAAACCGTCCCTACGGCCGGTATTCTGTCATTAACAATGTATCGAAGCGGTACACAGGCGGACGAATGCTGGGAATCGTATCAGCGCCGGCGAGAGACGCCGTCGCGACGGGCGAGGCGCCAACGGTGACGTGCCGCGGTGCGGACGGACCGGAGGGGGTCGGGAGCCAGAGCCCGGGAGCGAACGACGGGCAGGCGGAGGGTGTGGCGAGCGCGGTCGTCGAGCGGGGCACGGCCCGTGGCTAAGGTCCTCTCGGTCGTGGGAGCCCGGCCCCAGTTCGTGAAGGCCGCCCCGACGTCGGCGGCGATCCGGCGGAGCCACGAGGAGGTGCTGGTCCACACCGGCCAGCACTACGACGAGGAGCTCTCTGCGGTGTTCTTCGACGAGCTCGGCATCCCCGAGCCGGACTACAACCTCGGCGTCGGCTCGGCGAGCCACGCCGTCCAGACCGGCGAGATGATGCGGCGGCTCGACGAGGTGGTCGAGCGGGAGTCACCACACCTCGTGCTCGTCTACGGGGACACGAACTCGACGCTCGCCGCGGCGCTGGTCGCCGTCAAGCGGGACCCGCTCCTCGCCCACGTCGAGGCCGGCCTGCGGAGCTACAACTGGGACATCCCCGAGGAGGTCAACCGCGTGCTGACCGACCACTGCTCGGACCTCCTCTTCGTGCCCTCGGCGGGGGCCACAGACAACCTCGCGGCCGAGGGGATCACCGAGGGCGTCCACGTCGCGGGGGACGTCCAGTACGACGCGCTGCTGGGCGCCCGGGAGACCGCCCGGGAGCGGTCGACGATACTCGAGGAGCTCGGGGTCGCCGACGGCGAGTACGTCCTCGCGACGGTACACCGGCCGGCGAACACCGACGACCCCCACCGGCTCGAGGCCCTGATGACGGGGCTCGGAAGGAGCCGGCTGCCCGTCGTCTTCCCCGTCCACCCCCGCACCGAGCACGCGCTGCGGGACTACGGGCTCTGGGGGGCCGTCGCCGGGGACGACACGATCCGTGCGATCGACGCCGTCGGCTACCTCGACTTCGTCCGGCTCCTCGACGGCGCAGAGCGCGTCGCCACCGACTCCGGCGGGGTGCAGAAGGAGGCGTTCTACCTGGCGACCCGCTGCGTCACGCTCCGGCCCGAGACGGAGTGGGTGGAGACGGTCGAGTGCGGCTGGAACGTGCTGGTGGACGCCGACCTGGCGGCGATCGAGCGCGCGCTGGCGAGCGACGAGCCGCTGCCCGAACCGCCATCGCTGTACGGCGACGGGAACGCGGCGGAGAGCATCGCTCGCATCCTCGACGTCCGGCTCCCGGTCGCAGCCGGGACGCGGGAGGGCGAGGGGATCGCCACACGCTCTGCGGACCCCCGGACGAACCGTCGCTGACCCGACCGCCACCGTCCGCGCGACGGCCGTCGGTTCCCGCCAGGAAACGACTCCATAACAATCCCCGGCCTGGGAGAACCACCGGCCGATCGGGGGACACCTGTGCGAACGTTACTCGTCGGTCTGGACGCTGCCTGTGAGCGCGTACTGGTTCCGCTATTCGAATCGGGCGACCTGCCGAACCTCGCCGCCGTCTTCGAGGGCGGGGCGAGCGGGCCGCTCGAGTCGCAGGTCCCGCCGTGGACGGCGAGCGCGTGGCCGTCGCTCTACACCGGGACGAACCCCGGCAAGCACGGCGTGTTCGGGTTCCTCGCCTTCGACGGCTACGACTGGGACGTGGTGGACGCGAGCCACGTCCGCGAGCGGGCCCTCTGGGAGTACCTCGACGAGCACGACCTGCGCAGCGTCGTGGTGAACGTCCCGGTCACGCACCCGCCCCGGGAGTTCGACGGGGCGCTCGTCCCCGGCTACGCGGCGCCCGACCCACCGGACTGTCACCCCGAGGGGCTCCTCGACGAGATCGAGTCGGCGGTCGGCCCCTACCGGGTCTACGCGGACGACGAGGGCGGCACGACGGACGACGCGGAGGGGACGGTCGCGGACCTCTGCGACCTCGTGGCGCTCCGTGGAGAGACGTTCCGGTACCTCGCCGATCGCTACGATCCCGACTTCGGCTTCGTCCAGTTCCAGGCGACGGACACGGTCTGCCACCAGCTCCCCGAGACCGACGCCGTCCGCCGCGTCTACGGGGCGGTGGACGACGAGGTCGGGGAGATCCTCGACGACTGCGACCCCGACGTCGTCGTCGTGGCGAGCGACCACGGCATCGGCCCGTACGAGCGGCGGGTGGCGGTGAACGAGGTGCTGCGGCGGGCGGGGCTCGTCGAGACGACCAGCCGGGGGAGCGGGATGCCCACCTGGGCGACGATCCGCGAGGCGGACCTCCGCGGACGGGCGAGCGGGTCGGGGCCCCTCGGCCGCGCGTCGGCTCGCCTGGTCGGGGCCGCGGCCCGACTCGGGCTCAGCGCCCAGCGCGTCGGACGGCTCCTGGGACGCCTCGACCTCGACGACCTGGCCCTCCGGCATGCGCCCGACTCCCTGCTGCGCGCCGGGAGCGAGCGGGTCGACTTCCCGAACTCCGTGGCGTACGCCCGCTCTCGGGTCGAGTGTGGCGTCCGGATCAACCTCGAGGGACGCGAGCCAGAGGGGATCGTGGCCCCGGACGAGTACGAGGACGTCCGCGATCGGGTCATCGACCTGCTCTCCGCCCTCGAGACCCCCGAGGGTGAGCCGGTGTTCGAGACGGTCGCCCGCCGGGAGGCGTTCTTCGACGGGCCGGAGTCCGGGCGGGCCGTGGACGTGGTCGCGGTCCCCGCCGACTACGACAGCTACGTCACGACGTGGCTCACGGATCGCGTGTTCCCCCCCACCGAAGACCGGCTCTGGGACCACAAGCGGGACGGCGTGTTCGCCGTCGCCGGCGACGGCGTCGACGCCGACGCGTCGGTCGACGGGGCCCACCTCTTCGACGTGGCGCCGACCGTGCTCGCGACCATGGGCGTCCCGGCCGCCGAGCGGATGGACGGCCGGACGCTGCCGCCGGTCAGCCCCGCCGGCGAGCGTGCCTACGACTCGCGCGCGGATGGGGAGCGGACGGTCACCACGTACGACGCCGTCGAGGATCGCCTGGCGGACCTGGGCTACCTCGAGTGACCGGGGGGGACCACGCTGCTCGCGCGTCCGCTTCGACCCGCGCCGCTACGACCGGCCGTAGCCGAGGAGGTGGCTCCGCACCCGGAGGTACTCGGCCAGGGCGTAGGCCATCCACGCCTCGCACCACCGCATCAGGACGTGGCGCTTCGTGTGGAAGCGATACTTCCTCGAGTAGAACCGGCCGTCGCCTGCGTAGAGGTGGGCCAGCGTCCAGTCGATGATGCGCTCTGCGAACCGGTAGTCGCCGGCGTACGTGAACACGAGGATGCCCTGGGCCGCGGCGTGGACGTCCCGCGGGTAGGGCGACGACTCGTCGAAGTTCGGGACGCCCGTCGGCTCGAACAGCGTGTCCCGGTAGAACGAGAGCGCCGGGCGGAGCACCTCGTCGAACGCCGTCGAGCCGGTGACCTGCCGGTACTGCTGGAACGACTCGATGACGAATCCGTTGTGGTGGCTGTCCATCGAGAGGTGCGACGCCTCCGGAGGGTCGCGGTAGTACCAGCCGCCGACGTCGGTCTGCTCGCCGGCGACGTAGGCGAGGAGCTTCCTCGCTGCGTCCCGTAGCATGGACTCGCCCGTGTGGTCGTAGAGGTCCACCAGGAGGCGGGCCCCGAGGGCGACCGCGTTCAGGGTGTAGTGGTCGCCGTCGTCGCTGACCTTGTAGTTGATCCGCGCCCGCTCGCCGTCCTCCTCGTACCCGAGGTCGTCGAACACGAAGTCCGCGGCCGTCCTCGCGACGTCTCCGTACCCGCCGCCGAACTGCTCGTCGGCCCGGAGCAGGGCCTTGACGCCGAACGACGTGCCGACGACGCCCGGCGTCCCGGCGGGCACGACGCCGTCGAGCGTCTGGACGTCGTGGGGGTGCGTACAGCAGAAGCCGCTGTAGCCCCGCGGGTGCTCGTCCAGCAGCCACTCCACGAGGTCCCGGGCGTCTCGGGCGTGCGTCTGCCGCTCCGTCAGCCGGTACGCCTCAAGGCTGGCCATCGCGAACAGCGCCGCGCCCATGAAGTTCCGCCGCTGGTCGACGCGGAAGAGCGGCCGGAGGTTGACCGGGGCGCGCTTGATGCCCTCCTGGACGGCGAGGTTCAGCCACTTGTTGTCGACGGGGAACTGCTGGAGGAACTGGCTACTCATGCCGTCGCCGTAGTCCCAGCCGGTGTAGTCGCGCTCGCGGGCGTAGGCGAGCGTCCGGAGGAGCAGGTCCAGCCGGTCGGACGGCACCTGTGACCCGGGGGACTCCCGGATGGCGGTCGTCGTCATTTCGCCAGCGTCCGGTAGGCTCGTTTGGCGACCGCCATGCCGACGCCCCCCGACTCGACGGAGTACTGGGGGACCAGCTCCCCCCCGAACTTCGCCTTGTAGTTCGCGAGCCGGGGGTCGTTCGCCCCGACGAGGTCGTACCCGGAGACCGACTCGAGGGCCGGGTCCTCGATGACGTCCGTGATCACCGCCCAGTGAAGGACGCCGTTGACGCTCGTCCCCTCGTGGGTGGCGGCGACGCCCCCCTGCCAGAACATCGCCGCGTCGTTCGAGTAGAGGATGGTTGCCCCGCCCAGGTAGTCCCCGTCGTCGTCCCGGACGACGTAGACCCGGCAGCGGTCGCCGAGGGCCTCGACGAGGTCCGCATACAGCGGCCGGGACAGCGGGATTCGCTCGCCGTACTCGTCGTATCGCGCGTCCACGTCGTCGAAGATCCGCATCGCGGACTCGACGCCCTCGACGGCGACCGTCACGTCCAGGTCGAGCCCCTCCCGGACGTCCTTCCTGAGGTCGCGGTTGAACCCAGAGAGCACGTCGTCCGGCGTCGCTCCCGCGAGGTCGAGGACGTACGTGAAGCGGGCGTCGACGTCGAGGTCCGCCCACTTGAACGGCCGCGGGTCCACGTAGGACGGCGCACACTGGATCCACACGAGCGTCCGGGGCGAGCGGGCGTCGACCGCGTCGAGCACCCGCTCGACCAGCGTACCGTTCGCCTCCTCCCGCTTGCGCCGCTTCGGGCTGTCTGTGGTCACGAGGGGGCCCAGCCGGTCGGCGCCCGACGCGGGTGCGGGCGAGAACACCATCCGCCCGGGCCCTCGCTCACGGACGAACACGGGGAACAGGCCGACGACCGCCTGGCCCTTGTAGGCGGCGTACAGCCGGAGCTCCCCCGCGGTGTGCCGGTCCAGCACATCGAGGGCCTCGGGAGTGTGGAACACGTCGAAGCCCGTCTCAGGCAGCGCCCGCTCCCACGTCCGGAGGTCGACCTGTTCCAGTCGCATCTTCTCGCCTGCGGTGGGCGGGGCGCGCCCTTTGTTATCGATCGCATACCGTTCGGGGACGCCCCGGCCGGCGTCTCCCCGGCGACGAACCGGTCCGCGATCGGCGGGATCACACGACGACCTCGCGGGCCGGTTATTTTGGAAGGAAGCTGCTAACCGCTGGAGACTGCATCGAGACGATTCCACGCGTCCCCCGGAGACGGAGCGCCGCGAGGATACATTCGGGGATGCGGGCTCGGTCGGGGATTTACGCACCTAACTTACGGGTAAATTTGGGTCTTACCTTCAGCTTGAATGTGATTCGCAAGAACGAACGAGACGACGATATACCATAGGTATCCACTGGGCGTTCTCGGAGCGTACAGGATGCGATTCGAGTGGGCTGCTCTCCTCTAGCACCCTCCGACCGCAGTCACCTATCCCCGGTCGTTATTCGACCAAGGGTACGAGGAGAGTGAGGGGTCACTGTCGTTCGCGGCGCGGAGGCGATGCACAAGTACTCCGAGCGCGACGAACATTCCGGTAATCCCGATCATTAGCGGCCAGGCCGTCACATTCGTAACGTTATCGAGCAGGAACGCGTTCGTTCCCCAGACGATAGTGAGCGTGGCGATGGATGCAAGCCCCAACAGGTAAAGCTGAATCCCCTTATCGAATGCAGTCACGCTTCGATTACGGATTAGGGACGTAACCCCGTTCGCCCCAACGGAGCCCTCAGACCGACCTTCCTCTTGGACGCGACGGCTACCGCTCGGCGGGTGAACGAACGAAAAACTACAGCGAGTCTAAGCTCGCTGGAGGTTCGCCGCGCGCGGGCCCTTGGGGCTCGACTCGATGTCGAACTCCACAGCCTGCCCTTCTTCGAGATCCGGTCCGCCGACGTCCTCCATGTGGCACCGAGGGAATCGTCGAATCCGCGTCCTCCTCGCTCGTCGTTCTCGTCGCGTCGATGGAGCCGTCGGAGCCGACGTCGTGGTAGAACCGGAACAGGACGTTCTGGGCGGCGTCGCCGCCGTCGGAGCCTGTCAGGGAGAACGAGACGGTCAG
>Ga0102944_1002200_pt1 | contig 11702 bp, 6 predicted proteins | sample SalPonD_shore_MG_FD_78172 | JGI IMG/M metagenome (GOLD analysis project Ga0102944, IMG submission 78172) | Salt pond soil microbial communities from South San Francisco under conditions of wetland restoration - Salt Pond MetaG... | ecosystem: Environmental > Aquatic > Marine > Intertidal zone >... | reverse complement strand
GCCCTCACGCGTCCCGATCCCGCCGGTACCGCTCATGCACGGATTCCGGAGCACGCCCCGGCTATAAATTCCTTGTCTCAATGGCAGAGATTTGCTACACTTTTGCGCAGTTAAATATATTGACATTAAACGATTACGCCGGACGGGGCCGGATTCGGCTCCCCGGATTGAGTGGAGACACTCGTATAGACTGGTGGGAAGAAAAAATTAATGCATCACACATTCCCATTTTTATCGTATATTTGCGTGATGCCTAGAGGTGTATGAGATCAATCAACGATGGGACTTGGAGGAATTTTCATGTGGGTGTTAATTGCCGTTGCGGCAGTTATTATTGTCCTGATTCTCTTCGAATATAGAATTCGCCGGCCAGATCGGATCATCCTGTATGAATCCCGGGGATTTGTGAAATCCAGGCGGGGGCGGTTTTATCCGCAACATTTCAGCCTGTCCATTCCGGCGAACGTGCTGTCTTCGGTTCTGGAGATCCAGGTAGAAGCCCAGGGAAAACTGGGCGCGTCGGTCCGGCTGGACGTCTCCGTGGCGGCCCATCCGGATCACCTGCACCAGCTGATCCGGGCCGGTGGCTGGCAGGAAGATACGGTGGCCAAAGCCCTGGACGAACTGAAGCTCATGCTGCAGTCGCTGGTCCGGCGGTTCGCCGAGAAATACGAAATGGAAGAACTCACCACGGAAAAACTCTCCTCGTACCTCCAGGAAGAAATCGGAACGGAGGTCACGCAGCTGGGCCTGGAAGTGATCTCGGTGAACATCCAATCCATCGAACCGGCGGACGAGGAAATCGCCGAGGCCATGCGGAAACGGGAATCCGCCCGGATCCTGGAGCAGACCGAGAAAACCAACCAGCAGGCGCGGGTGTCCGCCGCCAAGGCCCGGGTGGCCGCCGACGAAGAGATTACGGCTTCCGAGCACAACCTGGAGCTGAAGCGGCTGGGGCTGAAGCAGGCCCGGGAAGAACAGGAGGCGAACCTGGCCCGCCTGCGTACCGAAGAGGAACTGGAACGCCGGCGCATGCAGCTGGAAGTGGACGACCAGGAAATCGAACTGCTCCGGAAAAACCCGGAACTGCTGGTACTCAATCCCCAGGTGGCTCGCCTGGCTGAAGCCAGCCAGCGCCTGAAGAACGCCCGAACAGTGGTCTCCCTCTCCTCCGGCGACCTGGAGGAGGAATCACCGATTGTCCAGCTGCTCCAGAAACTGCTGCAGAATGTCAGCCGGGCCGCGGGCAGCATCCGCTCCGAAGATCAGCGGGAAAACTGACCGCATTCGCCGATGTGGACCGACCCTTCGGCACGTCGCATTCCGTTCCCCGGATGGCGAGCTTGCCGCCGCGAAGACGCGATATATTTGCAACCGCAGCTACGTAACCGAATGCACCCATGAATTCAGACAGAGAGCAACTCTCCGTTTTTAAAATACAACCCTTAAAAGCGGCGAAAGTATCGGAAATCAGCGAAACGACCGCCGGATCTCCCGTCCCGCCGGAGGATCGGGTCAATTTCCATATCGGCCACCCGGTGTGGGACCCGGGGCTGGTGGCCCGGTACCGGCAACTCGCCTTTGATCTCCCCGAGCCTCCGCTTTCCGGGAATCCCCGGGAGTTCCGCACCCTGCTGGAGGAATCCGCCTGGGACGAAGACCAGTACGAAGCCGTGGAGTTCCTCTGTGAGACCATCGATAAAAGCGTGCAGTATATGCCCAGAGGCGGCTTCTCGGCCAAAGCCCCCAACCGGCTGGCGACCCTGGCGTTAGAATGGTTCACCGAGATCCAGCAGGAGCCCCTGGAGTACGACCTGGGCGAAACCAGCGGGCGCCGGGAACTGATTTTTTCCAGCGGGGGGATCCTGGAAGGCCTGCGGGTCTTCCTGCATGCCATTGCTCACCACCTGGCCCGTCTGCCGGCCGAGGTTTTGTTGTTCCGGACAGATCTTCCGGACCATCTCACCCGGTACGACAGCTTGGATTTTACGCCCCTTCCCGCGGATGAAACCCGGGCCCTTGAGGCGATCCACGCCCGGCTGAGCCGGTCACCGGAAACACCGCACTTTCTCATCCTGGGTGCTGTTCCCAGCGAACGCACCCGCCGGTCCCTGCGCCGGATCAGCCTGGAGCAACCCCTCTTTTTCGTGGAGGTCAACGGCGCGTCCAACGATCTCTCCCTGGCCAGAGAAGCCGGCTTGCTCAACCGGGTCTTGCGCCTGATCACGCCCGGCAGTATCGACCCGGCCCTCTCCGAATCCGCCGTCACTTTCGTGGCCGGGAACGCCGATTTTATCGCCCTGTTCGAAACTATCCATTTCCAGCTGAAGGGCGCCCCGTCCGCCGCCGAAGTGGAATTGCTCGCGTATCTGCTGGATAAAAAATTTCACCAGGAAGAACCCACTACCCTGTTTACCCCCCCGGAGATCCCCCCCCGGCCGTCATTGGACACCGATCATCAACTCGATGCGGACCCTCCGGGCAACGATCCCGGCAGCAGAGTGGCGGCCCGCCTGGAACACCTGGTCCGGGAACGCACCGAATCCATGGCCGCCCTCACCGACCGGCTGTTTTATACCGGTGAACGGTCCCGGCAGCGCCTGGCCGAAATCGGGCCCGGCGAGTCACGGCTGGCGGATCCCTTTGCCGGGCACCTCCGTTCCGAGGTGGTGCAGGAGTTTTTTCAACAGATAGATTCCCCCGGCTGGCAGCGGGAGCTGGAGCAAGCCTTCCTGTCCGCCTTCGTGTCTCATCACCCGGAATACGATCCCGACGCCTGTACGGTGGTCAGCGGGTCCGCCCGTACCGCTCTCAGCCTGTTGGGCTTCCAGTGTGGCATCGACGAGGTGGTGGTGCCGGATCTTTCCTGGACCTATCATCACTGTTTTCCGAACATCACCCCGGTTCCCCTGGGGGAACATCTGGCGCTCGATGCGGACGCCGTCATCGACACGGTGCGGCAAAAACTGGAAGCGGATCCGGACTGGGGCGCTCACGGCGCGGTCGCCATCAACAATCCGCACAATGCCAGCGGAGAGGTATTCGATGAAGCGGAGGTGACCCGGCTTCTCACCTGGCTCCTGCAGCACGAAGTGTTCGTCATTGACGATTTAGCGTATCAGGACGTGGCCCCGGCCGGGCGGCTGACGGGACCCAAGTCATTGCGGCAGATTACGCAGGAGCTCCTGGACGGCGGCTACCTCCGCCGCTCACAGGCCCAATACCTTATGACCGTACACGCGCTCTCGAAAACCGACTGCTTCGCGGGCGCCCGCCTGGGGGTCGCGGAGATCCTGCACCCGGCGCTTCGGGCCACCTTCCGGCACCTGAACAGCCTCATCCAGCCGAATTCCACGGCGCTCCTGCTGGCTTATCTGTTTTACCGGAACGGCCCCCAACAGGTCCGGAGTTTCTGGACCGCCCGGAACCAGGTATTCAACCGGCGGATGGAAGCGCTGGAATATGCGCTGAGTCACCTGCCGGACGAACGCAATCCCTATCATATCGATATCCGGCGGCCGCGGGGAGCGATGTACCCCCGGCTGGTCATCCGGGACCTCCCGGCCGGGATTTCGCTGGACTGGCTGGCCACGGGCCTGGCAGCCCGGGGCATCGGACTGGTGCCGCTCACCACCTTCGCCCGGACCGCCCGGGGATATGAACTGGGCCGCAAGAGCTTCCGCCTGACCCTGGGTGGGGGCGATCCCGCCGAGATCCTGACCCGGAAAACCCGCCGGGTCCTCATCGAGCTGAACCGGATTATCGCTGACGAAGCCGCCAACTACACCCGCAAATCGCTGCCGGTGCGGCCGCAACCCCATGATCGCACCGGCGCCCGCTACCTGGAATCCGTCCCCCGGCACTGGGAGTCCATCCTTCAAGGGCTCAGCCGGCTGAGTAACAAACAGTTCCACCGGCAGTCCCGGAAAATCATCGCCAACGGGGGCGCCGTCTCCGATCAGGAATTTATCGAAGAGTATCTGCCGGACCGGCTGGATACGTTTACCCGCCGGTTCCGGGACCGGCTGTATATCGCCGAAACCATTATCTCCCAGAACCGGAGCAATCAGAAGGAGCGGGTCCTCCAAATCCTGGATCAGGAATTCTACAAGGAGTCTCTGGCCGACCGGACCGAACAGTTCCGGCATCGCTTATTCGATCGCACGGTCCACCCCACCCAGATGTATTCTCTGGAGGTGGACGTGGCCGTTAACCAGATCATCGACTTGTTGATCCACAAGCAAACCGTCCCCTCCGGGCAGATAGAAGACCTTTCCGGACAGCTGGTACGGGAATATTTCGGCATCAACGTTCCCATTCTCTCCGTCGAGGAGACGGACGAGCTGGGGACCGACCTCGGGGCCATGATCGAAACCGAGGAATGGACCCTGTTCAAATCCGGGATGCACGCCCCCCGGCTGCTCTCGTTCTGGGGCGACTGGGACGGCAGTACCCGGCCGTCCGGCCAGGGACACCGGCTGGTGGCGGCGGCGCTGACCAGAAACGTTACCCACATGGCCCATCTCCTGGAAATGGTGATGAAATACGACTCCTCCGTGGACGTGGACAGCGAGCTGCTGGATCAGATCCGCCGGCTGGACGGCGATAAACAGAAGTTCTGGAACCTGCTCAACAAAATCACCTCGCTGACCAATCAGCTGGAAAAGCGCTACCAGCAGGTGCTGCCCTACAATTACCGGCCCGGCCGGTTACGCCGGCTGGGAATGCGGCTCCATCTGGCCCGGGATCCCATGACCGCCCTGTGGCAGCACAACGACCGGCTGGAACGGCGGATGGTCAAACTCCGGAGCCAGCGGCGGGAAGGCCTGGAATATTACTTTGCCCTGAACAAACGCCTCCGGAAAACTCTGTACGCCAACCAGGACGCCATCCTGCGCAACCTGGATCATCCCGATCTGGCGCTGCGGGCCGGATTGTATCGCAGTTTCCTCAAGCGGTTCGTCCTGACGCCCCGGATTCACCAGAAGATGATCCTGGCCCAGGATCAGTTCGGCATCGATACCACCGTGTACAACATCATGGAGATCAACGAACTGGCCGGCAAGTATGGCAATCCCGGGATGGTGCTGGGCCTCCAGGTGAGCATGTCCGACGATCCGGAAGCCTTCATCGCCCTGGACCGCAAGCTCCGGGCCCGGCGGGAAGATCTGCTTCGCAAGGAGGAAGGCCTCACATTGCCGCCGGTGTACATCATTCCGTTATTCGAAGAGGTGGAGGTCGTCCGGCACCTGGAGGACTACCTGGACAAGGTCTGGGAGTACGCGGTCCATAGCCGCCGGCTGGAACAACAGCCCGCGGACCGGTTCTGCGAGATGGTGTGCGAACTGTTCGTGGCCGGCTCCGATCTCAGCCAGCAGGTCAGCCAGCCCACCGGCGCCGCCCTCTACCGGGAAGCCAAACACCGGTCCATCCGCTGGCTGGCGAAGCGCGGCCTGGTGGAAAACGTCCGGATTAAATTCGGCAGCGGCGAACCCATGCAGCGCCAGGGTGGCTATTACGATCTCCATTCCGGCGAAGCCGCCATCGGGTCTTCTCCCCAGGTGGAAAAACGCCTGGAGCGGTTCCTGGATTCCGCCTCCCGCAAGAGCACTCAGTTCGCCCGCAGCCCGCTGCGGGGCGTGTGGGCCAGCGGCGAATTCCGAACCTTCCAGAGCAATATCTTCGAACACCTCCGCCGGTTAACGGCCGGACAGCGGGCCGACCTGTTTTACCACATTAATGCCTCCCAGCACGCCTACGAAACCGAACTGGCCCGGGCCGCCGAACCGCTGCTCTCCACCCGACTGCGCTTTGAAAAACGCGGCCTGCAGGAGCTGGAAATGCTCACCCTGGGCCGGCAGGACGAAACCTACGAGGAATTTCTGGACCTGGTCACGAAAAATTATCGTCAGATATTGTACGGCCGGGAAGAAGACGTGGTCGGCCTCCATGTCATCTCCTACTTCATCGCCAGAACCACCCCCGCCCTCCGGGACCGGCCCGTGGTGCGCCCCAGCTCGGGCTCCGGGGAAAAGCGGGGCCAGCAGATCGTGGAACGGATTGCCCAAACCCTGCCCCTGTCACGCCATGGCAGCCTCTTGCGGGCTATCGGGCACAACCGGGCGCAAACCATGATCATGGGGGTGAATCAGCTCACCACCGGCCTGTTCCGGGCTCTGGGAGAATTCAGCGAAGCGCATGCCAGCGGTAACGAAGCCGTCGCCGCTATCAGCGACCGGATTCTGCCGCATCTGCCGGTCCACGATATCCTCCATACCCTGCGCCTGTATCACGATACCACGCTCCATTATATCCAGCGGTTGGAACAGATTTTTCCGGCCGGAAATTCCGCTTTTTACGGACTGCGCGAAGACACCGACTCCATCGCCGGCTATCTGAGCCTGTTCCAGAAAGAACTGTTACGGCGGCAGGGCCTGCAGCCCACCGATTTCTTCAACGGTAACCATATCAATCCTCAGCTGTTGCCGGCCCTCCGGCCGGACATTGCGGTTCTGATGCAACCTGATCTGTTTAATACCGACCGGGAACAGTTCGATGTCCAGATTGGTGATACCCCCGATGAAGCCTGGCGCAAAGAGGCTTACCAGCTGCTCCAGCTCCCCCTCACAATTCGCGCCTGGCGCGAAAAAATCTGGCGCCTGATCGAAGCCCCCATCCGGCAGCAGGTAGAGAGTTTCGTCAAACTCGCCATGGCCATTCACACCCTCTCCTCCGGCGCCGGCGGCGACCAGCTGCCATTCTCTACCGACCCGGCCCGGGCCGTGCGCCTGGGCACCCAGGTCACCGAATCCCTCCGGGGCGTCGGCGATGACTCCATGCGCCAGTTCCTCTCAGCCGTGGTCCAATATCTGACCCAGATCCCCGAAACTATGTCCGAAGTGCCAATCGACGTCATCCGGGCTCTCCGGGACGTGGAACGGATCGTAAAGATCGAGGAACAAGCACTGGGGGAAAAAGACCAGGTCCTGTTCCGGTTTTATCTCCTGCAGATCGCCCGCCTGGCCGGAGAGAACGGATAACCCGCTCCCTCCCCACATCCCATCGCTCTTGTCCGGTGACATCCGGCACTCTATCATCTCCGGATCCCGCCGTCCGGATCTGACCCCATCCCCGTCACTATTTAAGAACACGCGGGAAACTCTTATGTTATATCATTGAACCGGAACGGAATACGCAAATACCACAAGAAACCACCGGAGGTGCAGCATGGAACACCTGACGCTTCAGGACGTCACCGTCCCCCGCATCGGCCTGGGAACCTGGGCTCTGCGCGGCCGGCAGTGTACCGAGACGGTACTGACAGCCCTGGACATGGGATACCGGCATCTCGATACCGCCCAGATGTACGGTAACGAGGCAGAAATCGGGACGGCGCTCTCGGACACCGGCATATCCCGGGAGGACATCTTCCTGACCACCAAAATCCTGGAATCGAATCTGCGCCGGGACAGTGTGCTGCGAAGTGTGGAGGACAGCTTGCGGCAGCTCCGGACGGAGTACGTGGATCTGCTGCTCATTCACTGGCCCAGCAGGTCCGTCCCCATTCCCGAAACCATCCGGGCCATGAATGCCCTGCAGGAAAACGGGAAGGTCAAACATATCGGGGTCAGTAATTTTTCGGTCTCCCAAACCCGCGAGGCGCAGGAGGCCTCCGAGGCACCCCTTTTTACAAATCAGGTGGAATATCATCCCATGGAGAACCGGGAGGCGCTCCGCCGATTCTGCCGGGAGCACGAGATGATGCTGACTGCGTACAGTCCTTTGGCCAAGGGCCGGGTCAACCGGAATCGGACTCTGAAGGAAATCGGCAGCCGGCATGGGAAATCCGCGGCCCAGGCAGCCCTCCGCTGGCTCATCCGCCAATCCAACGTCGTCGCGATTCCCAAGGCGGCCAGCCGGGATCATCTCATGGAAAACCTGGACCTCTTTGACTTTGAACTCAGTGACGAGGAAATTCGGGAGATTAACGCACTGGGATCCTGAGATCACTTAACCTTGTGGAGAACCGGAAGGGACGTCCGGCTGGTTTCCGGTGTCGGGAGCAGATTTCTTCGGTTCGGCCTCCTGCCCGGCCTTCGGAAATTTGGGGCCTTCGCCGTCTTCCAGATACCGGTCCCAGATAAATCCCAGGTCTGCCCGGATGCTTTCGTTGCTGATGCCGAACTGTTTCAATGAGGAATTGGTATGTTTTTTTTGTTTGGAGTGCCCCTCCCCGTGGTAGAGTTGCTCCCAGTACCGTTCGTCCGGGGTAATCCCGGCAAACCGAAAGAACCGGGCCATCACCCGGGGCAGATCGCCGGTGAGTTCGTGAAACAGGATCACCATAAGTTGATCCTCGGGGATGCTCGCCTTGATTTCCTCAAAATAGCGGTACAGCTGGACGCTCCACTGGTATTTCTTCCGAAAGTAGGCGTTCCGTTCGGGCTCTGTAAGCAGCGGGGAGACGAACTGGCTGGTAAACGACAAAAACGACCGCATGGTATTCTGCGGTGAACGCACCATGTAGACAATCTGGGCGTCGGGAAACACTTCCAGGATGGTCTCCAGACGAAAAATGGAGGGATTGCACTTGGCCACGATCTGCTTCTTGCCGGTGTACAGGATCTGCCGTTTCAGGCATTCCCGGAAAAAAATCAACGAGCGGCGGTTCTCGCGCGCATCATTCCATCCCAGCTTAAATCCCAGATCGCCATATTCATCATCGATCAATAGCCAGGGAGCAAACACGGTCAGCATTTCCGTATCCAGCCGGTGCAGAAAGAGTCCTTCATCCTCCTCGACCGCCTGCAGCCGGATTTCGTGCCCCTTCCGGGCCGACTGCAGCACATCCAGATTCAGGCGCTCCAGTATCCAGATGACAGGGGAAAAGAGTTTGCGCTGCACCAGCGACGGAAGGGCCATCTCCCAGGTAGAAAACATGGTGACCTGTCCGGATTTGTACACTTCCTTCTGGAAAAAAGTGGTTCCGCTCCGGGGATGTCCCATGATGAAAACCGGCTTGTCGATTTGAATCTTTCGGAGCGCGGGGAAAAATACCACGTCCAGGAGCAGGCAGGCGCGGGTGAACAGATAAAAGAGGGGAGCCAGTACGATCCACAGGACCCAGAGACCATACTGTTTATGTTTCCAGAGTACGTGCAGCACCGTCCCTATCCGGCTCATGGTCCCGGGGGGCTTCTTCTGCTGATCCTCCGTGTGCATGGTCTCACCCGTCTTTTTTTATTCGCCAGTTCAATATATAAAAAATATATCACATTTGCGGTATGCAGAATAAAAAACGGGCAACGCCCGATAATTCAGGATCCGTGGAATTGGTTGCCTTCCTTGGTCTGAATCGGCGGGCGATTCCCCGAGATCTTCGCCCGGATTTTATCGATCCCCAGAACGATCAGCGCCAGGATACTCAGAAAATAGTAATCGATGAACCGCCAACCGATGAGCACGGTCCCGATAATGCGATGAGGGAGGAGGGTGCCGAAGAGAATCAGGAACATCCCCTCCGCCCCGCCGGAAGCCCCGGGAGTCGGGACTACCGTCATCAAACTGAACACCACGAGCTGCATGATGGAAAAGCGAACCGGCTCCACGGAATACCCCAGGCTCAATACCAGGGCGGTCACCACCGAATACCGGGCGCTCCATTGCAGGCCGGCCAGAAATATATTCAGCGCGAAACGCAATTTGCCGCGTTTCACCATGGAATGATACAGCGGCTTGAAGTCACGCCAGAACTTGCGCAGTTTCTTACGCCAGCTGGAGAATACCCCCACTTTCCAGAGGATAAACAGGACCACCAGGATCCCGAGGACCACCAATCCGGTCACCAGCAAAAAATGCTGCGAATCCAGGATCGACCGCTTCAGAAAAGTCCGCAGGCGGGGCGCCTTCCAGATGCCCGAGATGAGGATAGCAGGCGGCAATCCGACCAGGTAAAAGGTGAGATCCTCCACGGAGGCAATGGTGGTAAGGGACACCGATTCGCCGAACGAAACCCCCCGCTCGTAGAGCATGGCGGTCTTCACCGGTTCGCCTCCCAGGGCCGTGGGGCTGATTGCCGCGCCCAGCTCGGACATCATCGAAATCCGGAAACCCTCCCAGTAGGAAAATTTGTGGTCCAGGAATTTCATCCAGTTCAATAATCGCAGGGTTTTGGTAAACCAGGGGACCAACCGGAACAGGGCCGCCAGTAAAAAAAACCCCGGAGCGAAGGATCGGACTTTCAGCAGATCGGAGGAATCGGTGAAGATCAGGACAAACGCGATACTGACCGCCACACTGACCGGCAGCAGCCATAATAACCGGCGGACGATTTTTTTAATGTCGAAAGAGGTCTCGGTGGCGATGGGAGGATTCTCCTCTTCCTGCTCCGTTTCCGTTGAATGAAGGGGTGAAAGTTTAAAAACCTGAGTCGGTGGGAATAAGACTGGCGGCTTCTGACTCCGCCACTTTGCCATTGCTCGACGGATGATCCAGCAAGGACCGATAGCTTTCGAACAGCTGTTGATTCACTTTGTCCCAGGAGTGTTCCATGACCAGTGACCGGGCGTTGGCTCCCAATTGCGTTCGCAGGGATTCGTCGTTCAGCAGCCGGGCGACTTTTTCTGCCAGGTCTGCCGGCCGGTTCGGCTCCGCGAGAAACCCGTTCACACCATCCTGAAGGAGGTTGGCAACCCCGCCCTGGCGTACGCCGACCACCGGGATACCGGACGCAAAGGCCTCCTGTACCACCAAACCGAACGTTTCGGTGGTGGACGGGAAAACGAAAATATCCGAAGAGGCGTACCACTGGGACAGTTCGCTTCCGGACAGCGTCCCGGTGAAATGTGCCTCCGGCAATTGCCGGGCCAGGTCCTGTTTCATGGGGCCGTCCCCGACAAACACCGCCCTGAAGCGGTATCCCTCGCTTTGCAGCTGGTTATACGCCTGGATCAAGTCCGCCAAATCCTTCTCTTTCACCAGGCGGCCCACGAATAACAACACCGGCAACTCCTCGCCGCCCAGCAAGCGACGAATTCTGGAGCTGCGGAAATCAGGAGAAAAGCGTTCGGTGTCGATCCCATGGGGTAATAACTCTACGTTACGGATACCCTGATGTGTCAGGTCATCCCGCACGCTCTGGGATGGCACGAAGGTTTTTCCGCACTGGTTGTAAAACCACCGGAGATATTTCCAGCCCAAGCCCTCCAGCCTTCCGAATCCGTAATACTTGAAATACGACACAAAATGCGTATGATAACTCCCGACCGCCGGCAGCTCGTGTTTCCGGGCATACTTCAACCCATAGATGCATAACGGGGTCGGGCTTACCACATGGACGATATCCGGAGAAAACCCGTCTAGGTAATCGTCCAGGTTTTCGAATAACGGGAAACTTATCCGATATGCCGTGTACATGGGAAAGGGGATAGATCGAACTTTCCGCACCCGGTTGCTGAGAAAATGCGATTCGTCCGGCTTAAACGGGGATAAAAATCGGAATTCGACTCCTTTGGCTTCCATATACCGGGAAATCTGGATCAGGGTGTGGCTGACCCCGTCCATGTTGGGCGGTAAACTTTCCGTAAAATAGGCAATCTTCATCGATTAGCAATCGCTAATTGTCTATAGTTACTAATCATATTACGTAGATCTAACATAAATTGAAAGCGCAGACTCGAAAAAAACATAGGGGAGGCCGGAGT
>Ga0102944_1002198_pt1 | contig 11706 bp, 9 predicted proteins | sample SalPonD_shore_MG_FD_78172 | JGI IMG/M metagenome (GOLD analysis project Ga0102944, IMG submission 78172) | Salt pond soil microbial communities from South San Francisco under conditions of wetland restoration - Salt Pond MetaG... | ecosystem: Environmental > Aquatic > Marine > Intertidal zone >... | reverse complement strand
GCTTGCAACAAAACGTTATCTCCAAACTTGTTAGCAACGGTAATCGAGGGAACTGTCACCAGGCAAGGCTCGTTACCTCCGTACGGAAGTATCCGTTACGATGTTCAGATGAATTTCAAGGGACTCCAACCCGTTAGCTTCAGCAACATCGCAGCCGAATCCAACCTGCGTAGACTGGCATCTTATACGATGAGCAGCCTGGGACTCATTATGAACAATCCGTATAAAAATGTAAGTCCCGAATCGATTGATATCAATGTTAAGATCTCGGATGAAGATGTACGCGGACATATCTGGAGTGTATCCGCATCCAAAACGGAAGTTAAAAGAGGTGAGAACATAAAGCTTGATATAATCCTCGAAAAAGCCCGGGGAGGCAAAAAACAATACAGTTGTAATTTTAAAGTACCTCAGCAACTTAAACCGGGAAATTACAAGATTATCATTTGTGGCGCAGAACATTACGAACGCTTTCTGAGAAAAATGGTTCCCCAGAAACTTACCCCGGAAAATCTCGAAACACTGATACAGGCTCTTAACTACTCGTTAAGCGTGGACAGAACCAAGCTTTACTGTATGTTCCAGTTACCGCCGGAAGGAATAACCATCGAACGAGCGGAACTTCCCGAATTACCCGGCACCAGGTCACTCATACTCGCTAACGGCAGGCGTACTCTGGAAGTTAAACCATACAACAAGTGGCTGGAAAACAAAATAGAGACGGATATGGTTGTTCAGGGACAACAAACACTCAAAATTACTCTGAAAAAATAGGTTAAACCGACATCAGAATTTAAAAAGGAAATATTATGCTTAAATTTTTAAATTTAAGAAAGCCCCGGTTTGCAGGTATTTGTCTAATAATATCGTTATTCCTGATCGGCAACGGTTTCTCGGTAACAAGCAACATAGTAAAACATTCCAGCAGTGATGACTTTCTAAAGGGCAAGACCGAGGATGTGGTGATAAGTTCCAGAGGCACGCTTGAGCTTGCCCTGAACAGTAAAATCATAGCCGGGAGTCTTGAAGATGCCTGGTCTGTCAACCAGATTGTGGTAACAGGAAGTGACATATATCTCGGTACGAGTCCCAACGGTGGTATATACAGATACAGCTTAAACAAGCTGGAAAAAATATATCCCCTGCAGGAGCAAGAAAACCAGCAGGCAGAACCCGCTGATTCGAATGACACGTCAGAGCCCAACAGCAGTCCGGATTCCAATAATATCGAAGAAGACACCCACCTGCAGAACGAGCACATATTCGCTATGGGAGAAGACATAACGGGAAGGTTAATTGCGGGTATCAGCGATGAAAACTGCCGGTTAATCCGTCTGCAGGAGGGGGAATTCCGGACGGTATTTGAACCGAACGATGCAAGTTATATCTTCAGTATCGCAATCGCAAAAAACGGTGGTATTTACGTGGGTACGGGACCGGAAGGTAAAATTTACAAACTCGACAGCCTCGCAGAAAAGGCGGAACTGCTATACGACAGTGAAGATAAAAACATACTGTCCCTGTCCCCCGCAAATAACAATATTCTTTATGCGGGAAGCGATACCAGAGGGCTTGTTTACAGGATAAGCACGGAAACAAAAGAGGCTGACGTTCTTTACGATTCCGACTATCCGGAAATAACATCGGTAGTAAGTTACGAGGATTCGGTATATGCAGCGGGGACATCCGCAAATATTAAGGAATCCGAGATGGAATTCGCAGCCAACCAGACCGGTGAGGGACGCCCCGAATCAAATGGTTCAGAAAACACTCCAAGCCCGGATGCTCAGGCAGATAACCCGCTGATACTGAAAATCCCCAACAGTGCCGACTCAGCGCCCCAAAAACCGTCCGGTAAGCCGCAAATAAGCAGATCTCGCCCGGGCAAGGTAAGTTCAATCTATAAGCTCGACCAGCAGGGGTTCGTAGAAGATATATTCCAGGAAAAGGCGGTTTTCCTCTGTATGGTGAAACAGGACGACGAACTGCTTGTCGGAACCGGAGGGAATGGTCAGCTATTCAGGATTGACTCGAAAGCCGAGGTTCAAAAAGTAATATACGATGACCCGAATGCTCCGCAAATCACTTCGCTGGCGGTATCCGGCAATAATATATTCATAGGAACAGCCAATCCTGCAAAACTCGTAAAACTTACTCCCGACTATTCATCCCGGGGAACTTTCACCTCCGATTTGATTGACGCAGGTCAACCCGCACGATGGGGTAAACTGCAAATTGACGGCGAAATCCCCACAAACTGCGAAGTGTTAACAGCGGCTCGCAGCGGAAACGTCAAAGACGTAAACGCTCCGACATTCTCGGACTGGACGGATTACAGCAAAGTCGTACAACCGGTGGAGCTTGATTGTCCAGTGGGAAGATTTTGCCAGTATAAGCTCCTGCTTGAAACCAGCTCGCCTAATGACACACCAGTCATCAAAGAGGTAGCAATAGCTAACACTGTTCCCAATATCGCCCCGCAGGTTACAACCGTAAGCGTTGAAAAAGCAGAAAAGGAACCCGGTGTCCTGAAAATAAGTTACAATGCAAAGGACGACAATTCCGATAAGCTGATATACAAAATTGACTTCCGTCAGGTCGGCTGGGGTAACTGGATTGAACTCAAAGACAACATCAAAGAAAACCATTTTCTCTGGGACAGCCAAACTGTCGAGGACGGTCGGTACGAAATCAGGGTTACCGCCAACGACCGTAAAAGTAACTCCGAGAAAACTGCTCTTACCGCAAGCAGAGTGAGTGAGCAGTTCGTTATTGATAACGCAGGTCCCACCGTTGAAGAAATAAAATTCGAGCGTAACCAGGACAAAGCAGAAATCAGTGTGAGCATCACTGACAAACTGAGTGTAATCACCAATCTGGAGTACACTGTTAACAGCAGCGAAGACTGGATGAGTTCTGTGCCCGAAGACCTTGTCTTCGACACAACAAAAGAGACCTTCAATATAGAAATCAACGATTTAGAAGAAGGCAAGCACATACTCAGCCTGAAACTAACCGATGCAACAGGAAATACAACTTACAAAAATTTCCAGTTTTAAAAAACCGGACTTCCCGTGCGCAAAATAGATTTCCATAAAATTGCGGAAGCCGTTGAGCAGGTCTGCATAGATATATGTCACCAGCTGCCTGACGATGTTCTTTCGGCTATAAAGGAATCCGCAGAGAAGGAAAGCAATCCCCGGGCGGTGGAAATTCTAAATCAGCTTATCGAAAACAACAAAATTGCTGCGAAGGACAATATCCCGCTTTGCCAGGACACAGGACTCGTGGTTGTTTTTGCAGAACAGGGAGTTGAGACGGTAGTCAGCGAAAATGACAAAAACCGTCCGCTTGAGGACGCGGTCAACGAAGGAGTAAAAAGAGGTTACCGGAAAGGGTATCTTCGAAAAAGTGTGGTCGACGACCCACTGAAAAACCGCAGGAATACAGGGACAAACATACCTTCGATTTTCCACCTTGAACAATCAGATGGTGATAAAATCAAGCTTTCGCTTATGGCGAAGGGAGGCGGATGCGAAAACAAAAGCCAATTCAAGATGTTCAACCCGACCGCCGAATCCGAAGAGATTATTAACTGGGTACTGCAGGTTGTAAAACAAGCGGGAGCAAACGCCTGCCCGCCTTTTATAATAGGGATAGGGATCGGGGGAAATTTTGAAAAATCCTGCCTGCTGAGTAAAAAGGCTCTTTTGAACCGGCTTGATAAAGAAAACAGCCAGCCTTACTATGCCGAACTGGAAAAACAAATATTAAACAAAGTCAATTCTCTCGGTATAGGTCCCCAGGGTTTAGGGGGAAACACGACTGCTCTGGGTGTAAAAATCGAAACTGCCCCTTGCCATATCGCCTCGCTGCCGGTCGCAGTCAATATCGAATGTCATTCACACAGACATAAATCGATGGTTATATAATATCTTCTACCTTACCGGGGAGGTCCCACTCCTCTTTCCTGCATACGGTTATGCAGGTCCATCATAAATTGAGTCATCTTGGCACGATTGCTTGGTTTCATCGATTCGGAACGTCCCCGCATATCAGAGACACTCATTCGAGGGCGACCGGGTCCTCTTCTGCCTCTGTCTTCCTCATCGTCGTTCCGGTTATCTTCTCCGTCTTGGGCACGAGGTGGAGGTGGGGGGTCATCATCTCCCCAATTCGGAGGAGGTCCGGGAGTATTTCCGTCTCGCGGGGGTCTGGCAGAACCGTCCTCCGGTCTGTTACGTCTGAATTCGCGCATACGGTTTTGCATCTGGTCAATTATATTATCCAGATACGCTGTTTTCTGGTCTTCGGGCAATTGGCAGTATTCATCCGCTCCGTTAACCATAGCTTCACGCATCCTCTTCTGGAAGAACTCCCGCCTTTCCTCCTCGTCCATCGACCTGAATTCCTCGGACCTGACAAACTCTCTGACCTGGTTCGGTTCATTAATGTCAACATCTGGATAAGAGGATTTATTCGCCCTGCTGATTGCAAACCCTGCAATCAAGCTGCCTACTAAAACACATACCGCGATTATTGTTATCAGGATTTTCCTACTTTTTTTCATTATTGTACCTCCAAATCACCTACGTGCCCGTCGGCATATAAATAATTCTTAGCACCGGGCTCGCCCGGTTCACCATGAAAAGGCTCAAAATCACACAAAACATGTATATTTCTATCGTCTATATCCAGCCTGTTAGAGAAAAAAGAATCTTTAACGCGCTGTCCTCCGAGCATCATATTGTATTCGTAACTTGTGGTTTCTTCCTTGTAAAATTTTCCATCGGGATCGGCGGGGCATTTAAAGATTTCCGGTTCCTCAAGATGTGGAAGCACATAGTAAGTTATGGGTTTCAAATCGATATTAACGGAGGGCATCATAGCAGCGGGCGGCATCACATAGCCGTTATCCTCGAGATAAGATATCATTCCCATTCCAATTTGATTCAAATTCGAGGTACAAACCATTCTTCTGGCAGAAGCTCGCACCTTGCTCATTGCAGGCAGCATTATCCCCATAAGTAATGCTATTACAGAGATAACCACCAGGAGTTCGACCAGCGTAAATCCCTTTTTTCTATGAAGGAGTCTGTCCATTTTACTCTTACTCCGCTAAATTGATATATTTATAATATAGACGCAATAAACAAAGAGTTTATTGCAAATCCCGTAAATTTACCAATATTTTCAGGGGTAAAACAGGTCAAGTTCCGGGAAAACCCCGTTAGTCTATTATTCTTAATCCTTTATCGAGCGCATAACGTTTTACCTGCTCTATCTGCTGTACTGAAGGTCTGTGTGATAATCGGGCGTCCTGATAAGCTTTGTAACAGGGTCTGTACTGACCCATTATGTTAATTGCGGTGGACGGTGAGATTTCTTCGGCAAGGAAATCCAGAATTTCGAAGCTGCCGGCGAGCCCGCCGGGTAACACCAAATGTCTAACTAAAACTCCTTTGGTCGCCAGCCCCGACTCGATTCTCAAATCCCCTTTCTGCGAATACATCTTCTTCAGCACCGATTTGACTACCCGGGGATAATCAGGAGCGTTCGAAAGCTGGCTGGCTATCTCACTGTCAGCATATTTAACATCAGGCATATAAATATCCACAAACTCTGCGAGCAGGTCTATGGTTCCGGGTGAATCATAACCACCGGAATTGTAAACCACAGGCAAATTCAACCCTTCCTTACGGGCAGACTCGATAGCAGCGGCTATTACCGGTATCTGGTGTGTGGGCGTAACCAGATTAATATTGCTGCAGCCACTTTTCTGCAAATCGAGCATAGATTTTGTCAGCTGGTGCAAAGACATTTCACTTCCATAGCCGTAGTGACTTATCTCGTAATTCTGGCAGTAAATACAACCGAGATTACAGCCGGAAAAAAAGATAGTTCCCGACCCGCCTGCCCCGACCAGCACCGACTCCTCGCCAAAATGCGGTGTAACAGAGCTAACCTTTGCAGTATCGGTTACCCGGCAGTAACCGTTCTCTCCATGCCTCCGTCTCGCTCTGCATTTGCGGGGACAAAGTACGCACGGATCAGCCAGCTCATACAACTGCTGAACAGTGTTACTGAACGTACCAAGATTATCCGGTGCGGGTACCATATCTGCCTGTATAATCCCGAAAATTACTGCTAATACTTGAACTTTGCCCTTTTCAATAAAGCCTTAAACCCGTCTTTTCACTGTACCACTTCCCAGAACAGTATTGAAAGGAAAAAATATACGGGCAAAACAAGTGCACCCGAAAATGAAAAGGAAGGTTAACAAGTGAGTAGTACTCTCCCGTAAAATTTTCGATGAGTTTTTACCGGTTTCCAGAAAATTCGGCTAAATCACGAAAATTAACCCTCCCGCTCAAATCCAAATCCGCCTGACGGCACTGCCAGTTGAGTTTGTCACAACTGTTAAGCCATTCCCGGACAAATATTGCGACATCCTCAAAATCCAACAAACAGTCCCGGTTCAAATCACCAGCAGGATAAGGATTCAGCTCGCTTCCACAGGGCGGATTGGCAAGCCAGCTATCCGCCAGCAAAGCAAAATCAGTAAAGTTTACCGTACCGCTGGTATTGATATCCGCACCAGAACAGTAAGTATTTGCTTGATTGCAATCGGTATCAAGCCAGAAAACCGCGAACCCCTGCAGGTCGGCGAAGTTTACATAACCATCACTATCGATGTCACCGGAGTAATTTGTGTAATCATCCGGTAAGTCAGGCTCGTAAGTATTGTTTACATCAAGTCCCAGTATACCTTGTTTGAAATCCACGACCGCATAATCGAAAGCGGTTGCGGCAAGAGATAATGTCGATATTTCCACAGAAACCGTAAGTAAATTACTACCGAAAACGCCATCCAGGATTTTGAACTGCTGGGTATCTTCGTCATAAATACCTATATCGTGCACACCAACACGGGCGTTCTTAAAAACGAGGTCGTACCCTTCGAGGGTGGGAACACTCAGCTTGTCAATCTCGAAACCGTATATCTGCACGGTACTACCAATCCCGCCTATGTCAACAACGAACTCCGGAGATATCAAGGGATCGCCGTTGCTGTCAACCAGCCCCAGTTTCATACCCTGCTGAACCGAGATAAGGCTTATTATCGAACCGGTATCGAGCAGCCAATCGCCACTCGTACTTACTCCGTTAAGAGTTACGGTTATATTATCGATTACGGGATTATACCCCACATCAGGTAATGGGGGAATATTATCCGGATTAGACAGATAGATATATTTTTCCATCCTCAGCGGTATATTGATATCCGTCGCTGGTATGTTGGAATCATTGGGTTCCAGGACATCAGCAGGGAAATATGTTATCTGATTATTCAAGATTCCGGTATTGAAAACAGCGACTTTACCTGCCATTACCGGTACACCCATTACATCAAGTACGCCTATGCTCAAACTTGCAGCATCCTGCCTGACCTGCAGTCTGTAGGGACCGCTTGTACTATACTTATCGAAGTCATACGGGTCGTCCTCCAGCCCGGTTGTCATTACAAATAACGGTTCCGATACGTCGAAATAATCAGCCCCACCGACACCAACATCCACATATTCGGCATCCGGGTGACGTGAAATATTCATAAAATCAGCGGTTTCTTTGGAAAGAAGCACGCCCGACGCTCCGGTATCCAGGAACGCATACTGGTTTCCCTCACTATGGTCGTAAAGGACATCCCCGTTCGGATCTCTTTTGAAGGTAAAACATACGCGCGGCAAGTCAAGTGCAGCTTCATATACCCCCTCAAGCACGAAGCTTTCTCGGGCGTATACAGACACCGCTGCTGCATTTACGATGAGCAAAAGCAATAGTACCAGTTTTGCTCCTCCCCTGCAGATATTTGAGCATCTTTCCACAAGACTCACCGTTAATCCGGGATAAACTTAGCAATCCGTTCAGTTAAGCACTAACATACCACCTTAATTCACAATTTTCCAACTATTACACGGTAATATGAAACAGCTTTTTACCCACAATTTTTCACAAAAAGTAATTGAATTTCCGGGCTATTTGTTTATACGATTATTATGCTCTTAATGTTTCCGGTTGGATTTGAAAATGGTAATCGAAAAATATGTGAAAAATCTGGGCACGGTAGCATTCTCCCGTACGAGCCGAGCTAAGCGGTTATCTATTACCATCAGACCGTTTAAAGGGGTAAGGGTTTCTTTCCCGAGAAATATTTCAATAAGGAGAGCTCAGCAATATCTGGAAGATAATATAGGGTGGGCGGTGAAGAATCTAAGCTACGTTAAAAAACTCGAGAAAGAACACGAGTCAACGCTGGAGGGGGAAAACAAGATAAAGGATATTGCTGCGGCTAAGGAATTTTTAAGAGAAAGGTTGAAACAGTTTTCGCGATTAAACGGTTTCAGGTACAACCGTGTGTTTATAAGGAATCAGAAGACACGCTGGGGGAGTTGCTCCGAGAAAAATAATATCAACCTCAATGTCAAGCTTGTTAATTTACGAAGTGAACTCAGGGATTATGTTATTCTGCACGAGCTTGTTCATACGAAAATAAAAAGTCACTCCAGAGGATTCTGGAAAGAGCTTGATAAGTTTACATCCAACAAGGCAAAGCAGCTGGACAAGCAGCTGAATAAATATCACTTTTAAGAGAAACTTTTAAACGAGACTAATTCGATCCGGATGGCTGTCACTCGACCGGCTCATCCTCCGCAGCGGTAACTTTGCCCAGTTACCGTAATCTCAGTGGTGGTATATAGAAAGGGCTACCTGCAAATGGAAGGGTTGAGAGGGAAAGCAAATAAGAAAAACGGAACAGTTAAAGAGGTAAGGGGTGGAGGAGGAGAAGGAGCAGAAAAAGTCAATTGCTTTTCGATATCAGCGTAAATTGAGGTATAAACTCAGTCGTTTTATGAGCTGTTTTTTCTCAGAAACTCCCGGATGAACGGGAAGATTTACAACTTATAATACTGTCAATTATATCTGTTATTTCTTTGGTGCATTTTCCAATTTCAAAAACACTTTCTATTTTTTCCCGCCCCTTTCTCCCCATAGACTCACAAAGTTTTCGATCATTCAAAAGTTTTATAATCGCGTTTGACAATTCATAAGGGCTTTTAATCGGTACCAAGAGACCTGTTTCTTCATTCGATACTGTATCTTCGCAACCCCGGTGAAAGGTGGAAATAACCGGTTTTTTACAAGCCATTGCTTCGAGTATCGAAACAGGAAGCCCTTCAAAATAATAACTCGGCAGAACAAAAATATCACAGGCTTTCATTAATCTTTGCACATCAGTGCGCCATCCAAGAACTCTGAATTGCGAACTCAATCCCTCTTGCTTTACAGCATTAACAAGATTTTCCTCATCCGGACCGCTGCCGGCTATCATAAAGCAAACATCACTCCTTCTGGAGCAAATTATTTTTGCAGCTTCAAAAAAATCCCAGATGCCTTTCTCACTAATTAAAAACGCTACACTCAACATAATCTTATCAGAGGGACTAATCGAAAACTCATTCTTTACAGAGGCTTTCTCCCGCTCGGTGTTTGTATCGGAAAAACGATTAATATCCACACCCATACCCGCTATTCGAAAAACTTTCGCCTTTCCCGCGAGCCGGGTGCGAGACAGATTTTCATCATAGTCATTCATCACAATAAACGCATTAGCCAAACCGGCAAGGGATTTTTCTATCAGGAAGAAAATAAGCCATTTGACTTTGCTCTGTGCAGGAGCACAAAGCAGCCCATGTGCAAAGTATATTACACAATCCACACCAGCAAGATAACCAGCCAAGCGTCCTAAAAAACCGCCCAAAGGCGTGTGACAAATAAGCACATCGATATTATTTTCTTTAATGATACGCCTTAATCGCACTACGGTAATAACTATGGAGAAGGGATTAATCGTACGTTTGAGATTATGGGTAAATACATCGAAACCCTGCTTTTTAATTTCCCGGGCATCGGCATCATCACTACCGCAGGCGCATACGTAGTGACCATTATCTCTCTGGGCTTTCATAACCGGAAACAGGAATTGCCGAAACATAACCGACGCTCTGGATAAGTGCATTATACGCATTATTACTAATCGCCCATAACAAGAACTTAAATTTCAGCAGAACAAAATCAGGTCAGTCTTTCGCCTGTGCTACGACGATGAAACCCGGTGTCAGAATTAGCTTACGTGCAAACATCAAAGAAAGCAAATAGCTCAGCCGGTATAAAAAAGCTTTCCTGAACGAGAGGCGTTTCCCCTTTCCGTAATCAGGAATCACGTCAACAATACGATAATTCTGTCCTTCAAGCAACTTTACAAGACTCTTCCTGGAATAACTGATTATGGCGTCACCTATGGCACTGAAATCGCCCGGTTTTATGAAACGGCTTATAAGACTTGCATACAGGTTTCTGTTGGTTACACGAGCTATAAAAAAACCGTTGGGCTTAAGGCAACTGCGGATTTCGTTAATCAGGCTAATGATATCAGAGACACAGTAGAGAGAATCTATGGCAAGGAATACGTCGGCTTTATCCGGCAACTGACCGATATCTGTGTAGACTTCAAGTCCTCTGTCACGACAGGAAGAGACGAGCTTTTCGTTAAGTTCAATGCCTATTGCGTGGAAACCGCTTTGACCTGCAACCTCTAATAAATGACCATAAGCCGAACCAAAATCGACCAAAACGGGCGGTGTTGCGTCTGTTTCAGTCTTCCCTGCATATTTCGAAGCAATTGAAAGGAGGTACTTAAAGAATCCTGTTCGGCTATGACGATAATGTTCCTCATTCACTTCCTGCACATAATTAACCGCATAATAATGGCTTACCATCTTAGCGCTGTCAACATCACGATAGAGTAAATCGCAATCAGAACACCTGAATATAGGTGTCTGATATTCGCCGTTTTCGTCATAAAACCGCGCAGTTCCCACCTGACGCATTACGCTGGCACACAAGGGACATTTAAACTTTCCTGCATCCATTACGATTTTCCTTTATTCTCTTTACTGTTTTCGAGCAGATTTTCTTCCGACAAGCAAAAAGCAATATAATTTTCCGGTATCATAAATTACTTAATCAAATCTAAATATAACTTCTGAATACCGGACATCATAACGGGAATATCAAAATTACTCCAAACCCTGCGGGAGGCTTCTTCCCTAAGTTTCTCAGATAATTCCCTATCATTCAATATAGACAGAATTCGTTCCTTTACTAACGTAATATCACCGTCGGGAACCAAAAAACCATTTTTGCCATCTTCGATAATTTCAGGCATTGCATCACTGGAAAAAGCTACTATGGGAACACCGGCAGCCATTGCTTCAACTACCACTAAACCGAATGTCTCCGTTCCCGGTCGGCTACACATAAAAAAGGCATCTAAATCGCCTATATAGCCAGCTGCATCCGGAATATTTCCGGTAAAGTATATTTTTCCCGACAAACCCAATTTTGCCGCCAGTTCTTCTAATTCGGCTTTGACTTTTTTTTCCATTTCCTGGGGAGTTCCGCCAATAATAACAAATTTAACGTTAGATTGCTCAGATGACACTTCAGCCGCCATCTTTATAAACCTGTCCATTCCTTTTCTGTACGAAATTATCCCCATAACACCCACTAATTTTTCGGAATCCTCGACACCTGCCATTCTACGAAGCTGTCCTTGTTTCTGATGGTTGGCAATATCTCCGACGT
>Ga0102944_1002197_pt1 | contig 11709 bp, 9 predicted proteins | sample SalPonD_shore_MG_FD_78172 | JGI IMG/M metagenome (GOLD analysis project Ga0102944, IMG submission 78172) | Salt pond soil microbial communities from South San Francisco under conditions of wetland restoration - Salt Pond MetaG... | ecosystem: Environmental > Aquatic > Marine > Intertidal zone >... | reverse complement strand
CGCATCGATTTCCGTCTGAATGTTGCGAAGGTCCCCCTGCAATTGCCCCAGGTATTCCGTCTCGGTGCGCCGGTCAGCGGCGTACTGGTTCCAGTTGGAGGCCTGGATACCGAGAAAAACGCCGAGAACGACGATGAGAAAATCCAGGAACACCGCCGTCCACTGCTGGCCCTTTACGTGATGGATGACGCGGGAGAGGATCATCAGCGTTCTCCCGATCGCACTTGCGGCCTTTCTTCGGCGCGGTGCTCCCGGATCCGGGAATGGCACCGGTGAGTTGCACCCCTTCCGGCGTCACTTCGCCTACGGAGTTCTGATGGCTGTTTGTTCATGGCTTCACCGGCTCCCCCGCACATTCGAAATCATCCCTGCCGACGGGCTTGCAGATCGCCGGGAAGCCGCGCTTTTTCCAAAGATCGTATAGGCCGAGGCTCTTCACCTTCGCCTTCCAGCGTGGGTCGCTCATGACCAGCGTCGGCAAGTACATGACGTTCGGATCGATCTGGTGAGGCGCATTCCACCCCTTCTCCAGCTCGCTCATCAGCGCAGGCTCGTCGCCGAGTTTGATGGCGATTTGCCGGTCGATTGATACGTCATAACGCCCCACTAGGCTCTTCAGGGCAGAATCGTCGCTCCATGCAACCTGAAGCGCCTTGACGGCGTCGAGCATCTCGGGTGCAAAAAAGCCGCGCTTGATCGCTTCGGCGGCCAATGGCAATGCATCGGCAAATCGTCCCACCGAAATATAACTGTTCAGCAGGTGCCGATAGACGATAGTCAAGTCAGGTGAGAGCGAGATCGCCTTTTCAGATTCCGCAATCTGGCCCTCAACGTCTCCAAGCCGGAAGTAAGCGGTACCGAGCGTGTTGTGGTAGATACCGACAAGGGGATCGGCTGCGATCGATTTAAGCGACAGTGCTTTAGCCTCTTTCGCATAACCAGCGACTAGAAGTGCCTGAGCGCTGGCATCGAGCGCGTCCGGATCGTCACCCACGAAGTTCTGGGCCTTCTCGAAGGCGTCGAAAGCGGGTATCCACTTCAGGTCGTAAATAAGGAATCCGGCAAGATTGATATAGGCTTCGGCGTCATTCGGGTTGAGTGCGATAGCGCGCTTGGCCGCCGCTGTTCCGATCGCACGCCACTGCTTGTAGGTTTTGGCGGGCGTATCAAGGGGCTCGTAATATTCAAGCACGATGTAGACGGAGGCTACGCTGGTCCACGCCGGCGCAAAATCGGGATCACGCGCCGTTACTTCATGGAGAAGCAGCAGGGCGCGCTCAAGATTCTCGCGGCCGCGTTTATGGAAGAGATCCTTTGCCTCCAGGTATTTCTGATAGGCGACCACGTCTTTCGTCCGGGCGGGAACGAGTTCCTGTTCTGAGAGCCCTAGCGACAGCGCGAGCTGGTTGGCGACGGCGCGGGCGATTTCGTCCTGGATCTCGAAGATGTCGTCCAGCTTTTTGTCGTAAGTTTCCGACCAGACATGAAAGCCGTCTTCGGTTTTGACGAGCTGCGCGGTGATCCTCACCATATCGCCGTCCGTCCTGACGCTGCCTTCGAGAACGTGGTTGACGCCGAGCGCCTCGCCAATCTTCCGAAGGTCGTCGTTCTTTCCCTTGAAGGAGAAGGAAGAGGTTCGCCCGGCGACCTTGAGCTTCGGAATGCGCGCAAGAACGTTGAGGATTTCTTCCGAGATGCCGTCAGAGAAATAGCCCTCGTCGTGCTGGGCCGACATATCGACAAAGGGAAGAACGGCCACAGAGGCTGCCTTGCTCGAATTCCCGGCGCCTTGCCGTGCGCCCGCAAGGAAATGTTCGGCGACGATCATAACGGCGAGGAGTACGAAGCCGGCAAGGATAGCGTAGTCGAGCTTGCGGCCGGTTTTCGCCGTGATGCTTTCTTCCGAGGAGACGTCTTTCGTGAGCTTAACGCCCTCCGGCGTCACCTCGAAGGCCCAGGCGAGAAGGAGCGCAACCGGGAATCCCGCAAGCACAAGAACGACGAAAAACGTATCGGTCCAGCCGGGCAGGTGGAGCGGCCCTTTAACCGCCACGATCACCTGAATGAGCAACCACCCGACGACGGCATAGACGCCCGCTACGCGAAAGACATTACGCCGCTTCAGCTCGTCGAAGAATTTCATCATCGCCCGCCCCTCGCATTCGCCCGGACACTAACGATGAAGACGCCAGCCACGACAATGACGAAGTCCAGGAACACCGCCGTCCACTGCTGGTCCTTTACGTGATGAATGACGCGGGAGACGATCATTTGTCGGTGTCATTCGGTTTGAAGGAGCCCAGATCAAACGCAAAGTAATTCGATTCCATTGTGAAATTCATCGACGCCAGATTTGCGATGCGCAATCGCAGCAGAGGGACCAGGGCGTCATCCGAACGCAGGGCTGACGCAGCCGAGGCGACGGCTTCCTCCGGCCAGTCGAGCTTGCAGGGGTAGTCGAGGGTGAAGGTGCCGGTCCACGCGCCCTCGACTTGTTTATCGCCGCATTGCTCGGTCAGCGCAAGCTGAAGGTCTGGTGGCACGATTTTGCGAAACGCCGCCCGGTATTCGGAATGTTTGCTGTCCTGAGCGATCTCTTCGAGAAATGTCGCGCCGTAATAGCCGGCGACAGATGTCCGCAACCTGGTATCGGCAATCAGGTCGAGATTGCCGGAAGCCACCAACTCGTCAAAAGTCGCACGATGACGCTCCATCCAGTTGTATTGGCTGGCACGGAACGCGTTGACCAGGAGTTGTGCGTCGCTGAGATCAATGTCTCCGTCGAGGCTCCTGTAAGTAGTTTCCGCCGCATCTTTTACCGCGCGATAGTAGGCCTCGAGATACTCGTAATTCACCGCTTCAGTTTGCATGTCGGCAAGGAGACGTTCATGGAATTTAGCGGCGGCGACCCGCTCGACGCGCGCTTCGTTCCAGTTGCCGAGCTGGACGCCGATGAAAACGCCCGCGACGACGATGACGAAGTCCAGGAACACCGCCGTCCATTGCTGGTTCTTCACGTGGTGGATGACGCGGGAAAGGATCATGGCGCGGCGCCTCATTCGCACTCGAAGTCGTTTTTACCGACGGGTCCGCATTGCGGCGGAAAACCGTGCCCCCGCCAATAGGCGGGAAGGCCAAGCGCGGCAGCCATCTTCTTGAAGCCATCGGTCTTCCGATAGTCGCGGTATTCCGGAAGCCAGATATTGTAAATGGCGCCGAATTGGACGATCGGTCGATAGTCCGTGATCGGTGCGACCGACGCGCATTGAAACGTCAGGAAGACGCCCATGTTGCTCATCGAAGGGTATTCGGACTTGAGTTGACACAGCCGTTCAGTCCGTCGAGCGGAATCGGGCTCCTCCACTGCGCCGATCAACTCGGCGGCGGCTGACGCCGAGCCTGTCGCGGCGATCGCGATGGCTACGGCGCCGACCCTGTCGCCGTGCTTTAGCAACAAGCCTACAAAATGCGGATCGGGCCCGGAGAACCCACGCAGCATCATTTCCGAAATGTTGCGAATGGCGTCGTCTTCGTTGCCAAGAGTGATTTGAGCCAACGAGAGCTCAAGCCGGCAAATCGAATAACCCGGATCAACGGCCAGGCATTTTTTGTAATCGCTAACGGCCCTAGTCGTTTTCCCGATCATCGCGTAAACAATGCCGCGCCAAACGAGAGCCGAAGTATCATCGGGATTGATGGCGAGCGCTTTGTCCAGTTTCGCGATCCCCGCCTCAAAATCTGCCGGAATTTGCGTCACCGTGTGGAGTTGGCCTTCAACGGCGTAGGGAAGCGACATTGAGGGATCAATCTCGATGGCGCGTTTGGCCGCGGCGAGCGCGATGCTGTTGTAGTCGCGATCCGTAACGTCCCAACTCCATGCAACCGAGGCTGCCGCCGCGAGTTCCGCCCATGCTCTTGCATAGTTCGGATCGGCGGCCGTCGCCTTTTCATAAAGCAGGACGGCCTCTTTCAGTCCCTTGCCGCGGGCGATGAAAAGCTGATGCGCGCGCAAGAAGAGATCATACGCGTCAACATTCTCCGTCGCCGGCGCAACGGTGACCTCGGGCGCCGTCTTGACGCCCATCACCGCGTCCATGGCGTCAACGATCGCCTGCGCAATCTGGTCCTGAATCGTAAAGACGTCATCCGTCGTCAGCGGACGATCGAAGGTCTCAGACCACAAATGCCGATCCGACTTGGTGTCGATCAATTGCGCGGTGATGCGCACGGTCGTCCCGGCTTTCCTGACCGATCCTTCGAGGATGTGGCGGACGTTTAATTGCTTGGCGATTTCCGGAATGCCGACTTCGCGGCCCCTGAACTGGAAGGACGAGGTGCGCGAGGCTACGGAGATGCCCGGCACGTTGGCGAGGACGTTCAATATCTCTTCCGCCATCCCATCGGCGAAATACCCCTGATCGCCTTCCGGCGAGAGGTCTTCGAACGGCAGCACCGCGATCGAGGCGTCGGAAGGGGCGGCGGCGCCTTCATCCCGAGGCGCGCCCGAAGAGTGCGTTTCAAGCGATGGCAAGAACCTGTCAGCAACGACAATGACCACGACAAGCGCGAGCCCCGCAAGAATGGCGTAATCGAGCTTGCGGCCGGTCTTCGTCGTGATGCTCTCCCCTTCGGCGACGTCCTTGGTCAGTTTCACGCCTTCCGGCGTCAGCTCAAATGCCCAGGCGAGAAGAAGGGCGAGCGGAAAACCGGCCAGCACCAGGACGACGAAAAACGTGTCAGTCCAGCCCGGCAGGTGAAGCGGGCCCTTGATCGCGACAATGACCTGAATGAGCAGCCAACCGATTACTGCGTAAAAGCCGCCCACGCGAAATACGTTGCGTCTGCGTAGTTCTGCGAAGAGCCTGTTCATCGCGTAAAGGGCTCCGTCCGGTGCGCTGTCTTCAAAAGCTCGAGGAGGATCATGTTTGCGGCGTCCAGGGGGTGGCCTTGCCGTAATCAGGCCGGCACGAGGCGCCGGGTTTCCTCGGGGCCTCGAATCGTTTCCGCAGGCAACTCGATGCCCCGATCAGGACGGCATTGTCGCTTGCCCATTCCCTGAGGCGCTCCATGCTCTGGGCAAATACCGGCTTCAGTCGCCCATCACTGCCGTAAAAAGCCGAAGGATCGCCCAGTCGCGGGAGGATTTCGCGCTCGACGAACTCCTCATAGCGAGTGAATCTTTCGCCAATGCCCTGTTGCTCAGAATAGAAAAAGCCAAGGTCGAACACGAGGTCCGGGGAGACGAGATTCGAAAGGTCCGATCGCAAGGCGACTTCCCATACGGAGAGTGGCGGGTTATAGGACCCGCGGACCCTGAAGAAATAGGGCGCGGGCTGTTCGCCTCGGGCGCGCGCCGCCTCAAAGGCCGCAAGCCCCTGCGACACCCTATTCACGAAATCCCCTGAAGTCCGCGCGTAGTCACCCAGGTCGGCGCTGATCGCGGCGAGAATCGCCTTGGTGCGACGATCATCGGCCCGCGCCTGGTTCCAGTTCGAGACCTGTATGCCGATGACGACGCCAAGGACGACGATCACGAAGTCCAAAAACACCGCCGTCCACTGCTGGTTTTTCACGTGATGAATGACGCGGGACAGGATCATGCGGCGGCAGTCTCCTCGTGACGGAAACAGGGTCGGCGTCGAGCGCGGGCATTTCGCGCGGCCGCACGCTCCGGGGAGCAAATCCGTCGCTCACAAACGCGTCGTGGATAAGAATAGTACGCAAAACACCATGTGGCGAGCCCGGAGGCGCCGGCTTATCAGGCGGACGTCGCCTCGTCGTCGGCGGACTTGGGGCGGTACTGATCCGCCATCGGAGGGCCGGCGGGCCGGTCCTTCGATGGTGCACCGCGCCACGCGATGTCGAGAAAGGCGGGCGTGTACCAATGGCCTCGCTCGGCAAAGTACGTCTTCACGCCCGGCAGCGAGGCGAAGTCGAGGATCATGCTTTCAACTGCTGCCCACTCCTCGTCGTCAAGCGCGCCCTCCCGCCGCAGATGGAACTGTAGCTCCAGCCCCCGAAACAGTGAGTTCATGAGGGACCGGTACCGTAGTTGGTCAATGGCGTCCAGACCCTGATAGTCTCCGCCGCCGCGATGGAAGAGCTCGCCCATCTCCCTTGAAGACGCGACCGCAAGCGAGGTCTCGGAAAAACGCGCTGCGAGATCACGAGCCGCCTCCAGGCGCGCCTGGCGGGTACTCGCCTTCACTTGCACGGCCACGTATATGAGTGACACGACCACGGCGAGTGCGCCGAGCAATTCCGCGATTGCGCTAACGGCAGGCCAGTTCATCGGCTAGTGCTCCAAACCGGTGTTGTGCCTGTGCAATGGAGGCAGGATGGCGCGCACTAGCGGATCAACTGGTCCAACCGGCTGACGTCCAGGCCGGCCTCACGGTAGTAATTCCGTGACAATTCCAGTGCGCTGAACCCATCCTCGTAGGCGGCGAAGCTGCCGTTCTCGCCCTTGTCGAGATAAATCAGGCTACCCTCCACGACGAAGAGAATCAGCGCCGGTTCGGGCGAGTCCTCGGTGATGACCAGGGTGTGAGCTTCACCGGCCGGTTCGTAGATGAAAGTGCCCGGCGTGGCGACCCAGTCGTGCTCAAGGTATCGCCAGTGTCCACGCATCGTGTACCCGCGAACGTTGCCCACGTGATAGTGCACACCGAGCATTGCGCCCGGCAGGCCTTTCAGGATGACCGTGAACCCACCGGTGGTGACGTTGAAGGCGCGGGGTTGAAACCACACGCCGTCCGCGTATGGAATCCATGGGGCATCATCATCCACGTTGATTTTGACGATGTAGTGCCCGCGGTTACGGCTCCGTGGATCCAGGCCGTCAGACATGTCGTTGAAAGCGGTAATGGGCATCGGTCTCTCCGTACAATCTCTCAGTTGAAAACTGACCTCACGGTGTGCACGCGCCGTGTAACGGCCTTACTGAGGTTGACTTGACCGTGCCCGCTTGAGATTCAGTATAGTCCGCGCATGGGCGCCATCCAGCATGAATAGACAAGCAGCCGGCTGCGCGATGCTCTAGAGTCAGTGCCTGATCCCCGTTCCTGGAGGCCGAGTCACTTTCACTGGACTTGGCTCAAGAGAGGTGGCCATGCGGAAACTGCTTGCCTTTTTGTTCCTCGGCCCGCTGACGTGTCACGCGGCGGTTGAATGCGATGGCATGCCCATTTCCACCGGGCATTTCATCGTGGCGAATGCCGAATTGTCGGGGCACCCCGCGCGGCTCGCGCTGGATCCCATTCGCAATGTCCTGCTCGACCGGCGGTTTGCGGAAGGCGCCGGCATCAAGGTTCTGAGCGCGCAGCAGGTCGGCTACGAAGGCCGGGTAAGCATCGGCGGCGCCGGGTCCGGGGAGCAGGAACCGGGTTTTGCAATCGGGCTGGAACTTCAGGCCGGCGAGACGATCCAGAAATTGCCGCCGGTCGTGGTGGTGGACTTGCGCAGCCCGCTGGGCCCGGCCTTCACCGATATTGATGGCCTGCTCGGGACCGACCTGTTCAGCGAGCAGGCGCTCGATATCGATATTCCGTCGGGCTGCCTGGAGATCGTGCCCCGCGACCGGTTCGAGGCGCCTGAAACCCAGCCGCTCGCCGTCGAGAGAAAGCGTCACCGTCCCGTCGTGAAGGGCTCGATCGAATTGCCCAGCGGCGATCGTTACGAGCTGAGGTTCCTGCTGGATTTCGGCATGTCCGGCGGGGTCCGGCTGAGCACGCGTTTTGTTGACGAGCATGATCTCGACGAACAGCTGCCGACCACGGTGCCGGAACACATGGAAACCGGGCTCGGAGGCAAACTGCAAAGCCTCGAGACGAAAGCGGCCGTCATTGAAGTGGGCGACGCACGCTGGCGGAACCTGTCGATAAGTCTTGCCCGGGAAACCGAAGGCACCGACGCGAATCCACCGTGGGATGCGCTGCTTGGCATCGGTCTCATGAAGACGCGCCACATTGTCTATGACCCGGCGGGCGACCGGTTCTGGATTTTGCCGGCGGGTCATTGACCGCCACTGCTGCTTGGATCAGATTCCTGGTTCCGTGGTAGCGGAAAGGGGTCGAGTCTTAACCCAATGCGCTGTTGAAAAAGTGCTGTTTGCGCAAAAAAGTATAACGTCAAGACTTGACCCCTTTTGATTTAAAATTTCCGGTGCTTAGGGTCGGCCTGCATAAAAAGCTCGCCTGGACTGTCAGGCAAGCGGGCCAAAGGTAGAATGACAAATACGGGGCGGTTCAGATAGCTCGCCCATCCAACGAGAGCACACGCCGTATCGCAGGTTAGATTGCCCGCCAGGCGGGTGCCGGACGACTCGAGTATCCGCGGGCGCGGCACGTGGAGCCCGGGTCGACTCACCAATCGCCTTGACGATGCACGTGGTCGCGCCGCGGCCCACCAGTACGCGTTACCTTGAAGCCAGGAATGCAGTCGGTTGCAGCCCGGTTCTGCACGCCCACTGTCTCGATTGTGGGACCGACAGTCCCGGTATTGAAACTCTGCCGGTTCAAGCGCGAAGCCGTAAAGACAGTCCGTCCAATCCCCAGGCGGCAATTACCGGGCTGTCATTCAATGGGCATGGATATTGCTCAGACAGGGCAGATGGCCTATCTGCATTGCTTTAAATGACGCGGGGAATGCGCTGTGAAAGACAGGGTTACGAAAAGAAGTCCGCGCGCACGGCGCGTAATCTGGCGGACGTTGTTGCTTGCCAGTTGCATGGCCTTCGCTGCAATCCCGGGATGGTCCGGCACGCCCCTGGAGCAAATGACGCCCGGAAAGTGGCAAGAGGACCTGGCGTACTTTTCGAAAGAGCTACCTAAAAGACATGCGAGACCGTTTGCGAATGTCACCGAAAAGGATTTTCGGCAGGAAGTTGCGGAACTTAAGGGCAGATTAGGGCAACTGAAGAATTACGAGGTCATGGTGGAATTCATGCGCCTTGCTGCCTTGTTGCGCGATAGCCATACGGATGTGACCCCGGTCTCCGACCGAGCCCCGTTTGTCGCGCATTTCTTTGCCGGTCAGCTCTACATCGTCGCGACGGGAAAGGACAACGTTGATCTTTTGGGATGCGAGATAAAGGGCGTGGCGGGGTTGCCCATCACCAACGTGGTGAAGCGGCTGATTCCGATAATCGACCGGGACAACGAGGCTGAAATTCCAAGGAAGGCCGCGGCCTTTATCAGCTACCCTCAGATACTGGCGGCGCGTGGAATTGGAGAGAGCGCGGAAAGTATCGCGCTTGACGTTGCCGGTGGAGGCTGCGCCCGCGCAGATACTACCGCAGAAGTCACGCCAGAACCCGACGTGGGTAATTGGGTGTTTCTGCTGGACCAGAAGGTTACCGAGCGGCCGCTGTATCAGCAACGCTGGTCTGCAGGTCGCGCTCAGGATTACTACTGGGCGAGATGGCTGTCGGAGTGGAATGCTTTATACCTCCAGTACAACACAAGCCGAAATCAACGCGGCAAGGAGTCGTTTAACCGCTTCAGCGAAGCAGTCTTGGATGAGCTGGAGCGGCGTAAGCACCCAATTCTGATTGTCGATCTGCGCTACAACGCGGGCGGTAACTTCGAGCTGGCGGACCGGTTGGTGGAAGGGCTGGGTAGGAAGGACGCAAGGCCCGACCAGGTTTTCGTGCTTACCAGCCGGGATACGGGTTCGGCGGCCACCGTATTGGCGGCGGAGCTGGTTGTTGAACACGGTGCCACCGTCGTTGGGGAGCTATCCAGGTCAAACCCCAACTTCACCTACAATGCGGAGAGCTTCCACCTCCCCAATTCCGGACTGGCCGTAGGCTACTCTGAATCACTCCATCAACCGTTCCCCCAGCTGGGGGACAGGGTGCCGGTGGATTTGAATGTTGAGACGACCTTCGAGGATTACGTATCGGGTCGCGACCCGGTTCTAAAAGCCGTGTTTGGACGCATTGGTCCGACGGACCCGTAGCTCGTCAACGCTGATTCCAGGATTCCGCAAGCTCTGCCAAACAGAGTAAGGGGTCAAGTCTTGACTTGATACGTTTTCGAACGAGCGCTTTGTGCAGGAAAAGGTGTAACGTCAAGACTTGCCCCTACCCTCTCTATTCTCGGGGAAGTCCACCTCGCCGAGGGCGAGCGCCCGGCTGGGCCCGTCGGAGAATGCCCAATTCGCGGAACCTGGGCTATGCTGTAGCTTGGGGATGAAGCGCGCTCTCACCGGCGTGCCGAGGGGGACCCATGTCACTCATTGATGAGCTCAAGCGCCGCAATGTCTTCAAGGTGGGCGCTGCCTATGTCGTGGTCGGCTGGCTGGTCATCCAGGCGGCGTCCATCGGGTTCCCTGCCTTCGACGCACCACCCTGGATTCTGCGCGTGTTCATCCTCATCGCGCTGCTGGGCTTTCCGCTGACGCTGGTACTGGCCTGGGTTTTCGACGCCACCCCGCGAGGCATCGTCGCCGATTCTTCGAAGGCGGGTAACAGGGGCATTTTTATCGCCGCCGCCGTGCTCGCCGTCCTCGCGCTGGGCTGGTATTTCTACGGCCAACCCACCTTCCGCAAGGGCGACGTGGCAACACCCGATTCGGCCAGTCCCTTCACCATTGCCGTGTTGCCGTTCGACAACATGAGCGGTGATCCCCAGCAGCAGTATTTTTCCGACGGCATGACCGAGCAGTTGCTGGACGTACTGGCCAAGGTGCCGCAGCTCAAGGTGGTTGCACGCACGTCGGTGTTTCAGTTCAAGAACAAGGGCGGCGACGTACGCGACATCGGCCGCAAGCTGGACGTGGCCAACCTGGTCGAGGGCAGCGTACGCCGCGAGGCCAACGAGATTCGCGTCACGGCACAGCTGGTTCGCGTCTCCGACGGATTCCACGTCTGGTCGGAGACCTACGATCGCAAGCTCGAAAGCGTGTTCGCGGTGCAGGACGACATCGCCCAGCACATCGCCAGCAAGCTCACGCAGTCGCTGGGCGTGGCGCCAAAGGTCGCCAGGCGAGAACCCATTGACCCGGCGGCTTACGATGAATTCCTGAAGGGCCGCACGCTCCTGCGGCAACGCCGGGACCTTCCAACCGCCATCGCGCACTTCAGGTCCGCGATCGCCAGGGCGCCGCGGTTCGCACAGGCCTGGGCTTCGCTGTCCCTGGCCGAAGACGTCATCTATTGGTATGAGCCCTTGAGCGGCGCCCAGGCACAGGATCACGTAGACCAGGCGGCCCTGGCTGCCGAGCGCGCCCGGGAGCTGGCGCCGGACTCCGCCGAGACGGAACACGTGCTCGGCAATGTCGCCCGCGAGCACTACGACTACGTATCCGCCGAGCAGCACTATCTGCGGGGCATTTCCCTGGACCCCAGCTACCCGGATGTGCGCGAGGACTATTCCGAACTCCTTGTGATGCTCGGCCGCACGCAGGATTCGCTCCAGGCGGCCCGCAAGCTGGTGAAGCTCGATCCCTATTTCATCGTCGGTTGGATACGCCGTTTCTACGCGTCAATGGGCCTGGATGAGCGCGCCGAAGCCGGAGCCTCACTGCAGCGCATACGCGAGCTCGATCCGACCAGTGACGAGAGCAAATTTGGGGATATCGAGTACGCACTGCAGCGTTCGCGTACCGACGAATTGCGCCGCGCCACCGCCGCGCTGAAGGCGAAATTCCCGGAAGATGGCGGGCCTGCGGAAACGCTACTGCCGTGGGTCCTGAATCAACCGGTCG
>Ga0102944_1002196_pt1 | contig 11729 bp, 10 predicted proteins | sample SalPonD_shore_MG_FD_78172 | JGI IMG/M metagenome (GOLD analysis project Ga0102944, IMG submission 78172) | Salt pond soil microbial communities from South San Francisco under conditions of wetland restoration - Salt Pond MetaG... | ecosystem: Environmental > Aquatic > Marine > Intertidal zone >... | reverse complement strand
CGACAGTCGTGGATGCCTACGTGAAACCAGTGATGAGTACCTATCTCAGACATCTGGAAGAATTTGTAATGAATAATCAGTATGGGGATATCCTAGCGGTAATGAAATCCGATAGAGGACTGGCAATGATTAATTCGGTAATCAATCGACCCGTAGAAACTATTTTCTCGGGATTGGCTGGTGGGGTTCAAGCAGCAGAACTCGCTGCCAAGGTTACGGGGTTGCAGAATCTGATATCAATCGATATCGGAGGTACCAGTACTGATGTTTCCATTATTCATAATGGCAGAGCAAAACTGGAACAAATGCAGGAAATAAATGGATTACCAGTTTCTAGACCTGCAGTTGATGTGGTCACGATTGGAGCCGGTGGAGGTTCCTATATCGAGTATCAGGCAGGAATTATCCGAGTCGGACCTGAGAGTGCTGGTGCTGATCCTGGACCCATAGCTTATGGCAGGGGTGGAAAGAAATTAACTGTGACTGATATCGATCTGGTACAGGGTATCCTGCCTGAGGAATTGGCAGGTGGGCTGGTGGAACTTGATACGGATCAACCAGCAGCAGCATTAGATGCTTTCGCCGATGAATTGGGGGTAGATATTAATCGAGCCATAACTGGGATCAGACGGATATTTCATGAAAATATCGCTGGAGCAATTCGATCAGTTTCAACACAACGTGGACATGATCCTCGGAAATACACATTACTTGCATTTGGTGGTGCAGGACCAGTTCATGCTGTGGAAATTGCAGAGGTGATGAATATCAGCCGTGTGCTCATCCCACCATATCCCGGAGTCTGGTCAAGTATGGGATTGCTTGGTGCTGATTTTCAGTATACTGCTTCCAAAGGAGTGGTAGTTACGTGGACAGATATCAACCATTACGATTTGCAGAATTGGATTGAAACCCTGACAGAAGAAGTAAAACAACAGGTTAAATTAGACAATCTTGAGGAGTTGCAGACCCAGCGTGAGATCTACCTGATGATGCGATTTGTTGGACAATCCTATGAACTCAGAATTCCATATCAAGATGATTTGCACCAATGTAGGTCTGATTTTATTGCCAAACATACTGATCAGTATGGTTTTGCCGCAGAAGATGAACCCGTTGAATTAGTCACGCTTGGTGTCACGTTAATCATTCACAACAAAAGCCCTGAATTACCCTTATTTGTTTCTTCTACTGACGAGGATATCCAAGTATCTCGAGAGATCAAAGGCCTGGGTGAAGTAAGAATAAGGAAGAAACAAAATCTTACCGTCAAGACACCAATTCCCGGACCGGTTATCATTCAGCAAAACGATTCCACAATCTGGGTGCCTCCCAACTGGATGGGAAGGATTGACAAATTTGGTTTTATTCATCTCAGTCACCAGTGATCTAAAGGTACTTAATTCAACCAACAGTATTTCAATTATGATAATTTGTGAATTAATTTGCTCCCCAGTTGGTGTTGGAGTATCAGTGTCTGAACATGTCAAAGCTGCGGTAAGAGCTTTAAACCAAATCGAAGGGATCCGTGCCCAAACTCACCCGATGGGAACGGTATTTGAAACAGATAGCTTACAAAAGGTATTCGAGGCAACTGAAGCGGCACATACTGCCATTCTCAATGCAGGGGTAAAACGGGTGGTAACCCAACTCCGTATTGATGACCGACGAGACATAGACCGGAAGATGGAAGATAAAGTCAAAGCAGTTCAAGATGAGTAGAATATATCAGCTCGGGTGATGATATCTATCCACTGATCCCGAGAGATATTATTATGGGAGAGATGTTCGTAAATTTGCATCTGACAATAGGGCTTGAATATCTCAATAATCAGATTTGAGGGGAGTACTTCATCATCCCTGCCCATGATAACATACTGAGTAACAGCTGCTTTACTGAGCTCCTTGAGAACCGTGATAAAATCGGGTAGACCTTCCATGATAGACATGAGATCAGCATTTCGCTGATCTTCAGGTTGAATAATCCCTGATTGAATTAATAATGCAATCGAACTTGAAAGTTGTTGTTTTCTATCGGTATCTGATTGAAATATTTCCAAACCTGCAAGAGGTGCACGATGAAATATCGGATATGATTTTTTCATCTCATGCAAAACATGACAGGCTATGAAACTACCAAAAGATTCAGCAAAGAGAAAATAGGGACCAGCATAGGACTCTTCTGAAAACTCAATGATATTTCGGGCTGACTGAATTGAATTTTGAATTGAAAATTTTCCATTTGTGTTCCAAAGACCAGGGTAATTGAATGAGATAACCCGGTAGCCTCTTGTCGCAATAAGTTTGTGCAAGGACCGGAAATTTTCAAATTTGTCACCAGGTAACCCATGGAGATGGATGATCGTTCCCTTCGAAGGATTCTTACTCTCAGAGATTAAAGCCTTTTGACCTGAATTGATTGACACGGTATCGTGATCAATTTCAATCATATATATTATGACACAGCTTCGATATTCATTTCTGTACTGGTACCTTCAATGATGACTTCATTAGAAGAATTGGATACTTTGGTAATGATTCCATTGGTTGATACTTTGATCTTGTTTGATTCGATTTTGTTAACATTTGCATCAATCCCAGCAGATTCTTTCCAATACAAGGTTGTACCAGTTCTATCACGGGATGTATCAATCAAGTTAGCAGCCTTCATAATGGCTTTGACGTCATATATTCGACGTTTGGGTACTTTCAGAGCTTTGGCGAGTTCGGCAGTTCCGATACCATCATCACCAGCCTCCTGAATTATGTCGATAGCTTTTTTTGCAATTTTTTCAAGCTTCATCTCTATTTTTCACTCCTTTATTGTTCAAGTAATAGTATACTTTCATCATTTTTAACTGTTGATATCGACCCAACTTATTCTATGATTCGTACTAATTTAATTGATGTTATCAAAATAATAGATTAAATCGTTGGAAAATTTTCAGATGTCCGAAGATAATAATTATTGGAAGAAATATTGTCTTTACAGAGAATAAAATCAACTGTCTGTTAGAAAATGGAAGATTCAATCCATAAGTGAGACCAGTTAGAAGACCAATAGTACTGATGATAGATACAATCATCATCTGAAGTGCAACTCGGTCAATACCTGACCTAGTTGTGGTCTGATTATCAAGATAATGTGATTCTTGTCGAGCATCTACCTTATGGAGCTCATATAATGCATACCATAGCAGCCCAAATGCCAACTGGGCAAGTAAGCCAAGTGTGATACTATCAGCTCTCAGCAATACCACCCATTCCCGAAATGAATTGGTTACGTAGAATCCGGAAAATAATCTCCAAGCGAGTGTGAATATAATAAAGACAAGGCTGGCAAGTAACCCTATCTGTTTGAATTTGATTTTTTTCTCACTGGGATGAAGGAAAAGAAAATACAAGAAGTAGAAGGCAAATCCAAGCAAATCAAGTACATACACCGAATGATATAACTCAGGGAAGATCAGAAGAGAGGCGAGATCTGTCTGATTTCTAGAGATCGAGAAGTTCACCACGGTATATCCATGGATCAATATCAACAAGGAATTCTGCATTAAGATAAGCACAGCTGCAGCATAGAGACAGAGATAACTGTATAACCGATTTTTTCGGATATAGGTGGCATTTTTTCGATATTGGAACCAGAAGATACTCAGAAATACCACGAGAAAAAGAATATGCCTGATAATACTAGTTAAGAGTGTATACTTAAAAATTCCCGAAAATAGATACAGGAGAAGGATGGGCAGATAACTGTAGAAATCCAAACTTTTGTCTGCCATAGAGTTGATTAATATCAAGATTATTAGAGAATTGTTGATGAGTAGTAATCAACTGATTATCTTGGGATCTAGAATTCTTATTTCTGATAGAGATAGAGGATTTTCTCTGATAGGTAAATCTCAACGGTAGAGCCCGAGTTAAAGGGAAGATAATCCTCTTCGATACCATCACTAAAAATGACACCTGAATCTGGCATCATAGAGGTGATGGTAAGTCTCCTATCCTCAAAAATCTTTCCCGAATGGATCATAGTTTTCTCAGATGGGGAACACCAAGATTCTCTGATACAGAACAGGAGGAATCTTGAGTCCCAGGGTATCCGGTAATCCTCAGAACTGATTTCTATGTCAGATTCTAAGAGATTATTAGAGATTGCAACAGCAGTGGATACAATTGACTTGTACCAACCAGTTGACCCCAGTCCAGTTGAGACAATGATTCCACTTGAACTATGAGTCTCAATTATTCCATTATATTCAATCTGATATCTAGCGGATTGATGACTCTTGTGACCGATGAAAATATCATTGACACCAAGTAGGCTTTGACCATTGTGTAATTTAGCCTCGGCAATCCGGACCTGGTGGAGTACCGTATTACCTGATAGGATTTTGTCTAGTATAGCTTGGACTTCCGATACTTGAAATTGCAAAAGTACTCCGTGGATACTGGTTGGATCAGGATTGACTCCTAGAATAGGTTGATTATTAAGATATTTTGCAGTATTCACAATTAATCCATCTCTACCTAACACGATCACCAGATCAGTATCATTGAAGAGAAATTGTGGAAGGTGGGATTTCTCAATCACCTGATATCTAACACTGGTTGGTAATTGACGTTTGAGGTTTTTGAGAGCCTGATAATACGTCAAATGCTGATCCAAATACGTGGTAAAATCACCACCATTGTGTTCGATATAGAACTTGGCTTGTTCTTTAGTATTGAATTTCTCGACCAATTCATCTAACCAAGTTTTCTGACTGACAACTACTATTTCTTCAATTCCACTCATCTAACATCCTCCACAATTAGGGATGGACATCAGGATTAAGCAGTGATGCCAAGATCTCTGATGTTACGGTTAGATTACCAATTTTATCAGCATTACCAGATAATTCCAGAAATGAGAGGGCAAGAACCAACTTTGGATCTAATTGCTCGTATAGATCTAGCTCGAAATTTCTGGCTTGTGTACGAAATTCAGCTTCACGAATGATATTCTCACCATTTAATTCGACCAATTCTTTCTTCTTGTTTTCCAAACTGATATCTGTGTTCAGCTCATTCTCACGGATTTTCTGTTCCTGTTCTACAGCTGCTGCTCGTCTAGTATAGATTGACTGATCAGCTCTTTGCTGAAGCGATTCACGGTAATCAGCCTCCAACGCTTTGGCAATTTCAGGATTAGGTTTAATGGCATTAAAGGTAATTGAGAGGATTTCAATTCCCATATCCAATAAGGTCTCATTTTCTCTAACCTCTGCTAGTACCGTATTCGCCAAACTCGTATTCAATGACAAGGCCTCCTCAAGATCAACTTGTTTGATTACTGAACGACCAGCCATCTGAACGACATTTTTAATACGGAGTTCTAGTTTTTCTGGGTCTTCTGATTGGTACATACCTGAATCGGGATCAATTTGAAAATTAAGCAGGGTATCTATTTTCGCCGGATTATTGATTCTGTATGTAAAATGCCCCTGAAGAGATATAGTTTGATAATTTCTCGTTACCTCATTGAAAATAAAATGAGAGTCAATTGTATTCATGGGAATAGAGATAATACTGGTTTTATATCTCCAAAATAGAAAGGAGATACCTTTACCTTGATTTTTCGGTGTACCATTGACGTATTTGATGATAAAACGACTGGGGTCGCCTTTGAAATGTCCTATCACATCATTTCACCAACTATATAATAGCTATCACATTATATAGGTAAGCTGTCATCGATACTTACTACCACTATTAATAGACTACCCGTAAAATTTACCGTGATTTATGTATTATAGAATTTACTTAAATCAGGTTTATTGAAGAAGTAGAGAAATTCTCGAAGATCTTCCAAATTCTCCTGGCGACGAACAAATCCTTTCTCAATTAATAATTTCAGGGCATTTCTCAGGGTTTTTCGGTTCTGTAAATGAGTAATTTCACCTATATCATTTACAGTCAATCCACGATCCTCCTGTTGGAGGACATGTAGAATAAATTTAGCTGAAGATGTCAGATCAGCAGTATCCTCAAATGAAAGTTTGTACTGTAATTTTCGATCCAGAGAGGGTGAGCTGGTCGGATCATCAAGCTGGACAAAGTTGAACTTTGTCCGAGCCTTTGAGATCTGAAAGATTTCCTGCTGCAATTCAACTCTTCGAGTATCCATCTGAATCAAGAGTGGAAATGAAGCATCAAGAATTTCAATCTCGACTGTTGAATCATCTGAAATGATCTGCTGTTTCCTAACATAATTTCTAGAGGCAATCGCCTGAATTTGGAATACAGCTGCATCAGGATAGATGAGAGAACCTCCAAGATTCATTGCCATGGCCGTCGATCCAGTAGGGGTACTGATTAGAAGAGCATTTGCTGAATCTGGGATATCAGAGACTGAAACACCATCAATAATCAGATCATAACGTATCCTAGAATTGGGGACTGTAGAACTCAAGTAGATGTCATTTAAGGCAAGTAAAGGGGTTTGATCAATAATGATTTCCAGCATTGTTCTATTTTCGATATGATATTGTTTCTGCGATATAGCTTCTAGTACATATCCGAGTTGATCGAAATTCGCAATAGAAAAAAATGAATGATCACCAGCAACCTCTAATACGATCACAGGAGGGAGGTATTCTGATTCGGGTGAAATAGAGAGTAATTCATGATCGGAAAAAAGTAAGAGAAAATCAACTGAGGATAGCAGATTATCAGAAATAGGAGTGAGGTGCAGGTCTTCTTTGTAAGCTGCAAATGAAGTTACTAAATGCTGAATCTGCTGTTCGGTTCGATTATCCGCATCAAAATAGCCTATTCGTATCACTTTACTCATGATCTAAAGAAGTTTTTAATTAAACCTTTCTCTTTTCTGTCTCGCCGCCGTCATCCGAAAACTTCAGCAGGCTCTAACGATTGTGTCACCGACTGACATGCCACTCTGATGACGCGAATCTTAAGGGCGTCGCTCGCGCGGGTAAGGGCTCTTACTTCACTAGATTCTATTGGGATAAGTATTGAGGTTATCTAAGTACATATCAGTCTAATCAAGGCCGACCTCCCAAAAAGCTTTTTTCAGGCCATGCTACCTATTTTCGTCCACAATACAACTATATATCTTCTTGGAGAAATAGAATTCCGAAGTTGCAGATGAGTGAACTACCCCGCCCTGAAGGACAGGGTCTTCTTGTCGTTTTAGATAAAAAAGCTTGAGATATACACTAACTGGATCAAAGTTGAGCTTTACTACGTGAACGAGCTATTTCTTTCAACTCATAAAATAAATCTGATTTCAAGATTGCTAGGTGTTGACCGGTCAAATCACTTGCAGTATTCAGAGTTGATGTTAAATCATGATAGAATGATTCGAGTTCATTAATTGGGGGAAACAAAGTTTTTACCGAGTTTGGGATAAAAAGAACCAAGTGAAAGTAGCCAGTCTTTAATCTTGGATCAGTTGCACTCTCATCAATCAATTGGAACGCAAAATCAATAAGACTATAGGACTTGGATTGGGCAGCAGGAAATTGATAGATCCCCGTATGATATTCAGCACCCTGACCGATACCTACCAGTAAACTCAACCCTATTTTTTCGATAAAGATATCTTCATTGGATAGGTTTTCTGGAAAATGATCAAAATCACGGAATACCTCTTCAATCCCAACATCAGATGCTTTGAGTACCATCATCGGATAAAGTGATTGGTCAAATATATTAGAAATCATTCGTTCTAAGTTTCGTCGGGTTCTGATCTGATGATCAGCATTCCGTAAGGCAACAACAAGATCGGATTCAAAACCTTCGTCCTTTACCACATAATAATTAGCACCTGCATTCATAGCATTTAGTGCAACTCTGATTTTCGATTGACCAGATGCGATTATCACAATTAAATCAGGATATTCTTTACAGAGGTCAGGCAATAAATCTAGCGAACTACCTGAGGGGAACAATAAATCCAGGATCAAGACGTCGTATCGCTTCTGCGCGAGTTTGTCTGGCAGCTCTTTGAGGTTGAATACCTTATCTAAGTTCATATTTGGCAAGTATTCTTCTAACATGGTCGACATCCTTATGATAAAAAATTCAGAATCCTCTGCAACCAAGACGGATAATTCGGTCTGAATTATGTTGACCATGGTTAAATTCAACTTAATCAGATTCTACAAAAATGATATGAAATTACGGAATATTTTTGCTTATAATTCCTAAAAGATAATTTTACTACACAAATCCTTAGAATAAGGGATTAAACAATAATGCCTTTAGAATGGGATAAATTGCACCACCAATCCCAGATAATGAGCTTAAAAACTTACGAAGGTTATTTTTTAATGAGAATTGCACATCAATTGGAACAGAGGATCCATAGGACTGCATATCATTTTCAATCACTGCCAAATTGAGGACATGTTTACCGTATTCTTGCGGGATGAACTGTAACCAGGTACTATCACCTACCTGTAGCATCATGGAAAGAATATCGATAATACGATCAGAATACACCAAATCACCCCTCGATCGTTTCTGAGTCTGAATCAATTCTAGAATCTGGGGATCGGGATCATCCAGTTTGAAACGAACCGAGGATTTTGGAGGTTCTATGTCACGAGAACTCTCAGCAAGCACCTCAATCACCCGGTGCTGATCTGACTCGGCCATATTCAACACATAAATTAGAACCCGAAATGACTCCTTCACACCCATAGTATCTTCATCAGGTATAACCGTCTCAATGATCCGATCAGATTTCTCGAAAACTGATGGATTGACCATGATTTCAACGAGTAGCCGATCTACCAATTGAAATATCTCAGGGATGTCCTTTGACATCCGGTATACAAGCACACCGAAAACATCAATGGGTAATTCTGAATCCTCACCACTGATGAAATCATCAATTTCATCCTCTCGGATAATTTGCTTGAAATGTGCTAGGAGAATGTCATCTGTAACCAGAAATGATGCCTTCATATTGAGATATTCTAGCAAAATTATCCGCTCAATAGCTCGCTCAATTCTGGTCTGCAGATCTCGATTTGGTTCAAATTCCGGATTCAACTTTCGTTTGAGATCTAATTCCCAGTTGTCAAACTGATAACGGGTTCTCGGATCAAGAAAACTCTTGATACTATCCGCCAAGAGATTATCCAAAAAGGTCGGGGTTGATTTTGGCTGATGGTAACTGATAAAATTACCTGGCTCAAGCAGAGAATGGTCGGGATATTCAATCTGCAGAAAGAGGGACATCCCGATCAGAACTAGACTTATCCCGAAATAGCTGGTAATCTGAACGAATAAGGTATCAAATGCTGGGTTAAAATCAATACTAAAATGAAGAACCGTACCAGCGATAATAAGAAAATTAAGGGTTGTAGATCGGTTAACTGAATTATCTACAGCAGTTCGACTGTATTTGAATCCCTCAGTTGATTCCAGTGGGATACCTCTTTTTAGATAAATATGAACCTGCTGATCAAACTGTGCCCGGAGAATCACGGCATAAATAAGAAAGAGTAGATTATTGATTATTAACAATACAAATAGTACTACTTCAAGCTGTACGGGGAGATTTACAACCGAAGCCAATTCAAAGCCATAGAGAACAAATATCATAATCACAAGCAGTCCATTCACCACTTTTCCAGTAAATCTAACGTAAACATTCAACGCTCGGTTAAACCAGTTTGCCATCGTGCTTGCACCAAGTAAATATGGCATGTCTTGCTTCTTAAACTAAATTGTATTTTCTCAGGAGGACTCCAATTGAATTGTAATCAATATCTCAAATCCGATGGAGTAAATAATGTAATAACTGATTGGAATGAAGTGCAATATCTTCTACTTGCTGGAAGTTGATTATAATGAGCCCTCGGGATTTGCAGGAGGGGATAATCGGGAGAATACCTGAAACATCGGCAATAGATGAAGAAGTAATGAAATATACACTAGGACCGTACCAATAATCATGAATCCATCAGCGTAGCCAACCCACTGGGGGAGTAGGGATTTGTAATCATATTGTTGATGAGTAAGAGCGAATTCTAACGACCACATTAAGGAACCAAGAGCAAATAGGACATTATCTACGAGGAGAAAATAGGTCTTAGTAAATGAAGAATGTCGGAATAACGTGGGAAGGATGATAATGCTGAACCAAAATCCGTATTGAGGATATAATGAGCGTAAACTGAGGATGAAAATTACGAAGAGAAAGGAGAGGTACAAATAGAGATCAATCTCATCAGATTTCAACAGATAGTATATCAAAATCGTAGTAAGGAACACCGCAGTAATTAAGGATAGCACCAATTGATGAGGTGACTGCAGATACCACCATACCGAGAGCGAGATGGTGTTTCTCGATGATTGCCATAGGATTGTTCGCTCAAGAAATACCATTCCAAAATTATACCAGAAGTACCAGAAAATCATTACTACTGGTATCAGTACACCTACGATAAATATGGATAATTTTTGGAATTCATGTTCTCTCAACAGATACATGACAATTGGAACCATCACCAATCCTGGGTAGAATTTAGTCATGATACCCAATCCGGTGAGGAAACCACCTAAGAAATAATAGTCATGCTTGATTGCCAACAGGGTTCCAATAATAAATATAAAAGTGAATTGATCAAATAAACCGAGTAATGAGATCCCAAGAAGATATGGATTCAGGAAATAGAGTAGGAAATATAACCTTAACTGCTGTTCTGATTTAAAATCAATGAGAATCAGAAATAACATACCAAGAATATTGGTCGAGATCCATAGAAATATTCGACCTACAACCTGATGCATCCCAAATACAGATATCACCACAGCCAATACATAAAAGAAAACAGGAAAGTGATAAGCCACATTTATCCATCTCCCACCAACTACTCGAAAGGTCTGATCATACATCCCAATCCCTCTGCTGATATCGACAGCAGTATACCATTGGATTAACCAATCCTCAGTCGGTAAATTGAGAAGCTCCAAGATTAGATGTAATCCTGAGAGAATAGAGAAGAGGAAAATAGATCCTCGATGATCCCTCAGATATGCTTGGAGTTGAGAAGCCATAACTATGACAAGACTAGTAACAATTAAAATTTAAAGATACGTTCTCATTGACCATTATTGTTTAGATATACGGTTAAATTCAATAAAAAAAAAAGTTTGTGCATCAAATGAAGTGATTTCCGATCTCAAGGGGAGATCGGATTAATTGATAAAGGATGCTCGATGTTATAGTAACATCAGACCAGCACCCTGGAGAGTACTGGAATAACCCATATCGAGGGCATTGTTGACCAGGTAGTTCTGTGCCTGTGAGGCAGAGTAGCCCTGAGCAATAAGGAGAGCAATGGCTGCAGAAACATGTGGGGTTGCCATGGAGGTGCCAGACATATCGGTTACTCCTCCACCTTTCTTCAGTGAGGTGATGTATACACCAGGTGCTGAAATGTCTACGACACCAGCAGGCATATCATTGGAGAAACAGGGCATCACATCATTTTGTGTTCCGTCCCATGTTGTTACAAATGAACCAGCCTCAGTAATACCGGTAGCACCAATGGTGAAAGCACCAGGTGACTCGGCGGGCCATGAATGCTGGACATCACCAGCATCACAGGTTCCTTCGTTACCAGCAGCAACAACAACAGCAACACCACGGTTTACTGCGTAAGCTACGGCATCATCGACAATCTGTTGGGTAGAGGGAGAAGATG
>Ga0102944_1002195_pt1 | contig 11730 bp, 10 predicted proteins | sample SalPonD_shore_MG_FD_78172 | JGI IMG/M metagenome (GOLD analysis project Ga0102944, IMG submission 78172) | Salt pond soil microbial communities from South San Francisco under conditions of wetland restoration - Salt Pond MetaG... | ecosystem: Environmental > Aquatic > Marine > Intertidal zone >... | reverse complement strand
TTTTTCTTTAAGATACCATAAGATCAAAGGAAGCGCGATGGTTGCATCAGAAATCACCATGGAGTTAAGTGCCTCTTCATTAACTTTACCCCATGACATCGCCTCTTGGAGAGTTGCTCCACTTAAACCGCCGGGTTCAGGTCGATCCATTGTAATTTGAATCGCATATTTTGCTGAAGTAGGACAGAATTGTAGAGATTGAAAGATGAAATTTTTCGGGACTCCACCACCAACAATACAGACCCCCGCATTTTTGGCATCCCATGCAAGATCAACCATTTTCAGCATATCTTCAAAATGGTTTAAGTTCAATTTTTGAAAATGAAATCCTAATTGTAAGGCTAATCCAGAATCTGTAAAAGCGGGACAAAAAATTGGTATATCTTTTTTAGCAGCTATTTTTAGAATAGAATGAGAATCGTCTGGTAGTTGTTTCCCTAAGAATTTAAGAAATTTACTGACAGACATTTGCTGATCTGGGATATTTAATTGAGAAATAAAATCCTCAATTCCTTCATAGACTCTATCCGGTAAAAACACATCATAAATTCTATTTATTTTCTCTTGATGGAGTTCTGCATCATCTAACTCATTAGGATTTATTGCACCTTGAAGATGATGAAATCCTAAAGTCTCAGCGATATCGTGTGTTAGATTAGCTCCAGTTGTCACTAAGATATCGATGAAATCTTCCTCAATAAAGTCGTGAATTATACCCTGCATTCCTGCGGGAACCATAGCTCCAGCAAGCCCAAAAAATTTCACACATTTCTCGTCTCTGATCATAGTTTCATAGATCTCGCATGCGGTAGCTAATCGTTTCGCATTAAAACCAGTACTCCTTAAATCTTTGATAAGAGAAATAATATCTGTTTTATTAGTTATTTTAAATTGGTTCACATTTTCTAATTGTTCTTCAAAGTTCTTTTTTGACATTTTTAGTTCCTAAAAATATTATTCTTTATTATTTGTAATAAAAGATATAAACTCAATAATCAATTTAGCGGCGAGATTACGAGTTATGCGATTTGGTAAATCTAAATTTGGTGCAACTTCGATGAGGTCAAACCCAATAATTTTAAATTTTTTTGCGATTTCTCGTAGTATTAACCATACATCTCTATAGGACAACCCTCCAGGAATAGCAAATCCCGTCCCCGGAGCAATAGAAGGATCTAAAGCATCAATATCTATAGACACGTAAAGATGAGTTATTTCTGATTTTTGGAAGAATTTTATTATTTTCTGAATATATGTATTAATTCCATATTCTTCTAACTCATATGCATTAATATAAGAGATATCTTCATTTTTTGCTATTTCGTATTCTGGGATATCAATATCTCTTGGTCCCACGATTAAGAGATTTTTATTATTAATGTATTCTAGATCATAAATCCTATGTGAAATAGTAGCATGAGAATATACACCTTTATCCCATTCTTCATAAAGATCGAGATGAGCATCAAATATTAGCACACCTAATTTTTTTTTTGGCTTAAAATGATCTCCAACTGCTTTTACGATTGGATACGTACAAAAATGATCTCCTCCAATCATAATAGGTATGACATCTTCTTTTTGCTTGTAGATATTCTCTATAAAGTCAATAGCGTTTTTTAAGTTCTGATTCACATCAGTTCTTTTGATTTTTATATCTCCTAAATCCACAACTTTAAAAGTTGGAATATATTGCCCCATTTCTGTGGTTAAAGCTAAATCATTAGTCACCTCCCTAATTTTTTCGGGGGCCTCTGATGAGTTGGGCAAATCTATGGAGGTAAGATAATCCCAGGGAAATCCGAAGAGTACAAATTTCGTATCTTTCACTATTACTTCTCCAAAATCAAAAAATGTCACGATTTTTGCACTCTCAATTAACTATTTACATTTCTTTTAATATGTCTATACCGATTAAATTTAACCCAATTTTTATTACGATTTGAACACATTTAATTAATAATAATCTTGCCCTTTCCAACTCTTTATCTTCTTGAATAACTTGGCAAGAATTGTAAAAAGAATTAAAGATTTGCCCTAAATTGAGTAGATATTGTGGAATAAGATGGATGTCATAACTCTTTGCCGCATCATTTACAATTTCAGGGAAATAATTCAATTGGTTTATCAGGGTTAATTCTGTTTTATGATTAAATTGACTTGGATCAATCTCTGTATTTATTTTTTCTTTTGATTTATCAATGATTGATTGAATCCGAGCGTACACATACTGAATATAAGGACCAGTCTCACCTTCAAAAGAAATACTCTCTTCTGGATTGAATATAAAATCATTTTTAGGATTTATTTTCAGAATGAAGAATTTCAATGCGGCCATTCCAATTTTTTTTGCTCGTTCTCTCTTTTCTTTCTCAGATAAATTAGGATATCTGCTATTAACTTCTTCATATGCAATTTTTTTCATTTCATCCACTAAATCATCCGCATCAACTATTGTTCCTTCTCTGCTTTTCATTTTACCTTCAGGGAGATATATCATTCCATAAGAAAGATGATATTTATGCTCTTCAAACCCCAGTAAATCTAAAACTGCGAATAATTGTTTAAAATACATATCTTGCTCATTTCCAACTACATAAATAGATGCATCGTAATTAAAATCCTTTTTCTTTAAATATGCTAAATAAATATCCTGAGTTATATAAATAGATGTGCCATCACTCCTCAAAAGTATTTTATCGGGTAAACCCCAACTTTGCTTTAGAGGTGCTTTTATGGCTCCATCCTTGGTTTTTACAAATAATCCCTTTTCATAACCTTTAAGAATAATTTCCTTACCTTTTCTATAATAATCTGATTCAAAATACTGCTTGTCAAAAGAAACATTAAATTTCTTATATGTCTCTTGAAAACCTTCAACTGCCCATTTATTCATTTTCTCCCATAATGCCCGGACTTTAGGATCTCCCTCTTCCCATTTTTGAAGTAATTCTTGAACTTCTTCGATAATTTCTTCATCCTTTTCTTCAAGTTGATTATATTTCACATAGAAATCTCCTACAAAATGATCAGGTTTTTTGGTAGGTGTTTTTTTATCTCCAAATTTTTGATATGCAAGCATCGATTTGCATATGTGGATCCCTCTATCATTATTTAAATTCACTTGAAAAACCTCATTTCCTTTATATTCCATGAGATTTGAGGTTGATTTCCCAATTAACATATTTCGAATGTGACCTAAATGAAGAGGTTTGTTTGTGTTTGGAGAGGGATATTCTATAACCATTTTCTGAGATTCTAGGTCTTTCTCGTTTAGTTTTTCTTTTACTCTCCCATAATCTTCTCCCATAGAATAAATGAGATCTAATTGTAATAATGGATTAACTCTAAAATTAAGATAAGGTCCATCTGATTGTAAAACATCTAAAAATTCAGGTTTTTTTAATTTTTCTTTTAGTTGCTTTGCTATTTGTTGAGGAGCTTTTTTCTCATGTTTAGCTAATCGAAAAACAGGAAAAGCATAAGTAAAATTAATTTCAGAGGGAGGAATTTCTATCATTGCTTCTATTTCTTCCTCAGAAATATATGGAACTTGGGTACTAATGAATTTTGCTAACCTATTTTTATCGACGAATATCATACAAATAGCATTTTGGTCTATTTTTAATAAATTATTTTTCTCTACTATTGAAAAATTAAAAATAGAGTAAAAAATTTTTCATAGTAAATAAATGGATGGTGTGATTTTATTTCCTTTAAAAAAAAATCAGATAATAACTTTCAAGAATGGCCAATTTTTGATAAAACAGATATTAAAGTATTAAAAGAAACTCTTGAATCTGGGAATTGGTGGGCTGGATCACCTGGGCAACATTGTGGAGAAAATGTGTGGGAATTTCAAAAGGAATTTGCCAATTTTCAGGAAAGCAAACATTGCATAGCAGTGACAAATGGAACTGTCGCGATTGAAGCTGCATTATTAGCCTTAGGAATAGGCTTGGGCGATGAGGTGATTGTGTCAGATTACACTTTTGTAGCTTCTGCCTCCGCAGTGGTTGCTACTAATGCGGTACCTATCTTCTGTGACATCAATCCTGAAACTCTTGTAATGGATGTGGATAAAGTTGAGGGTTTGATTACTGAACGTACAAAAGCTATAATCCCAGTCCATCTGGGAGGAAATCCTGTAGAAATAGATAGATTATTAGAAATTGCTAAAAAATACAATCTCAAAATTGTTGAAGATTCTGCACATGCTCAAGGGACTCGCTATAAAGGAAAAAGGGCAGGAAATTGGGGAGATGCAGGAACCTTCAGTTTTCAGGCATCTAAAGTCTTAACCAGCGGAGAAGGAGGTGCGATTATAACTAATGACGATAATTTGGCTGATAAAATATATTCAATCATTGATTGTGGCAGAAAGAAAAACCATTTTTCTTATGCACATTATGTTTATGGTACTAATTATCGCATAAGTGAATTTTTAGCAGCGTTGTTGAGATCTCAATTAAAAAAATTTCCTGAGCAACATAAAATTCGAAATGAACATGCGAAGTATTTCTCAGAGAAATTAAATCAAATTGAAGGAATATATGCTATGAAACCCACTCCTGGAACCACAATGTTAGGATGGTATGTGTTTCCAATTGTTTTTGAATCAGAAAAATTTGCAAATATAACTCAAAGTGAATTTAACAGAAAATTAAATCAGAATGGAATTCCAACTGATGCGTGTTATCCCCCACTTCATAGTTTGCAATGTTTTAAAGAGATAAACCTTCGTAAAGGTATAGATTATTCCAAAGCTAATTGGGGGGGGAGTAAGAGTGATGATGAGAATTTTCCCGTAGTTTCGGAAATCTATACTCGAAGCGTTGAATTTCCTCAAGAGATGTTATTATCATCAAAAGAGAAACTAGATCAAGTGGTTGATTTTATAAAAACCTTAAAAAATTAATATCTAACCCAATAATGAATTTTTATTAAAAATTGGTTTGAAAGAACAATTAGATTTAATGGTGAAATTTTACATGTGATTTTTTATTCATATTTAACATACAATTCGATATCTTTTTCTTTCATATGTTTTATTTGCTTGAAGATCGTGGGAATGACTAAGTTATATGCGATAAAAAGATACGGAACTCCTTGATTAACAAGGAACACAATTTCAAATAATAAAAATATCAAACCGGTGGGTCGAATTCTGTAAAAAAATAGAGGAAATTCCATAAAAAAAGATTCTGCACATCCTACAATGAAAACATAACCGATAATTTTATAATTTTTTCTTTTAATAATATTTGTTCCATATAAGAGAGTCAGAATAGAATATCCTATGATGATATTTATAATCCAAACATTAATTTGGCTCTCCATATGTCTTACTGTATATACTATTGAATCATTTAAAGGGACGATAATACTAAGAAAAGGAATTAACATCCAAGCCCCCAAAAAAAATAGAGTATAGAATTTAATTTCTTTCTTATCTTGTTTATTAAAGTTATTTTTTAACGTTTTTCTTTTAATTTTTTCAAACATTATCCACATCCATGGAAATGCAAATAAGGAATAGGAAATACACATCATAAAATCACAGCTAAACTTTATCCAAAAATACTCTCCCAACGGATTTATTAATTGATTTCCATCAATCCAGTATTCTCTTATATATGTACCATCTATGGGTGTATTCCACCACCAAACAGCGTCTATAAAATATACTATAAGTCCACATATCAAACCGAAGGAAAGAGCAGACCATTCCCTATTTCTTATGAGTAAATAAAGCCAAATTGTTAGAAAAATAACATCAAATAAGATATAATCATATTGGAAATATCTTGTGGGTTCAATAAATAGTTCAAATTCAAATATCATATATTTCACAACAACTGTTAATTATTATATTCAAATAGGGTTATTTTTTTTAAAGGGATGTAATAAATATAGAATCGATAATATTGATTCCAATAAAAACCTTTAATCGGGTTAACATAATTTTTCTCTCAATATTAAAATTTTTTTTACTCATGGATTGATCATTGAGAGATTAACACTCAATTTAGTCTTTAAAAAAAATTTTATTAAAACTATTTTCTTTTTTCCTTTCGAATATAAATTATTATATATAAAGTGCATTCTAATTTAATTAAAAAAAGATCTAAAAGACAAATTAATTATGAGCGAAGATATTTCTAGAAATCTAATGTTAAAATGGAATGAAGAATTAGGAAAATTCAATCCCTTAAAATCTGAGGGAGATATGAAAGAAGGAATTTTTTTAGAATTTATTCCTGATAAAAATCATTGGAATTATTTTTATATTAAAGGAGCGTCTCTTATAAATAGAAGGACTGCTCTCAGAGCGGCTAATGGTATTTCTAAAGGGGGATATCTTCATCCAGAGACGGATATACGCTATGGAATAAATCTTAAATTAGAAGAAGAAAGCTCTCCATATGAGGATATGCCTGAAAAGATCATTAAAGCGCAGCGTACGTGGTATGATCCATCTTATAAGAAAAAAAACCCAAAAAAAAAAGAATAATTAAGATTTGAATTTAAAGAAAAAAATTACCAATTTAATCATACTTTATTTCTTCTTTCTTATTTGTTTTGGCGCTTTTATACATAGTTTCAGTTATCTGTAAGGTTTTAAGACCGAATTCTCCGTCAGTATAAGTTTTTTTGTTTCCTAAAATCGCATCGATAAAATGTTGAATCTCTTGCGGATATCCGAAAGTCCAAGACTCATTTGGTACGGGAAAGGTCCATCCTTTAGTTGAACTTGCTTTTTCCACCGCATAACCATACCCTTTTTCACTGTAAACACTTATTTGATTATTAAATGTGGGAGATACAGATATGTGCCCATCGATTCCATAGAGTTCGAATCCCATATCATAACCCCCCGGTTTTGTCCAAGACTCTTCTATTACAACGTGAGCACCATTTTCAAAATATAAAATACTCACAGCATTATCTTCCACTTCACATTTTCCATAAAGCTCTCTTTCTGGTATAATAGTATTAGTTTGACAAAAAACTTCCTCAACTTCACAATCTAAATACCAAACTAAGCATGCAATATCGTGAATACCTAAATCTAATAGTGCTCCACCCCCTGCTTTATCTTTTTTATAAAACCATGAAGAATGAGGTCCAGAATGTTGTTCTCGACCATTTGCCATATAAATATCTCCAATTCCTCCCTCCTCAATAACTTCTTTGGCTTTTTTAAAACAAGGAGCATATATATTGTTTTCACAATAAAAAATACGTCGATTTGAGGATTTTTCTGCATCAAGCATCTCAATGCCTTCTTCTACTTTTCTAGCTAAAGGTTTCTCTATTAAAACATGTGCTCCTGAGTACAATGCATCAATAGCGACTTGTTTGTGTAAATAATTAGGTAAACATATTGAAATAGCATCACATTCTTGTTTCAAGAGTTTTTGATAATCTTTATACCACTTACATTCTAATCCTAATTTTTTTCTGATCCTATTCGGATTCTTTTCATGCAAAGCAGAAATACCAATTATTTCAACATTTGGTAAAAGAGAATATCCATGTGCGTGATGATCAGCAATAAATCCTGCTCCTATTAGGCCCACTTTTAATTTTTTCATTTTTTCATCAAAGTTTGATTTTTTTACAGAATTTAATAAATTTTTCCACTGTTTATTTTTTCAATCCCAAAATTCATGAGGAGATATCGACTCTTGAATTTCTGAGAAGGGACACGCTGCAATACAAGCTCCACAATCACTAGAATTTTCAATCCAAAATTCAAAACATTTTTCAACTTCAACATAATATTTCAAAACACCATTATTATTAGAAATAGAATTTCCCTTCATTGTTGGAAACTTTTTTTTGGAAATCGCATTAGTCTCACATGCTTGAGCACATCTATAACATTCTTGACATGTTTCATTAACTTTTTTAATAAAATCAGAATTAGGTTTGTCTGATACTAAGGGTAAATCTGTGAAAACTTTACAAATTCTTACTCGAGGTCCAAACTCTGGAGTAATTAAAAGTCCATTTCGTCCTAAAGCACCTAAACCTGCATCAATCGCTAAAGGAATACTTAATGCAGTATCATTTCCGCATTGAATTGCCCTATATCCTAGATTTCTGATAAATTCCCCTAAACATGCAATACTGAAAGCCATTTTAGAATAGGCAATGGAAGCTGCTGCTGCAGCTGGTTGGGCAGGCGCCGTGGAAATTGCCTTCTTATCCATTTCAATTGCTAACATTATGGCCTTATTAATCCTTTTGGGTAATGTTATCCTATTTTCAAATGTGTTTTTCTCTATAATTCCTTTTCTAATATTCTCTTTCGCTTTATCTTCACTTTGTAATCTGTTTCTAACAAACCCAGTTCTATATATCCATTTATTATTGATATCGGTTATCCCAACTAATGATGCTCCAAAATGTTTTGCTATAATTTTAAGTTTATGGGTGAAGGAATCAACATCATCTATTTCGTACTTTTTAGATGTCCAGCCAGTTCCATAATCCATATTTTCAGTATTATCCTTCTCCCATGCAAAGGCAAAAGGAAATTTTTCATAGACTGTCCAACCTGCCTTAACAAACGCAAAATCAACACGACTATATCCTTCCTTACCCGATGCTATATGGGATGCCAAATTCTTTCCAAACATCTGCCTATAGGTTGAAAGGCTTTTATCCCAGAGTCGTCGATAAATCATATTGTTTTTTTCATCAAACCGCTTATAAGAACTTCCATCTATGGAATATAATTCCGAAATTTTGGGATGATCAAAACTCATTAAATACTTAAAAAGTTAAAAATATAAAAAACTTTAACGAGGCTTATAAAATTAATTATTATATAAAGTAATATTAATAATTTAAAGTGTACATTATGAGTGAAAAAAGATTTATTGTTCAAATAGGAAGTGGAACTGATCAACATGGTCATCAGAATGAATGTACAAGCGCTTCTATAAAAGCTATTAAAAATGCGATTTCAAATAATTGTTTAACCGGATTGATTGAAATATGCGATCTGAGAACACCTAAGGAGCTGCTGAAAATGAAAGTGCATGTTAAAATTGGAGCACCATTCCCAGAAAATATTGATAAAAAAAAAGTATTGAAAGCAATTCCTTTTGGAGAAAAATCAATAGAAATTGTTAAAGGAGGCCTTCTCGCAGAATGCGTTCAAATTAAAGAGTTGGGAGACATCTCTAATCAAATGATCATCTGCAATGCTGCTGTTACAGTTTCAATTGACATGTGGAATAAATTCTGAGTATTATATAATTTGAGAGGAATTAATATATTACAATAACTAATTGATTAAATTGATTTTAATGGGTACTGATATTGATTGGTCTGATTATTTTACTTTTGATAAAGTTCAATTAGAGAAGATTAAAAAAAAGTTAGGCCTAAATAAGATTTTTGCAATGGCTGTTATGCCAGTGAGAGGATCTGAAGGTTTCAGAAAATTGGATTATGAATTTGCCGAGAATGATCTTAATGTGGTAGAAATAATGAACCAGTTAGAAAATTGTCATTTTAACACACTAGGCTTAGTTATAAAAGACACAGATGGAGCATGTTTATGGGATACTCATATTGGTTGGAATCCTACTAATCGTGATATATTAGGTGAGTTTTCTGATGAATGTCGAGAAAGAAACTTTCCCCTCTTGGTTTCTTTTACAAGTATGAATGATGCTTATCAAGGACACATACATCCTGAGAGAGTGAGTGTGTATGGAGAAAGCGGAAAAAAGTTTGGAAATCGATATGAACAAGGAGATATTTCTACCCATCTGGAAGGGGAAATGCGAGTAAATTTGCCAACGGGAATAAGCTTTGATGAGTATCAGAAAAAAATTCCGTTCCTTACAAGGCAAAGAGATGAAGAGGTGGGAAAATCTCGAAGTGAAAGGGGAAAAGGATTTATTCCCCTTACTAGTTTTATGTGCCCCAATAGTAAACATGTTGAATATCTTTTGTCTTTAGTCGATGAGGTTATTCAAAAATATTCCATTGATGCGTTTTTAGCTGATTATATACGATATGATGGCGCTTTCAAAGATATGTGTACTTGTGAACGGTGTCAAACTCGTTTTAGGCAAAAATTTGATTCAAAGGCGAAAATCATGAAAAGTAAAGAATGGTATGATTTTAAAGAAGAGACCATAGTACGATATGGAGAAAAATTGCATTCTATAATAAAAAAGAGGGATTCAGATTGTATAACTGGATGGTTTTGTCTTCCAGGACCTAAAAAATGGTTCACCCGAAAAAAGATTGCACAGAATTGGAAAAGGTTATCATCTATTTTTGATATGGTATCGCCAATGGAATATCCATATCTAATGGGTACGCGAGATGATGGCTGGTTTTGGGGTAAGGTGGGAGATTTCTTCTATTGGTATTATATTCGAAATATGAAAAAAAGAGCTCATGAATATAAGAGTCCCACCCTTGCTATTACTAATTCTGTAGAATGTAATACTGAAGAAATGCTCAAACAAATAAAAGGATTTGACTTCGGATTTGGGATAGGTATATTTAAATATTTCGGAACTACAGAAGAACAATGGCTAGCATTAAAAAAATATGCAGAAGATTCCTTAGGATTAAAATAGATATCCTTAGAACCACAGAATTTTATTTAAGCCTATTCAAAAATCAAAAATTTTAATTGTCCTATTCTTCTTTAGAATTTGATGAATTCTAAAACTCTTTTAAGCTGTAATTTTATATTTCATTAAAACAAATTTTTAAATTAAAAGATTAGTTATTTATTTATCAAAATCAACAATTTAAAAAATTTTTAAGGAAGGATTTTATTAATATTTATAAAAATCAAAAGAAAAAGCTGAAGATCATCTAAAAATTCAAAAGCAGAATAAAATTATTTAATATTATTGGGCGAGTAAAAAATGTTTGATGCTACGTTTAAATTAGTTATTTTCGGTGACGCAGGTTGCGGTAAGACAACCTTAACACATAGATTTTTAACCAGTCTCTTTAAGCCAGATTCTACAATGACTATAGGAGTTGATTTTAATGTAAAGAGTGTTGATACTCTAGGGCGAAAAGTAAAATTACAGATCTGGGATTTTGGAGGTGAAGAACGCTTCAGATTTTTATTACCGACCTATGTCAGAGGAGCTTCTGGGGGATTATTTATGTATGATATTACCAATTTTTCTTCGCTCGCCCATATAGATGATTGGTTGATGGTAATTAGAAAGGAAATTAAACCTGAAAATCGATTTCCCATTCTTGTTGTTGGAGGAAAAGCCGATTTAGAAGAACAAAAAGAAGTTGACTCAGAAGAGGGAATAAAAATTGCAAAATCGCGAGGTCTTAATGGATTCATTGAATGCAGCTCCAAGACAGGAGAAAATGTAAATAAAACCTTCGAAGCAATCACTCAATTGATGATCAAAAAATCAGGGCTAGGATAATTTAAAAAATTCTAAGATCAAAATATAACCTACTCGATACTCATTTCTTAAATCTCATTTCTAAATTATTAGCTGAATTTATAATTCTAAGATTTTCAAATCCTTCTTGTATAAATAATGGAAATATCTAAATCAAATAAAAATAATAAAAGATGGTAATCATAAAGTCAAATGCCTTGAAATGAAGAAAATTCCATCGATAGGGAATAATAGATAATAAAAAAATAAAATTTAAAACTAAAAATATTTAAACTTTGTCTTGATCATCGGGTTCGCCAAATTCTTC
>Ga0102944_1002194_pt1 | contig 11739 bp, 12 predicted proteins | sample SalPonD_shore_MG_FD_78172 | JGI IMG/M metagenome (GOLD analysis project Ga0102944, IMG submission 78172) | Salt pond soil microbial communities from South San Francisco under conditions of wetland restoration - Salt Pond MetaG... | ecosystem: Environmental > Aquatic > Marine > Intertidal zone >... | reverse complement strand
TGGCAGTTCCCCGACCCCATCCCGGTCCACCGCGAGCCGCTGTACACGCCGCGTTACGACCTGGTGAGTCAGTACCCGACCTACGAGGATCGCAAGGCCTACTGGCGTCTGCCGACGCGATACGCATCGATCCAGGAGACCGACTACTCGGGTGACTATCCGCTGGCATTCATCAGCGGGCGCCTCACCGAGTACGAGGGCGGCGGCGAGGAGACCCGCTCGAACGTCTGGCTGGCCGAGCTGCAGCAGGACATGTTCGTCGAGATCAACCCGGCGGATGCCAATGACCGAGGGCTGCGCGACGGCCAGTGGGTCTGGCTCGAGGGCGCCGAGGGCGGCCGCATCAAGGTGGTCGCCATGGTCACGCCGCGCGTCGGCCGCGGGGTCATCTGGACGCCGTTCCACTTCGGCGGATGGTTCGAAGGCAAGGATCTCATTGATCGCTACCCCGAGGGCACCGCGCCCTTCATTCGCGGCGAGGCCTGCAATACTGCGACGACCTACGGCTACGACTCCGTGACGCAGATGCAGGAAACGAAGGCGACTCTCTGCCAGATCACCGCGGCCTGATGTAGCGTTGCCGGAGGAGAACCGACATGGCACGAATGAAGTTTCTTTGCGACGCGGAACGCTGCATCGAATGCAATGCCTGCGTGACGGCGTGCAAGAACGAGAACGAGGTCCCGTGGGGCGTGAACCGCCGGCGCGTGGTCACGCTCAATGACGGAGTGCCCGGCGAGAAGTCGATCTCGGTCGCGTGCATGCACTGCACGGACGCACCGTGCGCCGCGGTGTGCCCGGTCGACTGCTTCTACACGACGACCAACGGCATCGTTCTGCACGACAAGGACCTGTGCATCGGCTGCGGCTACTGCTTCTACGCCTGCCCGTTCGGCGCCCCGCAGTTCCCCGAGCAGCAGGCCTTCGGCATGCGCGGCAAGATGGACAAGTGCACCTTCTGCGCCGGCGGGCCGGAGTCTGACAACAGCGATTCCGAGTACCAGAAGTACGGCTCGAACCGCATCGCCCAGGGCAAGCTGCCCGCGTGCGCCGAGATGTGCTCGACCAAGGCGCTCCTAGCCGGCGATGGGGAGCTCGTGGCGGACATCTATCTCAAGCGCGTGATGAAGCGCTCGGGGCGTCCCGACACCTGGGGCTGGGAAAAGGCATACGGCGCGGGCGTGTAACGGTAGCGCCCGCTTGGAGAGCAGCGCATGCGTGCGTACGGACTGTCGGGATGGATTGGCCTGGTCCTCGCGGCCCTGGTGCTGTCGGGATGTTATGGCGATGCGACGCCCACGCGCTACGAGCCGGGGGAGTACAAGGGCAGTGACGACCCGCTGCTGGACAAGCTCAAGTCGGGGGATCTGCACGAGACCCTGAACGAGCGATTCACCCAGGCGGCACGTGACCGCTGAGGAGCCGGCAATGCCATGGAAGCGATACGTATGGTCCGGGATCGCGCTCGTGCTGGCCGGCCTGATCCTCGGCGGGTGCCAGCCGGTCGAGGATCCCTGGGTGTCGGGCAGCTGGGGCGAGCAGCTCGCGGCCGAGCGCACGCGCACACAGGACCAGCAGCACGAGTTGCGCGCACGGCTCCGGCGCTACGGCAGCGCCTACCAATGAATGACGGAGGGTATCGGCCATGTCGACGGTGACGGCCAGCACGGCCAGCAACGCTGAGCGCGCGCGTGCCGCGCGGATACACCGCAAGATCATGCGCTGGAGCCTGGTGACCATCCTGCTGGGTGCGATGATCGCGCCGTTGAGCGGCTACGTATACGTGGCCGTCGCGCAGGACGAGCAGCCCACCTGGACCGGCGACAATCCGCGTGCCGATACGTGGAAGGGCGCGCGCGAGGGCAACGCCGGATACACGTCCGCTTCCGGACCGTACACGACCAATGTCCTGATCCAGAACGGTGGCGAGAACTGGCGCAACCTGCGCAACGGGCCCGTGGCCAGCATCATGCCGTGGGTGATGGCACTGTCACTGCTCGTCCTCGGGTCGGTATACGCATTCTTCGGACCGCACCGGATCGAAGGGCCGTTGTCGGGGCGCAAGGTCAAGCGCTGGAACGTCGGCGAGCGGACCATGCACTGGTTCGTGGCCGTGACGTTCATCATTCTCGCGATCACCGGGCTCAGCCTCCTGTTCGGGCGGGCAGTGCTGATACCGATCCTCGGCCACGCCGGGTTCGGCATCTGGGCCGACTTCTCGAAGTGGCTGCATAACGTGGTTGGCCCGTTCTTCACCGTCGGCATCCTGTTGATGATCATCTTCTGGGCGCGCAACAACATTCCCACGGGCGTCGACATCGAATGGTTCAAGAAGGGCGGTGGCATTTTCACGGGCAAGCACGTGTCCGCCGGCAAGCTCAACGGCGGCGAGAAGGTGTGGTTCTGGTTCATCGTGATCGGCGGGGGTGCGGTCTGCATCACGGGCCTGATCCTCGATTTCCCGAACTTCGGCCAGTCGCGCGAGGCGATGCAGCTGTCGAACCTGATCCACGGCGTGCTCGCGATCGTCTGGATTGCCTTCTCGTTCGGGCACATCTATCTCGGCGTGATCGGGGCCGAAGGCGCGCTCGAGGGCATGACGACCGGCTACGTGAGCGAGGAATGGGCACGCGAGCATCACGATATCTGGCTCGACGAGGTGCGCACACAGGGTGACGAGCGCCCGCAGGCCACGGCCGGCGGTGCGGCACACGGCCCCGCGCGCCGGCGCGACACCTGACGAAGGTCCCTGGCGGTTCGGGTGGAAGCAACCCGCCGGCGCTCGCGCCGGCGGGTTTTTACGCTGCGCCATGGGCGAGCACGTTCGCGGCCAAGGCCGCTCCTGCAGGGGGCCCGACCGACCCGACGGCGCTGAATTCAGCCCCGCTGTAGAGAAGAGGGCCTGCCCGCGAAGGAACGACAAACCGGATCTCCTGACGTGCCTGGCGCCTTGGCGTACTTCCTTGCCGCGGCGAATCAGAACCGCTGCTCGAAGGTGAATTCGGTCTCGGGCCGAGTCACGGCGAATCGATGGAGGTCAAGGCAGAGGCCGATCAGGCCCGGCTCGAAGTCGAAGCTGTAGGCGTCCGCGAGGACCTTGAGTTCGCGGATCTCTTCCGCCTGGATGCGCAGGCGCTCGCGTTCGCGCTCGCCGGTGTCGGGTTCCGTCGACCCGAGCTGGAACAGTTCGGGGATGTCTTCCAGGCCGTACTCGCCGCCGTCGTGATGGTGCACCACGCGGTCGCCGCAGTCGGGCACCACGCAACGGACGGCGCCGTCGCCGTCACTCATCGCGGGGCTGCATCCCGAGGTCGAAGAAGCGCTCCAGGGCGATCTCGTGGGTACCTGCGTCGGCACGGATGCGGAGGTTGCCGTGATCGTCGACGGCCTCAGCGATGCCTGCCACCGTGGTGCCGTCGGCGAGGGCGATGTGGGACGCCCCGCCCAGGGCCAATCGCCCCCGGAAGCTGCGGAGGATCGGCGCGAATCCCTGCTCGTCCCAGGTCTCGATCTGGATGACCAGCTGCCGCGCGATCGCCTGCAGGAGCTCGCCCGGGTCGATGTCGCCGGCGACACCCTCATGCACGAGGCTCGAGGCATCGAAACCGAGACTCTCGGGGGCGGCGCGGGTGTTCACCGCGAAGGCGATCACGAGTGTCCGTACCCGTGCCGCCGTGCCTTCCCCGCGCAGCCAAACCCCGGCGACCTTGCCGCCGTCGAGCAGCACGTCATTGGGCCAGCGGTGGTGGAGCTCGGTCATGGGCTGCACCGCACCGGCGAGGGCGCGTCCGAGGGCCACCACCGCCACCGGCCCCAGCTGGGCGCATTCCGTGGCCGGGAGATCGGGATTGAGGATGAGCGCCGCGTGCAGTCCGGGGTCCGCTTCGAGCAGCCAGCGTCGTCCCTGGCGCCCGGTCGGGGTCTGCGGATGGTCCACCCAGACGAGCGTGCCTTCATCGGCATCGGCGCGGGCGCGGCGCAGCGCCTCGTCCAGAGCGGAATCGGCCGCCTCCAGGTGGACGAGGTCGAACGCGTTGGGCAGTACGGGATCGACCGTGCTCGCAGTCTCGTTGCGCTCCATAGCCCGATTCTGTGCGATTCGTCGCTCGAGTGCATCCCCCGAATGCATCGGGTAGGCCGGCGGGGCGACCGGCCGGCCTACCCGATCCCGTACCGGCCGGGTTGGTTCAGCCCCGGAACCAGCTGTCCACCAGGTCCCGGTGGTTCCCGATCCACTTGCGGGCGCCCGCTTCGGGGTCGTCCATCTTGCGGATCGTGGCCATCAGGCCGCCGACCTGCTGGTCATTCATCTGCCAGGCGTTCATCCATTCGACCACCTCGGGATGCTCCTCGGCCAGCTCGGGTCGGCTCATCCAGTGGATGTTCTCGCCCTTGCCGTAGATGTTCTTCGGGTCATCGAGATACTTGAGGTCGTACTCGGAGAACGCCCAGTGCGGGTTCCACAGCGTGACCACGATGGGGTTCTCGCGCTGATAGGCGCGCTCCAGCGCGGACATCATGCCCGGCCCGGAGGAGGTCACGAGCTTCAATTCGAGCCCGTACTTCTCGACCGCGTTCTCGGTCAGCCCGACCAGCGCCGAGCCCGGGTCGATGCCGACGATTGCCGGCTTGCCGTTCTGCTCGAACTTCTCGCGATTGGCATTGAGCTGCTCGATCGAGTCGATGTCGACGTAGCTGGGCACCACGAGGCCGAGTCCCGTGCCCTCGTACCAGGCGTCGTTGAGCGAGATATCCTCCTTGAAGCGCTCGTAGAACTGCTTGTCGGTCTTGGGCATCCAGACCTCGAGACCCATGTCGATCGAGTCGCTGGCGACACCGGAATAGATCACGGACTTGCCCGCGCTGGTGAGTTCGACGTCGTAGCCGCGATCCTCGAGCAGGATTTTCCACATGTTGGAGACGGCGATGTTCTCCGCCCAGTTATTGAGGCCGATGCGAATCTCGCCCTGGTCCGCCGCCATGGCAGCGGGCGCGGCCATCATGCCGGCCAGGAGCAGACCGGTGATCCGGATCAAACATTCGTTCATCTTGCGCATGGTTCCCCTCGGTTTCATGGCGCCCCGGATCGGCCGGGGTGGCAGTCCCGGATATCGGCTCTCTCGCCGGACCGGGCGTCGAATCGTGTTCGTCCGCGGGCGGCCTGGCCCGTATCGCAAACCAAGCTCGCGGCAGGTATGCGCATGGTCGCGGTCTGACGGTGTCGCTGTGAATGGCACGCATCATTGGGCGCGTGATAATTTGGGATTATGAGAGAACTGTATCGCCGCCTGCCTTCGCTGGCCGGACTGGTGGCCTTCGAGGCCGCGGGGCGACACGGCAACTTCAGCCGGGCCGCCGAGGAACTGCACGTGACGCAGGCCGCCGTGAGCCGCCAGATACGGGCGCTGGAGGACCGCCTCGAGACGTCGCTGTTCCAGCGTCTGCACCGGTCAGTGGCGCTGACTGCCGCCGGAGAACGTCTGCACAGGGCGGTCACCCACGGTTTCGACCACATGGCCGATGCGATCGCGGAAATGGACCGGCTCAAGGGAGACAACCACGTCGGCGTTGCGGCGAACCAGGCCGTGGCCTTCTACTGGCTGCGCCAGCGCGTCATCGCCTACCAGCAGAAAGATTCGTCACTGGACCTCGCGGTCTATTCAGCGGACAACGAACCGGCATTCGGTGGCGAGGACGTCGACGTCGCGATCCGCTACGGCGCGGGCGACTGGCCGGACGCCACGGTGAGCCTGCTGTTCGACGAGGTGCTCTTCCCCGTCTGCGCACCGCGCTACGCCGCGTCCCTCGAGCGGCTCGAGACACCGGCGGACCTGCTCGATGCGACCCTGTTGTACATGGATCCCCAGGGACCGGACTGGGTAACCTGGAGCGAGTGGCTGCGCGCGCACGACGTGCGCCCCGGCGGACGGCTGCCGCACGGACTTCTCTTCAACAGCTATCCCGTGCTGCTGCAGGCCGCGATCGAGGGACAGGGCGTCGCGCTGGGCACCGGCCATCTGCTGGATCACCTGCTCCGGGACGGAACGCTCGTGCGGCCCATGGATGCCGAGTATCGCCCCGGGCGCGGCTACTATCTGGCATTGCCGGCCCGGCGCGAGCCCCGGGCGCGGTCGCGCGCGTTCCACGACTGGCTCCTGTCCACGGTGGAGTGACCCGCAGTGCGCGCGCCGGGGCCTCCGTCCTCGTCAGTTGTGATCCCGCGGTGCGCCGGTCGCCGGATCGGTCCCGGTGTACGGGAAGCCGAGGTTCTTCCACGCCGCGAAACCACCGTCCATGTGTGCCGTCCGCGCGATTCCGTGGCGTGCGCAGCGCTCGGCCACCGTTCGCGACCGTTTGCCCGAGCCGCAGTGAAAAACGACCGGCTTGCCTTCCTGCGACGGCAGCTTGGCAGCGTCGAATGACTGCAGCGGGAACAGCAGGGCGCCCCGGATGTGCTCGAATGCGTACTCGGCGGGCGTGCGCACGTCGATCAGAACGATCTCGTCGGCGTCGAACCGGTCCTTCACTTCCTGCGGGGTCAGGACTTCCAGGACGCCGCCTTCGAGTTGCTCGCTGTGTGCCATGGTCTGTCGCTCCTTTGCCTTCGGGTGGCCGCGGTCTTCGCGCGAGGGCCGTTGCCGGAGGGGCACCGGCCCATCGTCGTCACACAGATTAGCATATTGCAAATTAGGGTCCACTAATATATAAACGATGTGGGGGTGGCAGGTGCATGCCGTGGCCGGAGCGGGGCCCGAGCCGGCCCGGTGATCGCCGCCGCCATTGATGGACATCAAGGTCCCCTTCGCCGGAATGCGCATCATGGGTCCGGGGGAGGGCTCCGGTCGGGCCCTGGGAGATCAACGCCATGCCTGCATTGAAGAACATTGACATCCTCGTGTTCCGGTTCGCCGGGATCATGATCCTCGCCAGCCTGTTGCTCGCGTACGTGCACAGCACGTACTGGCTGTGGCTGACCGCCTTCGTGGGCGCCAACATGCTGCAGGCCTCGTTCACGGGCTTCTGTCCGCTGGCCCGCATCCTGGCCCGGTTCCACGTCCCGTCGGGCCCGGCCTTCACACGCACCGTGCGTCCGCGCTGACGCCAAGGAGAACGGGATGCGCGGTACCCCTGTGCTCGCGGCACTCGGCCTGTGGGCGGCGGCCTCGCTCGTCAGTGCGGCGTGGGCGGCGGATCTGCCCACCGCTCGTGCCACACTGTCGACCGTGACCGACGAGCAGGTGCTCGACGGCGTGATCGAGGCGGTCAACGAGTCGACGGTCTCGGCGCAGACGACCGGGCGTATCATCGAGTTGCCGTACGACGTGGACGACTACGTCGAGAAGGGCTCGGTGATCGTGCGTTTCCGCGACAACGAGCAGCGTGCCCGCCTGGAACAGGCGCGGGCCAACCTCGAGGAGGCGCGCGCGCGGCTGGCGCAGGCGGAGTCCGAGTTCAAGCGGATCCGGACGATCTACGAGCAGAACCTCGTCTCGAAGTCGCAGATGGACCAGGCCAGGGCCGAGTACGAGTCCGCCCGGGCGCGGGTCGAGGCATCGCGGGCCGCACTCAAGCAGGCGCGCGAGCAGCTCGAGCACACCGTGGTCCGGGCGCCCTACAGCGGCATCGTCAAGGCGCGTCACGTCGAGGTCGGCGAGACCGCGACCGTGGGCCAGCCGCTGATGACCGGACTGTCGCTCGAGCATCTGCGGGCCGTCGCCGAGGTTCCGCAGCGCCACATCCGGGCGCTGCGCGAGCACCAGGCGGCGCGCGTGCTGCTGCCGCAGGGCGAGTCCGTCGAGGCGGCGTCGCTGCGTATATTTCCGCATGCGGACGCGAGTACCCACACGTTCCGCGTGCGCGTGGATCTGCCGCAGGGGCAGCACGGCGTCTATCCCGGGATGCTCGTCAAGGTCGCATTCGTCAGCGGCCGGCGTGAGCAACTGCTCGTCCCGGCCAATGCGATCGTGCATCGCAGCGAGGTGACGGCCGTCTACGTGCGGGGCGAAGACGGTGCGCTGCATTTTCGCCAGGTGCGCACCGGTACGCCGTTGCCGAACGGGCAGGTCCCCGTGCTCTCCGGTCTCGATGCCGGCGAAGTGGTCGTGACCGATCCCGTGGCGGCCACCGTGGCGCTCAAGCAGGCGCAGGCCGCGGAGCCGACGGAATGACGCGCGAGCGACTCGGCATTTCCGGTGCGCTCGCGCGCAAGTTCCTGCAGTCCGAGATCACGCCGCTGCTGGCGCTCGTGGGACTGCTGATGGGGCTGTTCGCGGTGGCGGTGACGCCGCGCGAGGAAGAGCCCCAGATCGACGTGACCTTCGCCAACGTGTTCATCCCGTACCCGGGTGCGTCGACGCAGGAGGTCGAGAGCCTGGTCACGGGGCCCGCCGAGCAGATGCTCTCGGAGATCGAGGGCGTCAAGCACATCTACTCGGTGTCGAGCCCCGGGATGTCGACGCTGACGGTGCAGTTCAAGGTGGGCGAGCCGCGCACCCAGGCCATCGTGCGGTTGTACAACTCGGTCTACGAGAACAGCGACTGGATGCCGCGGAACATCGGCGTGGGGCCGCCGCTGGTCAAGCCGCGCGGTATCGACGACGTGCCGATCGTTGCCGGCACCCTGTGGACGGAAGATCCGGATCGCGGGGCGCACGATCTTGCCCGCGTGGCTCACGCGATCGAGACCGAGCTCCAGCGCGTGCCGGGGACCCGGGACATCTACACGCTGGGCAGTCCGGACCGCGTGGTGCACGTGCAACTGGACCCGGCCCGCCTGGCGGGCTATGGCATCGCGCTGTCCGACCTGCGCAACGCCCTGGGGGCGACCAATGCCTCGGCCGATGCCGGCACGATCGTGCGCGGCAACCAGGCCATCCAGGTGCAGGCCGGGACGTTCCTGAGCACTCCGGAGGAAGTCGCCAACCTCGTCGTCGGGATGAACGACGGCGCCCCGGTGTTCCTCTCCGACGTGGCGGAGGTCAGCGAGGGGTCGGACCAGCCGGAGCGTTACGTGCAGTTCGGCGTCGGGAGCGCGTATGCGGGGGCGGATGCGCCCGCCGCGGGCACGCGCGAGCCGGCGGTGACGATCGCAGTGGCCAAGAAGCCGGGCGAGAACGCCGTAACCGTGGCCAATGCAGTCATCGACCGTTTCGACCAACTGCGCGGCACGTTCGTGCCCGAGGGCATCCACGCGACCGTAACGCGCGACTACGGCAAGACCGCGAGCGACAAGGCCCACACGCTGATCAAGAAGCTGATCTTCGCGACCGCGTCGGTCGTGCTGCTGGTGCTGCTGACGCTGGGCTGGCGCGAGGCGATCATCGTCGGTTCCGCGGTCATCATCACGCTGACGGTCACGCTGTTCGCGTCCTGGGCCTGGGGCTTCACGCTCAACCGCGTGTCGCTGTTCGCGCTGATCTTCTCGATCGGCATCCTGGTGGACGACGCGATCGTGGTCGTGGAGAACATCCACCGGCACATGCACATCGGCGGCAAGTCGCTCGCCGAGTCCATCCCGCATGCGGTCGACGAGGTCGGCAGCCCGACCATCCTGGCGACGTTCACCGTGATCGCCGCACTGCTGCCGATGGCGTTCGTCTCCGGCCTCATGGGCCCGTACATGAGCCCGATTCCGATCAACGCCTCGATGGGGATGCTGATCTCGCTAGTCGTGGCGTTCGTGTTCACGCCGTGGCTGTTCCTGAAGGTGTTCCGGCGGCGCGCGGCGCGCCTGGCCGAGGCCGGCGAGCACGGCTCGGGCGAACAGGAGGACCGCATCTACCGGATGCTGTACCGCGGGTTTCAGCGCTACCTGACGCCGTTCCTCAACGGGCGCCGGGGCCGCCCCTGGCGTTTCGGGATGCTCGCCGTGATCCTGGCGCTGATCGCGGGCTCGCTCAGCCTGGTGGGTTTCCGGGCGGTGGTGCTGAAGATGCTGCCGTTCGACAACAAGTCGGAATTCCAGGTGGTCGTGGACATGCCCGAGGGCACACCGGTCGAGCAGACCAACCGGGTGCTTAATGCGCTCGCCGATTACCTGACGACCGTGCCCGAGGTCACGCACGTCCAGACCTACGCCGGCACCTCCGCCCCGATCAACTTCAACGGGCTGGTGCGCCAGTACTACCTGCGGCGCGAGGCGTACATGGGCGACGTCCAGGTCAATCTGGTGGACAAGCACGAGCGCGACCGTCAGAGCCACGAGATCGCGCTGGCCGTGCGCGGCCCGCTGCAGGAGATCGGGGCCCGCTACGACGCCAACGTGAAGGTCGTCGAAGTCCCGCCGGGCCCACCGGTGCGCTCGCCGCTGGTCGCGGAGATCTATGGACTGAACGACCCGGGGCAGCGCGAGGTGGCGCGCCGCGTGGCCGACGTGTTCCGCGATACCGATGAGGTGGTCGACGTCGACACGACACTGGAGGCGCCGCAGGAGAAGCTGGTGCTGGATGTCGATCGCCAGCGTGCGGCACGGCTCGGTGTCAGCCAGGGTGCGGTGGCCGCCGCCGTCAACACGGTCGTGCGGGGCGAGGACGCCTCCTATCTCCACGAGGACGACTCGCGCGAGCCGCTGCCGGTACGGCTCGAGCTGTCCGAGGGCGCGAAATCGGACCTCGACACGCTCGGGTCGGTGCGCGTTCGATCGCGCTCGGGTCGGCTGGTCCCCCTGAGCGAGATCACGAGCTTCGAGCACACGACGCGCGATCCGGCGATCCATCACAAGGATCTGCTGCCCGTGGTGTACGTGCTCGGCGACGTCGCCGGCCCGATCGACAGCCCGCTGTACGGCATGGGCGCGATCGCCGCGACCCTGGCCGACATGCCGTTGATGGAAGGCACGCCGATCGAGCAGCACTGGATCAACCAGCCGGACAACCCGTACCGCTGGAGCCTCAAGTGGGACGGCGAGTGGCAGATCACCTACGAGACCTTCCGCGACATGGGGATCGCCTATTCTGTCGGGCTGGTGCTGATCTATCTGCTCGTGGTCGGGCAGTTCCGCTCCTACCTGGTGCCGCTGATCATCATGGCGCCGATCCCGCTGACGATCATCGGCATCCTGCCCGGCCATGCGTTGCTCGGGCGGCAGTTCACGGCGACGTCCATGATCGGCATGATCGCGCTCGCCGGCATCATCGTGCGCAATTCCATCCTGCTCGTGGACTTCATCCGTGCGGAGGTGGGGCGGGGGATGGCACTGCAGGAAGCGGTGATCCGCGCGGGAGCGGTCCGGGCACGTCCGATCGGTCTCACGGCCCTGGCCGCCATGATCGGCGCCACCTTCATCCTCGACGATCCGATCTTCAGCGGCCTGGCCGTGTCGCTGATCTTCGGGATACTCGTCTCCACCCTGCTTACGCTGGTGGTGATCCCGGTCGTGTACTACGCGTACCACTACCGCTCGGCCGAAGCGGGTACCGGGGAACCGGGCGGCGACTGATCGGTCCGTGGCGCACGGCGAGGGGGCGTGCGCCCGAAAGGGGCGCTCTACTCGTCCTGTCCGAAGTCCTGGTCCGTGGCCACGGTGCCCGGTTCGGCGCCAAGCAGGTCGTTGCGGGCCATGATCAGGTGCGAGGTGATGATGCGCGTGGCCTCGTCACGGTCACGCCGAGTCAGCGCCAGGTAGAGATTGCGATGCTGGCGGTTGTACTCGGCCATGCGCTGCGGGGTGAGCACCTTCTCCTTGATGGCCGCCCACTGCGAGTGCCCGCGGACATCGTTGATATGCCTGTACAGCCAGAT
>Ga0102944_1002193_pt1 | contig 11746 bp, 11 predicted proteins | sample SalPonD_shore_MG_FD_78172 | JGI IMG/M metagenome (GOLD analysis project Ga0102944, IMG submission 78172) | Salt pond soil microbial communities from South San Francisco under conditions of wetland restoration - Salt Pond MetaG... | ecosystem: Environmental > Aquatic > Marine > Intertidal zone >... | reverse complement strand
ATCCTAAAAAAATTATAAGAATTCAGTATCAACTTTCTGCAAAGAATTTACTATTTCTTGTGCCGCACGTGTAGCCCTCATTAATTTTGCCATATTTCCTGTCAATTTAAGCTTTCCACTCATTACTCCTTGTATAGTATCTAATTCTCCTTTAGCAACTTTTACGAAGTTGTCATAAGGCCCTGCCAAGACAAATTCGGTTTCTGGATTATCTCCTTCTTTAATTAAATACGTTCCAGTACACTCTCCTTTATGCAGACCAAGAAAAAACTTTACATCATGATCCAAAGGACCACTTGGCTCCACATGTACTAACATATCACCGGTCCACCAAGCTGCAGCTTCTTTATAGGCGGGATTATTATTAATCGCATCACCAAATGCTTTTACCCATTCTTCACTTAGAATTTTTTTTGGTATGATATTTCACCATAAAAGTTATAATTAAGGAAAGTTTCGTCTTTTATTTATTTAAAAGTTTGTATAATCTCAAAAGAAATTAAACTAATAACTAAAAATATGAAAAATAAAAATCTAAAAATATCAAAAAAGAAAGAAAAATATTATAAATTTTCTAATCCTAATTTTTTAAGGATTTCTGGGCTGGGTTTTCCAGTTTTTGGATCCCAATCTCTCACTTCATAATAAAGCTGTTTTAATTTTTCGAAATCTGGTGTTTTTCCAGCTGATCCTCCTTCTGTATGAGGCTCTAATAAAATCTGGGGCATTTTTTCATCTTCAGTTGTTAGTCCCATTTTTAAATTAAACAATCGTTTCGTTGTATAGATTCTTTCGCCTGTTTCTTTTACTTTTTCAATATCAAAATCTAAACCTGTGGCAGTTTCGATTACTTTCGCAACCATATCTGGAGGAGGATTACAAAAAATACACATTACAACCGAGTTATAAAGAGCTCGATAATCATAGAGATTAGCGCAATTCTTTGCCATAACCTCATCATCACTATATTTATCAATCATTTCAATCCCTAATTCTTGAAAAGGAAGTCCTAATAAGACCATATACATATCACATGCGCAATGGCAAGGGCCGCGAGTGGTTCCTACGGAATATGCTAATGCCATCCCCCATGTGTGTCGTGGATCATGATAAGGGATTTCTTGCCCAATAGCTGTTCCAATCTCATCTTGAGAAATTCCAAATTTTTTTCCAACCGCATCTGATCCATTCGCTAATAGATCTCCGATCCCTTCTCTGAAAGCCATTTTTTTTATCATTTCTAATGCTGGTTCAATCTCTCCCCAATTCGGCTCAAGACCATCAATATCATCTGAAGTTATTTTTCCAGTATTATATAAATAATAAATAAACGCTATAGTACCTCCACCACTAATCGTGTCAATTCCATAGTCATTGCATAAAGTATTTGCTTTAACAATTGATTTTAAATCGTCATTCAGAATCAAAGAGCCAAAACTAACAATAGTTTCATACTCTGGAGCCTCAACCTCTCCTTCGAATGTGTACTCTCCTTCACTAACAGATGCTTTATGAGCACATCCTATAGGACAAGAATAACACGGATATTGTTTGGTATAAATCATTTCTGAAGCAGTAGCTCCTGAAATATTAAACGCGCCATCCCATTGCCCTTGTGTCCAATACTTAATTGGAATTTCACCTTCCATGTTATATTTATCAACACCTCCAGAAGTTCCTAATATTCCAAACATTTGAGTTGTAAATGAATTATTTACATTCTCAATCATTTCTTTAACCGATTCTTTAAACTCCTCTGGTTTAGCCGCTTTAAATTTTCTTTTTGGACCTTTCACAGATATCGCCTTTAATTTTTTGGAACCCATTACAGCACCCATTCCAGTTCTTCCTGCTGCTTTTTCTTCAGAGCCGATAGTAGCAAATTTTACTAAATTTTCACCTGCTTGACCAATACACGCTACTCTTGTTAAATTTGAACCTGATTCTTCCTTTAAAATTTCATGCGTCTCTAATGTTCCTTTCCTCCATAAGTGAGAAGCATCTTTTAGCTCAGCGTTCTCTTCAGTAATACTAAGAAAAACAGGATTATTAGATACACCTTTTATTATTATCCCATCATACCCAGCTTTTTTCAATTCCGGTCCAAAATAACCTCCACAATTTGCTTCCCCCCAAATGCCCGTATAGGGGGATTTTGCACAAACAGAAAATCTACCCGAAGTAGGAGCATTTGATAAACAAAGAGGCCCTGTCATAAACATTAAGATATTTTCCGACCCTAATGGATCAGTCTCTTTTTCTATGAAATCATAAAGATATCTGACAGCATATCCAGTAGCACCTAAAAATTTTTCTGCAATTGAAGTATCAATTGGAATATCTTTAATCTCACCATCACTTAAATTCACTTCCAATAATTTTCCTATAAATCCTTCCACATCAATTCACTCTTATTTATAAACTTGTTCACGTAAAATTCATTTATTTACATAGATGATTGTTTATTGATTATTTTTTAACTTTAAAAAATTATCTAGACGAGCTTTTAAAGTTAAAAACTTTAAATTCTATAATAATTCAATATAATTTAGTAATTAAATTAAATTAACTTTACAAGGAGAAAAATAAAATGTGGTATTTTTACAGCCCGAACATAATTTATGGGGAAGATGCGCTAGATTTTATAGAAAATATTGAAGGAGAGAAAGTTTTTGTGGTCACAGACAATATAATCAAAGATTTAGGATATCTTAAAATTGTTACAGATAAATTAGAAGAACTAGGAAAAGAATATAAAGTGTTTGATGAAGTAGTTCCAGATCCAAAAGCAGATGGCGTTTTAAAAGCAAGAGAACAATGTATCAATTATTCACCAGATTTAATAATAGGTTTAGGTGGAGGGTCTGTTATGGACACCGCCAAAACGGCCTGGGCTCTCTATGAATTTCAAGACATGACTCTGGATGACTTACATCCCTTTAATCCTTTGTTATATCAAGTAGGAAAGAAATCGAAATTAATTGCCATCCCAACAACATCGGGAACTGGAGCAGAAACAACTTTTGCAGTTGTAGTTTCTGTTGAGGAAATGGGTGTGTGGAGAAAATCAATTCAGGCTCACAAAGGATTAATCCCATCATTTGCAATCGTGGATCCGCGATTTCCTGCGGGAATGCCTCCTAAATTAACTGCTGATACAGGTTTTGATGCATTAGCTCATGCTCTAGAGGGAATGGTATCAAGTTGGAAAAATGAATTCAGCGATGCATTAAGTTTAAAAGCCATCGAAATGATTTTTGAATTTTTACCCATTGCATATAAAGATGGAGATAATATGGAGGCACGGGATATGATGCACCAAGCAGCTACGATGGCGGGACTTGCATTCGGAAATGGACAAGTTCATATTGGTCATACACTAGGGCATAGTTTAGGAACGATTTTTCATACGTCTCACGGACGTGCTGTTGGTATTTTTTTAAAATATGTGACTCAATTTTGCCTTAATAATCCTGATGGAAATGAATCAGTAGAAATTTATTCAAAAATGGCGAAACAATTGGGATGGGCGAATTGGGACGATTCTGATGAAAAAGCAGCTAATTCGGTTATTAATAAAATTAAAGAATTAGAAGATAAGGTCGATATTCCTCATAGTTTTAAAGGTGTTGGTCTTCCTAAAGATAAATATGAGGAAAGTATTGATAAAATGGTCCAACTCTGCTTTATGGACGCTTCAGGAACAATGGCTCCAAGAAGCCCGAATAAAGCAGACTTTGAGAAACTATATCGTTATGCTTATGAAGGAAAAGACGTCGATTGGTAAATCTGTAAATTTTTAAATATTTTTTTTAATAAGTTTTTAAATATTTTTTTAATAAGAATTATAAATGGATTGTTAGAATATTGATTTTTGCAAGTATTCAATCAAAATTCTAAAAAAAAAAGTTAAACATAAAAAAATTTTTTATATTGGTTTGAAATATTCTATATCTGTGATTTTTTTCTGTCTTCTATCCTTAAATACTGCTTCTACCCTCATCCCTTCTTGTAACTTCTTTGGATCGCCTTTATTGATTATATGTACAAATCCAGTATCCGCTCCGTCTAGTTTTATTATTCCATATCCAAAAGGGGGCTTTAAAGGCATCACATCAGTTGAATGGGTAACAACAGTAAAACCCTCAACCGTTCCTTGATTTCCTACTTCAACCCATTCATTCATCTTTTCGAAGCATTTAAAACAGACCATTTTTGGAGGTACATAGACCTTTCCACATTTAGGACATTTAACTCCCATAATTTTATTATTCCTTCCGATCTCCTCTATAAACTTTTCCACGTAATCGCCTGCTGTGTGTTTATATGGGACTTTTATTCTCCCTCTATATATCTTCTTTTCTTTTTCTTCGCTCATGATTTTCACCTCTTTTTATTCCTCTCCTATTATTTCAAAATATGGGATATCGCCTAAGTTTCCCTCCATTTCATTCTTGAACACCGCTTTCACTCGTTGTCCTATTTTCATTTTTTCATGGTCTTTTTCATTAATAAAATGCATAGTATATGTTTGTGCAGTATCAAGCTGAAATAACCCATAACCATATGGGAATGGTCTCATTCCACCTGTTTGAGGATCTACAAATGGATAATTAACAACAGTGAACCCCACTAAAGTGCCGACTGGTGGAACCTCAACCATATCATCAACAGTCATTTTAACTATACACTCTGCGCAAACGCCTCTTGGAGGAAAATGCACTTTTCCGCATTCAGGACATTTGCTTCCAAGTAACTTTCGTTCTTTTTTCAATGTTTCAAAGAATTTCACAGACACTCTTCCCATCGCATATTTATAAGGAAGATCGGTCTTCCATCTTATTTCGAATGGTTTTTCTTTTTGATCTTTTTTTCCCATTTTTTTAATCACCTCGGTGGTTCATTTCCAAAAATAGCTAATTCTGTCCATAAACTGCCTCCAAACCCCATCGCAAGTGCTTTTTCTACGTCTGGAACTTGACGTTTCTCCCCTCTTCCCATTATTTGGATAGCAGCTTCCGCAAATCTTACAAGAGCGGTTGCACCGATCGGATTCGTACTCAATACTCCCCCAGAAGGATTTACAGGTAATTCTCCTCCCATCTGAGTGATCCCTTCTCGTAGAATCTCACCGCCTTTTCCTGGTTCCGCAAATCCTAATGCTTCGGTCCAAGAGAGCTCCGCCCAAGAAGTTGGTTCATAAACTTCCGCAACATCCAGATCTTTTACAGGATCCCTAATTCCAGCTTTTTTATATGCTTTCTTCGACGCAATTGTTGCTGTGGGAAGATCATACATTTTATCATCGCATCCAAAGGTGTAATAATGAGCAGTTGCAACAGAATGAAACCATGCGGTATTATCTCGTATTTTCTTTGCTTCTTTTTCATTTGCATAGATAACAGCACATGCACCTTCACTTTGAGGACAACAATCATGAAGTCGTAGAGGATAAGATATTGTCTGAGAACTCATTACATAATCTAAAGTTATTTTAGGCATCTGAAGATGCGCAAAAGGATTATTTGCTGCGTTACTTCGATTTTTAACAGTCACCATAGCAGCGGTTTCAGGGCTTACATTATATTCATTCATATACATATTTGCCATAAGAGCTAACGGTCCAAGAGCTCCAGCAAGAGAAGGACGTTCCCAAACAGGATCAAACGCTGTTATTATTCCAGTTGTAGCACCACCTTCATTTAATTTTTCCCACCCAACAACTAAAACCTTATCATAGATCCCCGAGGCTACATTATAATATCCTGAGATTCCTAAAGAACTGCCAGTCGTACCTCCCGTCGCGATCTTTACCACAGGTTTCATATAACCCGGAGCCGCATCAATTCCGCACCACATTTCAGAGAAGTTTATTCCCTCAAAATGATCCATTTAGTCTTTAATATTGAAATAACATTAAATATTACCAATGAGGATGGCGTCGATATCATCGGGCTCGAGTTGAGCATCATCTAAAGCCATTTTTACTGCCTCATAAATCATTTCTGGGATATTTACATCTCTTCTTTTGCTTCTAAATTTAGTTTGTCCTATTCCAACAATTCCAACTTTTTCTGGCATTAATTTTCACCTCCAAATATTAATACACAATTACCTTGAGAACAGATTCCATTCATTCCATTCGCAAGTCCGAGTTTAGCATCAGAAATTTGATTTTTTCCCGCTTTTCCCATTAATTGTAATGAAACTTCAGCTACACGTATTAACCCATTTGCCATAGTGGGATTACTACAAAGTACTCCACCTGAGGGATTTACTGGAATTGATCCATCTATTTCGGTTTCACCGCTGTCAATAAAGTTTCCCCCTTCACCTTTCTCACAAAAACCTAAGGCTTCATAACTCATTAATTCATGTGCAGAAAATAAATCATATACTTCTGCAACATCTAATTCTTTTACTGGATCGGACACTTCCGCCATTTTATAGGCTTCTTTTGCGGCACCTTCTAAGCCAACTAAATCAGTCATCGTTCTGTGCCCCAAATAATATGTATCGGTACAGCTTGCATATCCTTTCAACCAGACGGGAGTATCTGTTAGTTCTTTTGCTTTTGATTCACTTGCTAACAACATAGCAACAGCTCCGTCTGAAAAAGGTGGAAAATCTAATTCTTTGAGAGGGTATGCTAACATTGGAGAATTCAAAACATCCTCAATAGAGACCTCTTTTTGGAGATGTGCATAAGGATTTAATACACCATTTTTTCGGTTTTTTACTACCACTTTTGCCGCTTGTTCTTCTGTCACTCCATACTTTGTCATGTACATATTAGCCATTAACCCTGAAGCCGACATTTGATCCAATCCTAAGTGCCGTTGGAAAAATGGATCGAAAATACTGTTATTTATGAGATATTGATTCCCTTCAGAACTTTTTTGATGAGAAACAACTAATACCGTATCATATTCACCGGATAGAATCCGCATAGCGCCATAAGCATACGCAAAAGCACCATCCCCAGAAACTCTCGATTCTGCTTTTCTAACCGATCCGACAGCATCTTGGATTGCCATATTCGCGATCGTGCGTCCATCATTAAAATCATTAGAACTTGTAATAACACATCCAACATCATCATTTGTTATGTTCAGATCATTATGGAGTTTCTTTACAACTTCAAACACTAGTTCCATTATAGTTAAATCGATTTTTTCTTGTTCATATTTCGTTTGTGCGACACCACAAATTGCTACTTTGCCGTCCATTACCATCACTTAACAATTATTTTTCAATTTTTTATTTTAAATTGGAATTTATATTAAATAATTTAATATGAGCATCAAAAATATTTAAAACTTTCATCCAAAATGATATATAAATTTTGAAAGAAGCTCAGAGATATTCTAAAACCCAATTACCCGAAATTTCTATTTTTGAATATTTCTTTTTCCAGATTAGAAAATTATAAATAAATAAAAATTCAAAATTATAATTAATAGTCAAAAAAAGAGAATCTCTCTAAGAAATGAATATTGAAGATTTTGAAGATATAATATACGAAAAAGAAGACAATGGGATTTGTACTGCAACTATCAGCAGACCTGAAAGAAGAAACGCAGTCTCCTATGTGAGTTTCCTTGAAATTTATACGATTTTAGAAGATATGAAACAAGATAAAACAACAAAGGTCTTAATTATAACAGGAGATCCTAAGGGACGTGCATTCACTTCAGGAGGGTATTTCGAGCCTAACTTTTTTGAAAAGGTCCATAAAGATATTAGGGCAGAAATAGATTTAATGGATATCGCTCAGAAGAAGACGTGTATGAAATTCTGGGAATTTTCTAAACCTGTAATTTTTGCTATCAATGGAATGGCGATAGGAGGAGGTATCTCTATGCCTCTCCTAGGTGGAGATCTTATTTATATGGCGGAAGATGCGTGGTTAGGCTTTTATTTTTCAAAAAGGGCTATTATTGGAGAATTTGGGCTGAATTTTATCCTACCTTTCTATTTAGGATTTCAGAAAGCAAAGGAAATTTTATATTTTGGGAAAAAAATCTCTGCTCAAGAAGCTTTAGAATTAGGATTGGTTAATGAGGTTGTACCAAATGATGAGCTTCTCACATACGCTCGAGAGCAAGCATTAAAATTAATCCCCCCGAAAGGCCCCAGTCTTTCAATTAAATTAATGAAAAAAACTATGCATGCATATTTCAAATCGATCTTAGATCAAACTCTTGATTTGGAGAATAAGGGTTTAAGAAAAACGTTTCGATCTAAAGATTTTCATGAATCCATGAAAGCGTTAAAGGAAAAGAGGGAACCAGAATTCATAGGAAAATAAATTTGATTCGACCTTTTCTTTTTTCATGTGTATTTACCTAACTAATTCAAAATCGCATGATCAATAATGTATTTTAAAAATTACATTAATAATTAAACATCATAACTATTTTTTGTATTGTAGAATATGTTTATTTTTCTTTTAAGTGAATAATTCCCTCTTAATTTTAGTATCTATTAACAGATTCTTAAAAGACTTTTCAAAATCCAAAATTATTGACAGAAAAGCGGTAATTTTGCAATATTCTTTTTCTTATTCTACAAAAAGATCAAAATTTATATAGGAACTTATCAATAATATTATTTACAAATTTATAAAATCTGATAAAAAATGACACAAGACACAACTTCAAAATATGCGGAAAGATTTTGGAAAAAAAATTGGGACGATGGGCTCGAAGACTTAAGATATGAAGAATATAATAAAACATATGTTGAGTGGATAAACGAGACTTTTAAGAAATACCCAGAAAAAATAGGATATTCTTATTTAGGTATTGAACATACTTTCCAAGAACTAGATGAATTTTCCAATCAATTCGCCAATATGCTAATAGAAAATGGTTTTAATAAAGGAGATGCAGTCGGAATTAATTTACCAAATACTCCCGAATATTTAATATCCGTTATTGGAACTCTAAAGGCGGGATGTATAGTATCTGGAGTATCTCCTTTACTTTCTGCTGTTCAAATCCAATATCAGTTAAATGATTTGGGGGCAAATGGTCAGAAAAAAGTGTGTTTAGTGACTTTAGATGCTGTATTTGAAGGACATATTACAAAAATAGCTGATAAAATTCCTGATGTAAAATTAATTGTTACTACTAGTGTAGCGGGGTTCCTTCCTGGATGGAAACGTTTCTTAGGTCAACTATTGGGAAAAGTCCCTAAAGGAAAAGTTACTCCTCTCCCTGGAAAAACCGTGTTAGATTATCATAAGGATGTCTTTGCAAACTATTCTAAAGATCCCGTGAATGTCGATATAAGTCCAGATGAAGTAGGATGGATACAATACACAGGTGGTACAACTGGTCCTCCAAAAGGTGCAATGTTAACTCATCGAAATTGCGTTCATAATATGCTCGCAATTATAACTTGGTTAGGATGGGAAGAAGGTGCGGGCGTGCTCTGTTCTGGATTTCCCATGTTTCATATAGCTGGTTTAACTGTCACAGAAGCATCTGTTGCAAGTGGATGGACTCAAATCTTAATCCCTAATCCTCGTGATACTGACCATATAATTGATGAGATGGAGGAATATCATCCTACTAATCTCGTTAATGTTCCTTCACTATATCAAATGCTCATCAAAAATCCAAGATTTAGTGGATTAGACCATTCTGAATTAGGTACGTGTGTTTCTGCGGCTTCACCATTTCCGAAAGAATCCCAAGTAGAATTAGAAAGTATTATTGGACAAGGAAAATTGCTGGAACTATACGGAATGACAGAAACCTCCCCCGTATCCACTATGAATCCTTCATTAGGGAATAAAAAGTTAGGAACAGTGGGAATGCCATTTTTAAATGTAGATTGTAAAATTGCTGATCCAGAAACTTCCGAACCCGTTCCGCTTGGTGAACCAGGTGAGATATTAATTAAAGGACCGTTAGTTATGAAAGGTTACTACAATAAACCAGAGGAGACAGAAAAAGCAATAGATAAGGACGGATATATGCATACTGGCGATGTGGGAATTATGGACGAAGATGGATATATAAAAATCGTGGATAGGACTAAAGATATGATCATTGTAGGAGGATATAAAGTATTCTCGAGCAAGGTTGAAGATGTACTTTCTAAACACCCCGCAGTTGATATGTTAGCTTTAGTGGGTATTCCCAACCCAGATAGACCAGGTTCTGAAATTGTAAAAGCCTATGTCCAGCCTAGTCCTGAATATATCGATAAAGATACAGAGGAATTAAAGGAAGAGATAATCTCCTACGCTAAAGAAAAATGTGCTCCTTACGAAGTTCCCAAACTAATTGAAATTACGAAAGACATACCTTTAACTGCTGTAGGTAAAATCGATAAGAAAGTCCTTAGAAAAGACGCAAGAGAATAAAATTTAATTTCTAATTTAATTATTTTTTTACACTATTTTTTTCTATAATTTTTTTAATTAAATTACAATCTATAAGTAATTTAACTTGTTTTTCAGCATAATTTGATGGTTTTTTCAAATTTGAAAAATAATATCCAGTCCCATAAGGTCTTACGCTATTGAATAAAAAAATTGAGATTTTAGGCTCAAAGTGATTTAACATTTAAATAATTTGAAAATTAATATTTTATTTAGCAATTTCACAACAAATATAAATTATTCAATTTATTGTGAATCCAAAAACTTAAAAAAGTGAGATGAAATGGTCCATAGAACAGATAATTTAGTCATAAGTGCAGCCCTTGCAGGGGCAGTCACCCGAAAGAATCAGAATGAAGCAGTTCCATATAGTTCAGAAGAGTTTGGAGATGAAGCTAAAAAATGTTATGATGCTGGAGCAGCAATAGTCCATATTCACGCACGAGATGAAAAAGGACTTCCAACCCCAGATTTAGATATAATTAGGGCAACATTAGAAAATATTAAAAGTAAAGCCCCAGATATTATGATTAATTTAAGCACTGCGATTAGCATAAATGCTACTGATAGGGATAGAATTAAACCTGTACGAACTTTTAAACCTCCCTTAGGTTCATTAAATACAAATTCGATGAATTTTTCCGTCGCGAATTGGAAGACTGGAGAGGTTGTAATGGCTGCCGATAATGTGTTTACCAATACATTTAAAACAATTCAGAGATTTGCAAGTTATTTTCAAAAAGCTGGCACGAAACCTGAAATGGAAATTTACGATATGGGTGGATTATATAATATGCTTCTTTTAGACAAGCAAGAGGGGATGTTCGACCAACCTCTCCATTTTCAGTGCGTCTTTGGTGTGTGTGGTGGAATTCCCTTTACACCAATGAATTTCGCTCATATGCTAGCTGATATGCCAGAAGATGCAACTTGGAGCGTCTGTGGAGTTTCTAACCAGCAATTCCAAGCCGCTTTATGCGCAATTGCGTGGGGGGGACATGTAAGAGTTGGGTTAGAAGATAATATAAGAATGCCTAATGGAGATTTAGCGAAAGGAAGTTGGGAACAAGTTGCATGGGCAAAAGAGATGGCAGAAAAATCTGGGAGAAGAGTAGTTCAAGGAGAAGAAGCAAGGAAAGAATTCAATATCAAAAATGCATCAGTGACTCTATAAAAGCTATAATATATTCTTTTTTTTTTATTTTTATATAATTTTTAATTTTTTTAACTAGAATTATAGGTTTAGTTAAACTATTCCTCAAAATATAAATAATCAGTTCATTGAATAAATAAAAAAATAAAAATTAATTAAGTGTTTTCGAGATTATTTTCTTTAAAAAGTAAAGCCTT
>Ga0102944_1002192_pt1 | contig 11747 bp, 9 predicted proteins | sample SalPonD_shore_MG_FD_78172 | JGI IMG/M metagenome (GOLD analysis project Ga0102944, IMG submission 78172) | Salt pond soil microbial communities from South San Francisco under conditions of wetland restoration - Salt Pond MetaG... | ecosystem: Environmental > Aquatic > Marine > Intertidal zone >... | reverse complement strand
TCACGTTCGACCGGCCCTCGTACACCGGCTACGCCACCGAGACGCCAAAGTACTACCCCACGTGGGTGCTCGAGGCGGACCACCCCCTCGTCCGCGACACCGGCCGGGTCGTCGAGACGATGCTCGGCCGGGCGCCGGAGATCACCAAGTGGACCTTCTCCACGAGCGGCATCTACTCGGCCGGCGTCGCCGGCATCCCGACCGTCGGGTTCGGGCCCTCGCGGGAGGAGCAGGCCCACGCCGCCGACGAGCACGTGGCCGTCGACGACGTCGTCGACGCCATCGGCGTCTACGCCGGGCTGGCGCTCGAGCTCTGAAGGTCCGCTCGCACCAGCTAGGGGTCCGCGCCGGCCACGACCCGCGTGCCGGCCTCGCCGGCGAGGGCGGCCTGCGCCTCGTCGAGCGAGGCGACGACGGCCGTGCGCTTCCGCCGTGACGGCCCCTCGACGAACCGGCAGGCGGCCGCCACCTTCGGTCCCATGCTCCCCTCGGGGAACTGGCCGTCGGCCTGGAGCGCCCGGAGCTCCGCGGCCGTCACCTCGCCGAGCCGGGCCGCGTCCGCGGTGCCGTAGTCCCGGTAGACGCCGTCGACGTCGGTGAGGATGAGCAGGTAGTCGGCGTTGAGCAGGTGGCCGAGCTGGGCGGCCAGGAGGTCCTTGTCGACGACGGCCTCCACGCCCTGGATGTGGCCCGCCGAGCGGGTGACGGGGACGCCGCCCCCGCCCCCGCAGATGACGAGGTCGCGCTGGTCGATGAGCCGCTTCACCGGGACCTCCTCGACGATGCCCAGGGGCTCGGGCGAGGGGACCACCCGGCGGAACGGCCGCTCGCCGTGGTCGCGGACCCGCTCGACCGTCGCGCCGGCCGCCCGGAGCGCCTCGGCCCGCGCCTCGGACATGAACGGCCCGATGGGCTTCGTCGGGTGGTCGAAGGCCGGGTCGTCGGCCGCCACGATGGTCTGGGTCAGGAGGCAGGCCACCGGGACGTGCTTCCAGCGGCGCTCGAGCTGGACCTGCATCCGCTGGGCGAGCATGTAGCCGATCTGGCCCTGGCTCATGGCGCCGCAGACCGCCAGCGGCTGGGCAGGCGGCTCGCCCTGCTCCTGCTGGAGGAGCAGGGCCCCCACCTGCGGGCCGTTGCCGTGGGTCAGCACCACCTTGTAGCCCGCCTTCATCACGTCGACGACCTGCTCGGCGGTCGCCTCGACGGCCGCCGCCTGGGCCTCGTAGCTCCCCGTGGAGTCGCGCGGGCTGATGGCGTTCCCGCCGAGCGCGATGACCGTCAGCGGCTTCTCCCGAGGGGTCCCCCAGAACGCCGGCGCCTCGACGTCGAGGTCGAACGAGGGCACCTCGTCGGGGTGGAACTCCGGGCGCTCCTCGAGGGGGTCGGCCGGCGGCGCCCCGTCCGCGTCGGGCATGGCGCTACCAGCCGCGCCCGCCCATCGTGAGCGCGAGGAGCGCCTTCTGGGCGTGGAGCCGGTTCTCCGCCTGGTCGTAGATGACGCTCTGGGGGCCGTCCATCACGGCGTCGGTGGCCTCGTAGCCCCGCTTGGCCGGCAGGCAGTGCATGTAGATGGCGTCGCGGCGGGCGTTGGCGAGCATCGACTCGTCGCAGATCCAGTCGGTGTTGGCGTCGTGGATCTCCTTCTCGGCCTCGCGCCCGCGCTCGGCGACCTTCGTCGAGACCCAGTGCTTCGGGTAGACGACGTCGGCGTCCTTGAACGCCCGCGCCATGTCGTGCTCGACGGTGAAGTCCACGCCGGCGTCCGCGGCGTTCTCCTCGGCCTGCTCGACGATGGTCGGGTCGAGGTCGATGCCCTCCGGGTGGGCCAGCGTGACGTTGGCGCCCAGCTTCGTGAACCCGAGGATGGACGAGTGGGGGACCGAGACCGGCCGGCGGATCTCCGGGGCGTAGGCGTAGGAGATGACGAAGTTCGTGTCCTCGATCGAGCCCTTCTTCTCGCGGACCGTTTGGAGGTCCGCCAGCGTCTGGCAGGGGTGGTAGGTGTCGCACTGCATGTTGTAGACCGGGACGTCGCACCCGGCCTGGTACTCCCGGACGAGCTCCGTCCCGCGGGGGTACTCGAAGTCCACGGCGGCGCCGAGCACCCGCACGGCGAACCCGTGGCCGTAGCGCGAGAGGACCTTGCCGGTCTCCCGGGCGCTCTCGCCGTGCTCGAGCTGGAGCTGGTCGGGCGTCATCACGTGGGGGTAGCCCCCGAGCTGGGTGATGCCCGCCTCGAAGGAGTTGCGCGTGCGCGTGCTCGTGTTGTAGAAGAGCATGAACAGCGACTGGCCGGTGAGCGTGTCGTAGTGGGACAGGTCGCCCCGGGCGAACTCGGCCTTGAGCCGGTCGGCCTCGTCGAGGACCGTCGTCAGCTCCTCCTTCGTCCACTCCTGGGTCGTGACCATGTCCTTGCCGCGAAGTGAGGTTTGCATCGGTGGTGGGACCTCCGGAACCCGCCGACGGAGCGGCGGTTCGATACCGTCCCAACCCCGCGTCGCGGTATATAGGTTCGGGGCCGCCACCGGCGACGGGCGACCCGCCGACGGCGTCCGCATCACTTTTCACGACCCTCGGAGTAGGTGCGCGAGCTACCATGAGCCGCGACGCCGACCGGGTCGGGCTGTACCTGCAGGACAAACACCCCATCCGGGAGAACATGGCCTACGTCCAGACGGCCGAGGCCCACGGCTTCGACGCGGTCTGGCAGGCCGAGTCCCGGCTCGCCCGGGACGCCATCACCCCGTGCGCGGCCTACGCCGCCGTGACCGACGAGATCCAGGTCGGGACCGGCGTCATCAACAACTGGACGCGCAACCCCGCGCTCATCGCCCAGACGATGTCGACGATGGAGGAGCTCGCCGGGCCGGACCGCATCCTCTGCGGCATCGGGGCCTGGTGGGAGCCCATCGCCTCGAAGGTCGGGGTCGACCGGCGCAAGCCGCTGCGGGCCATGCGCGAGACGGTCGAGGTCGTCCGCCGGCTCCTCGACATGGAGAACGTGACCTACGACGGCGAGTTCGTCTCCGTCGAGGACATCGAGCTCGACGTGGTCCACGGCGAGCGCGGCCCGCGGACCGTCCCGGTCTACGTCGGCGCCACCGGGTTCAAGATGCTCGAGCTCACCGGCCAGTACGCCGACGGCGTCCTCCTCAACTACCTCGTCAGCCCCGAGTACAACGAGCAGGCGCTCGACGCCCTCGCGGCCGGCGCCGAGAAGGCCGGCCGGACCGTCGACGACCTCGACCGGCCCCAGCTCGTGGTCTGCTCGATGGACCACGACGAGGACGCCGCCCTCGACAACGCCCGCGAGCTCATCACCCAGTACCTCGGCCAGCAGCCCCACATCATGCAGGCCTCGGGCGTGAGCCAGGACCTCATCGACGAGGTCGGCGAGGCCATCGGCGGCTGGCCAGCGAGCGAGGCGGACATCGAGCGCGGCATGCACCTCATCCCGGACGACGTCGTCCGCAAGCTGACCGCCTCGGGGACGCCCGAGCAGTGCCGCCAGAAGGTCCGCGAGTACGCCGATGTCGGCTGCCAGTGCCCCGTCCTCTACCCGCTCGGCGACGACGTCGAGCTCATGATCCGCGAGTTCGCCGACGGCTACCGCTGAGCGCGCCGCGCGGTCGGTCCGCCAGGCGGCCACGCGGCCCCGAGGCGGGATCGGCGCCCGCCGCCGCGTTCGCGGGTCGGTGCTTATTTGCCCCCCGTCCGAGTCGTGACGCTCGATGACGGGGCCACGCTGGGACCGGAGTCGTACCGCCAGTCACGACCTCTTCGAGGCCATCGGCGAGACGCCGCTCCTCGAGCTGGAGACGGAGAGCGACGCCGACATCTACGCGAAGCTCGAGTTCCTGAACCCGAGCGGGAGCATCAAGGACCGCATCTATCGGGCCATGCTGACCGCCGCCGAGGAGCGGGGTGACCTCGAGCCTGGCATGGAGATCCTCGAGTGCTCGACCGGGAACGCGGGCATCGCCTGCACCTTCGTCGGCAGCCGGCTCGGCTACGACGTGACCATCGTCATGCCCGCGGGCATGAGCGAGGAGCGCAAGAAGGTCATCCGCGCCTACGGCGGCACGCTGGTCGAGACGCCGGGCGCCGAGAGCGACGTCGACCTCGCCATGGAACGCGTCGAGTCGATGCTGGCCGACGAGCCCGACCGCTACTGGTTCCCGAACCAGTTCGCCAACCCCGACAACCCGCGGGCCCACGAGGAGACGACCGGCCCGGAGATCGTCGAGCAGCTCGGCGGCGCGCCCGACGGCTTCGTCGCGGGCCAGGGCACTGGCGGGACGCTCACCGGCGTCGGGCGGGCCCTCCGCGACGACCGCGACGACGTCCTGCTCTACGCCCTCGAGCCGGCCGAGGCGCCCATCCTCTCGTGCCGCCGGTGGGGCAGCCACGAGATCGAGGGCATCGGCGACGGCTTCGTCCCCCAGAACCTCGACCCGTCGCTGATGGACGGCGTCGTCTCCATCGAGAGCGCCCGGGCCATCGAGCGCTCGCGCTGGCTCGCCGAGGAGGCGGGTGTGTTCTGCGGCATCTCCAGCGGCGCCAACGTCGAGGGGGCCGTCCGGCTCGCCGAGGCCCGCGACCTCGACAGCGTGGTGACCATCGTCACCGACACCGGGATGCGCTACTTCTCGACGAAGCTGTTCGAGGACGACTACGGCGTCGAGGTGCCCGAGCGCGACCACCCCCTGGACGACCGCTCGCTCGAGGTGCTCGAGGCGTACCAGGCCGACTGGGACGTCGTCGAGTAGGTCCGACCCGGCGACCCCGCTCCAGGGAACCGTCGGGGTCGAGCCCCGAGCCGGGATCGCGGACGACGCCGCCGGCCCTCGGACGCCCCGTTACGCCGACGCCCCGTACCGCTCGGCCACCGCGTCGAGGTCGGGCGGGATGCTGATGGGCTCGCCCGCGGCCCGCCCGGCGGCCTTCGTGTCCTTGAGCCCGCTCCCGGTGACGCAGACCACGACGGTCTCGTCCGGCCCGATGATGCCGCGCTCGCGGGCGACCCGGACGCCGGCCACCGGCGCCGCAGCCGCGGGTTCGGCGTAGACGCCCTCGGTGCGGCCGAGCAGCGCCTCGGCCTCGAGGATGGCCTCGTCGGAGACGAGCACCGCGTCGCCGCCGCTCTCCCGGAGCGCCCGGACGGCCTTCACGAGGTTGGCCGGCTGGCCGACGGCGATGCTGTCGGCGAGGGTGTCGGCCGACCCGCCGGCCTCTGCGAGCCGCTCGGCCACCGCGACGGGGTCCTCCTCGCCGTGGAAGACGTCGTGGACGAGGCTGGCGCCCTCGGCCTGGACGCCGAGCATCCGGGGCGCGTCGTCGGCGTAGCCCAGGTCCCGGAACTCGCGGACCCCCTTCCAGCCGCCGGCGATGGTGCAGCCGTCCCCGACCGAGAAGACGAACCAGTCGGGGCTGACGCCCGCCGCGGCGGCCTGCTCGGCCACCTCCAGGCCCACCGTGCGCTTGCCCTCGACCTGGTAGGGGTTGATGGCCGCGTTCCGGTTGTACCAGCCGTAGGCCTCGGTGGCCTCGAGGCTGAGCGCCGTGGCCTCCTCGTAGCTGCCCTCGACGGCGAGGACGTCCGCGCCGTAGACGAGCGGCTGGGCGAGCTTGCCGGCCGGAGCCGCGGCCGGGACGAAGATGCGGCAGTCGAGGCCGGCCCGGGCGGCGTAGCCGGCCAGCGAGGCCGCGGCGTTGCCCGTCGAGGCGCAGGTGACGGTCTCGCGGCCGAGGTGCAGGGCCTTCGTCATCGAGACGCTCGACGCCCGGTCCTTGAGGACGCCGGTCGGGTTGCGGCTGTCGTCCTTCACCAGGGTCGTCACGCCGAGCGCCTCGCTCAGCCGCGGGGCCGCGAGCAGCGGGGTGCCGCCTTCGCCGAGGGTCACCGACGTGGCGTCCTCGGCGACCGGGAGGAAGGCGCGGTACCGCCACTGGTCCGGCACGACGCCGTCGAGGCCGCCGCCAGCCGCCTCGAGGTCGGCCTCGAACCGCTCGCGGACGACGTCGTAGTCGTACCGTACCTCGAGGACGCCCGCGTAGCCGTCGTGCTCGGGACAGACGTAGCGGAACGCGTCGGCGTCGTAGGTCCGGTCGCACAGCGTACACTGGAGCGAGGCGACGTGGTCCATGTCCCGCCTGGGTCCGCGCGGGACGATAAAACCACCCCGACCCACGTCGGCCGGTCCCCGTCGCGACCCCGTTGGCCCCACCGTCCGCCCCGCCGACCCCATCCACCACCGTCCGACCCGACGACCATGGCGGTCGGCAGGTTTTTGCGACACATGGCCGAGGGTCGGGGTATGCTGGTGAACGCCGGGACCCTCGTGACGATGAACGACGACCGGGACGTGCTCACCGAGGCCCACCTCGTCGTCGAGGACGGGGTCGTCGTCGAGGTCGGCGAGGGCTACGCGTCGGGCGACGACGTCGTCGACGCCCGGGACGAGGTCGTCATCCCCGGGCTGGTGAACTGCCACACCCACATGTACGCCCTGCCCATCCGGGGCGCGCCGCTGTCGGTCGCGCCGGAGAGCTTCTACGAGGCCCTGGTGGAGATCTGGTGGCGGGTCGACGAGGCGTTCACGATGGCGGACGCGCGGCTGTCGTCGCTCGGCTCCTGCGCCGAGATGCTGGCCGGGGGCGTCACCGCCTTCTGCGACAACTACTCGGGGCCGAACACGCTTCCGGGGGCGCTCGACGCCGTCGCCGAGGGCGTGGCGCAGACCCCCATCCGCGGCCTCATCACCTTCGAGACCACGGCCCGGAACTCGGTCGAGGAGGCCCGGGCCGGCATCGAGGAGAACGCCCGGTTCGTCCGCGAGGGCGCGGCCGGCTTCGACCGCGTCACGGGCCACTACTGCCTGCACACCCTGTTCACCAATACGCCCGAGACCGTCGGGGAGACGACCGAGCGGGCCGTCGCGGACGGCCGACCCGTCCAGCTCCACCTCGAGGAGGGGCTCGTCGACGTCCACAAGTCAATCGAGACCTACGGGAAGCGGCCGGTCTTCGCCCTCGAGGACCTGGGCCTGTTCGACGCCGACGTCATCGCCGCCCACTGCGTCCACTCGACGCCGAGCGAGATCGCGGTCCTCGCCGAGCACGACGTCGCCGTCGCCCACAACCCGTACTCCAACACCAACAACGCCGTCGGCGTCGCCGACGTCGAGACGATGCAGGCCGAGGGGCTGACCATCGGCCTGGGCGACGACGGCTGGGACCCCGACCTGTTCGAGGTGATGCGGACCGCCGTCGGCATCCACAAGCTGAAGCAGCGCAACCCGAGCGGCTTCGACGCGGCGCTGGCGCTCGAGTGGGCGACCCGCGGGTCGGCCGCAGTCATGGGGATGGCCGACGAGATCGGCAGCCTGGAGGTCGGCAAGCGCGCGGACCTCGTGACGCTGGACCTCGGCCCGAACCCCGTGCTCCCCCAGAGCGCGCCCTACTACGTCGTGAGCGCCGCGAGCCGGGCGAACGTGACCCGGACCATCGTCGACGGCGAGGTCGTCTACACCCCGGCGGACGGCGTGACCGGCGTGACCGACGACGACCGCACCGAGATCGGCGCGGCCAGCCGGGCGCTCTGGGACCGGCTGGGCTGAGACGGGGCACGGTTGGGCTGAGACGGGGCACGGTTGGGCTGAGACGGGGCGCCGGGGATCGCCGACCGGCCCCCGAGGACGGCCTCGCGGCTCGGCAGACCAGGGATAACGTGCGACCAACCCACGGTAGATATACGATTTGAATACAATTTGTACATTATTCGTATACGGAGCATGTACATGCGCCAATGCCGACGATAAATTTTACACCCTAGGTGTGTTAAGTCATTGTGGGGGTCGCTGATCGCGAACGAGGGAGGACCACGTGGCGGCCGGACGTCGACCAGCCATCACGCTGCGTGGTGCGGGAGAAACGGCCGCCGACGGCCGCCGTGATAGACTGAAATGCGTATTTCACCCAACCCCATGGCCCGATTCCGCCCGGTATCCGACGCCTGCGACACGGGGTCGGCGCTCCCGACGGTCGCCAGTGGCGAACCGGACCGACCGTTCGGGAGCAACGTTAATGTGGTCATCCCCGTACAGGTGGCTGGATGAGCCGCGACCGGCGAGGAGCGCGGGGCTGGCGCCTGCGTCCGGCGGGGGCGAGCGGATGAGCCGGGAGGGCGGCTGCAAGGTCGACGCGGTCACCGAGGCCTACGCCCTCGACCCGGCCGGCGACCGCTTCCCGACCCTCGACGACTACCTGCTCGCCCGGTGGACCGGGGCCGACGGCGGGGAGGCCCGCGGCTACCGGACCCTCGCGGCCGAGTTCAATCGGCGGCTGCTCAAGCGGGTGTACGACGCCCACGGCCGCGACGCGCTCGCCGCTCGGCTGGAGCACGAGTACGAGACCCTCGTTGGCGACGACGCGCTCCGACGGGCCGAGCTGGAGGACGACCTCGCGGCCGACGGCATCGACGCCGAGCGGGTCCGGGGCGACCTGGTGTCCTGGGGGACCATGGCGACGCACCTCAAGGGGTGCCTCGACGGCGAGAAGCCGCCGCCACGCGCGACGACCGACTGGGAGCGCCGGAGCATCGACATCGCGACCGACCGGGCCCGGGCCAAGGTGGCCGAGGCCGTCTCGTCGCTCGCCGGGAAGGGCGAACTGGCCGGCCAGGCGACTCCCGAGGTGGACCTCGACGTCCGGCTCGCCTGCCCGGTCTGCGGCGCGCGGGTGCCGCTGTCCATCGCCCTCGAGCGGGGTTTCGTCTGCGAGGACCACCGCTGACCGATGTCGCCCCACGCCGCCGGCCACGACGACCGATTGCCCCGACCGCTCATGACGATTCAGTCACCCCGAGCCACCACCGACCAGCCGACTCGCGCCGGTCCCAGCCCATGACCTGGACCGTCGACATCGAGAACGTCGCCGGCATCCGCCGCGGCGGGGCCACCGTCGAGCCCGGCCTCAACGTCGTCCGGGGGACCAACTGGCAGGGCAAGTCGAGCTTCATCGCCGCCCTCGCCACGGCCCTCGGGACCGAGCGCCCCCTGACGGAGGGGCAGGCCGAGGGTGGGGTGACCGTCGAGACGCCGGACGGCACCGTCCGCGTGGACCTCGAGCGGGAGGGCGGGACCGTCGTCAGCCGGGGCGAGCCGCTCCTGACCGACGCCTACGACGTCGACCGCGCCGCGCTCTTCGCCTGCCTCGACGAGGACAACCCCGTCCGCGCGGCCGTCCGCCGGGGCGAGAACCTCGAGGCGGTGCTGACCCGGCCCCTCGAGTACGAGCACCTCGACGAGCGGCTGGCCGAGCTGACGACCGACCGGGGGCACGTCGAGTCGGCGCTCGCCGGCGCCGAGGAGGCCGCCAGTCGCCTGCCCCAGCTCGAGTCCCGCATCGCCGACCTCGAGTCGACCATCGACGGGCTCCGCGAGGAGCTCCCGGCCGACGAGGGCGACGGCGAGCCGGGAGCCGAGCGGGAGGCCCTCAGCGCCGCCCTCGCCGAGCGGAACCGGGAGCGGGCCCGCGTCGAGCGGCTCGAGGCGAGCGTCGAGCGGACGGCCGCCACCCTCGCCGAGCGCCGCGGGGCGCGCGACGACGTCGAGGTGCCTGACCCCGACGAGCCGACCCCGGCGCCGGCGGACGCCCGCGAGGAGCTCGCGGCCCTCCGGCGTGACGTCGACCTCCTCCAGTCGGTGTTCTCCGCCAACCGCCTCGTGCTCGAGACCGACCGCCTGTCCCTCGTGACGGACGTGACGCACGCGATCGCAGGCGAGACCGTGACCTGCTGGGTCTGCGGGTCCGAGGTCGATCGCGAGGACATCGAGTCCCACGTGGCGGCCCTCGGCGGGCAGGTGAGCTCGGTCCGGGCCGAGGTCGACCGCGTCGCCGAGCGGGTCGAATCGCTGGAAGCCCAGCTGGAGGGCCGTCGCCAGGCCGAGCGCCGACGGGAGGCGCTCGACGCCGAGATCGAGGACCTCGTGAGTACGCTGGAGGACCGCCGCGAGAGCCTCGCCGAGGCCCGCGACCGCCTCGAGGCCCTCGAGGCGGAGGTCGCGTCGCGGTCCTCGGCCGTCCAGACCTCGGTCGAGGCGGTCACGGCGGTCGAGAGCGAGATCAAGTACCGCGAGACAGAGCTCGAGGCGGCCCGCGAGGAGCTGGCCAGCCTCGCCTCACGCGCCGACCGCCGCGGGGCGCTCCGCGAGCGGCTCGACGAGCTGGACGCCGAGGTCGAGGCGCTGCGGAACCGCAAGGCCGACCTCGAGGACCGGGCCAGGCGGGCGTTCGACGAGGCCATCGCCGACGTCCTCGACCGGTTCGACACCGGCATCGAGACCGCCCGGCTCACGTCGTCGTTCGACCTCGTCGTCGCCCGAGCCGGCCGCGAGGCCAGCCTCGACGCCCTGAGCGAGGGCGAGCTGGAGCTCATCGGCTTCGTGGCCGCCCTCGCCGGTCACGAGGCGTTCGAGGTCGGGGACCGCGTACCCGTGATCCTGGTCGACGGCACCGGCAGCCTCGCGGACGAGAACCGCCGGCGGCTCGTCGAGTACCTGGCGGACCGGGCGACCTACCTCGTCTTCACGGCGCACCCCGAGGACACCGCGGTCGCGGCCCACGAGATCGACCCGACGGCCTGGACGGTCGTCTCGGACGACGTGGCGACGGCGGACTGAGCGCCGTCGGGGGCGCGACGACCCCGGACCGCCGGCCTCGAACGTTCAGGAGCCCGCCGCCCCCGCCGTCCCGTCGTCCGGGTCCGGTTCGTCGACGGGGTCCGCGCCGTCGACCAGCCACAGCTCGCCCCGGCGCAGGCGGTCGGCCACCGCGCTCGCCGTCAGGCGCTCGGTGCGCGTCGCGTCGGTCGGACCCCGGCCAGGGTCGAACCGCCGAACGCGGAAGGCCTCGGGCGCGGCCGGCCCGTCGGCGACCCGCTCGACGACGGCGAGGTGCTCGCCGGTCGACTCGTCCCGGTAGGTCCGGCCCGGCTCGAGGGCGACGGCCGGCACCGCGGCCGGCCACGACCAGGAGAAGGTCTCGAGGTACCGGCCGAAGGCGCGGACCAGCCGTTCGACCTCGACCCCGGCCGTCTCGTCGAGGCCCCGCAGCGACCGGTCCCAGTAGTCGACCACGCAGCGCCGGAGGTCGTCGGCGACGGCCCCCTCGACGAGCCGCTGCTCGAGCGGGTAGCCGATCTCGATGCCGACGAGCGCGTGCTGGTCGAGGGGCGCCAGACAGCGCTGGCACTCGACCTCGAAGACCGTGATGCCGACCGGGTTGTCGACGACGAGGTGGGCGACCTCGTTGCCGCAGCCGGGACACCAGCAGAACAGCACGCCGCGCTCGGCCGACCGGAGCTCCGCGAAGACCGTCATGTCCTCGACGGCCGACTCGCCGGCCGGCGGCCCGGACGGCCCGTCGTCGACGGACACGGGAGCCGGCGCGGGGGCCGAGGCGGCGCCCACCTCGGTCGCCAGCGCGGCCAGCTCCCGGTCCTTGAGGAGGGACTTGACGACCGAGTCGTGTGACGAGTGGGCCTCCGCCGCCTGGATTTCGTCGAGGCGGGCCTTGGTCCAGTCGCGGAGGCGGATGGTGGCCATACCGTGTACGGAGCGTACACGTCGCCATAAACGCTCGCGGTCGACCGGCACCGCTTCGGCGGCAGGTCGGCAACGCTCCGGCGGCCAGGTCGGCAACGCTCCGGCGGCCAGGTCGGCAACGCTCCGGCGGCCAGGTCG
>Ga0102944_1002191_pt1 | contig 11752 bp, 10 predicted proteins | sample SalPonD_shore_MG_FD_78172 | JGI IMG/M metagenome (GOLD analysis project Ga0102944, IMG submission 78172) | Salt pond soil microbial communities from South San Francisco under conditions of wetland restoration - Salt Pond MetaG... | ecosystem: Environmental > Aquatic > Marine > Intertidal zone >... | reverse complement strand
TTGCCGAGCGTAAGACTGACAATCTGGGTGATATTTCCACGCTGGCAGATCCAAGCGTTGTAGAGGCACTCATAGAGGCTCGCTCCGCGCTCCCGGATGACTGCGTCACCCTTGACGGCTGTTTTGACTGATATCCCTGTTTTCCGCGGCGGGTGCGGTGCCAGACGTCTCACGTAGTGCGCGCGCCGCCGCGCTGGCTGCGGTTGCTCGCCGTTGCCGTTCGGCACGCAACAGAATCTCGGTCTCACGTTCCTTGCACATCACATATAGTTCAATCCATGAATGATACATCGCTTGCTCCTTTCTCTTTGCGGGATTGACCCGTTTCATACGGAAAGGTAGCATTGAAAGAGGACACGATCGGTCCTTATTAAAATTTTTTGAATTATTTTTTTTCGCGACCCGCGGCAAAAGGAGGCGGCTGTGTATCATCCTACCGGGAGAGTCCTGACGGTACTTGAACTCCTGCAGTCCCGGCCGGGCATTACGGGACCGGAGCTGGCTGACCGGCTGGAAACAGACGTCCGCACAGTCCGCCGCTATGTGGCCAAGCTTCAGGACGTGGGTATCCCGGTTGAAGGCTCACCCGGACGCTACGGCGGGTACCGGCTGGGTTCAGGATACAAGCTGCCGCCGCTTATTTTCAGCGAGGAGGAGGCCGCGGCGGTCATTCTTGGACTGGTAGGAAGTTCCTGGCTTGAACTGGATCAGTCGCAGTACGCCGTTGAAGGCGCGCTTTCAAAGATCACTCGCGTGCTTCCACGGGACGCGCGGGAACGGGTGGAGTCCCTTGCCTCGGTGACCGTCCTTGCGCCATACCGGGAAGGCAGGCGTCCGGATTCAGGCCGCCTCATGGATCTCACTGATGCCATTCACGTTTCGCGGTGCGTGCGCCTGGAATATCGCCCGGAGAGCGGAAACGTGACTAACAGGGTGGTGGAACCGTACGGGCTGGTGGGGAGGCAAGGCAGATGGTACCTTGTCGCGTACTGCCGGCTCCGGCATGATTACCGCATTTTCCGCCTGGACCGCATGAAGAGGCTTACACTCACGGAAGAGAGGTTCTCCAGGGATGATTCGTTCGATTACCGCGCGCACGCAACAGAACACCTTGAGACGTTTGCAGGACGCTGGCCGGTTACGGTTTTGTTCCAGGCAGAACCGGAACAGGTGCGGCGCCGGGTGCCAACGGCATACGGAACGCTTTCTGAGGATCCTCGCGGCGTGATCTTTGAGTACTCAAGCGACGATATGGATGAAGAGGCACGCTACCTCATTTCGCTCATGCTGCCGTTTACCGTGATTGAGCCTCCGGATTTACGTAACGCGTTACTTCGGCTCTCAGCAGATGCGGCCCGGGCGGCGCAGGAGTTTCCGTAATGCGCGGCGGGATGCCGCTGTCCGGGCGTACGGCGATCGAGAAAACTGAAATACGAGTGGAAGCGTGCTATGCTTTTTTGTAGAAACCGGGTAGAATGGTAGACTCTATGAAATACGCCGATATCGCGGCTTATCCAGAGTCCAGTCTTTCCGCCAATATACATCGTCTTTTTTCAGACCCCCAGTTCATGGCGCTCATGAAAAAGGCGCGCGGATTGCCAAAACTCTTTCACAAAGAAAACATCACCTCGCTTTTCCACTGGATGAGAACATTTTCTTCCATAGACGAGTTTCAGGCAATGATGTACCGCCTGATAGCATTCAATATTCGCACAACCAGTGACGGTCTGTGGACAACCGGCTTCAATACGTTGAACAAAGGTCGGCCTCGCCTCTTCCTTTCAAACCATCGCAGCATTGCTCTGGACACCGCCTACCTCAATTTTGCCCTTGCAAGTCACGGTCTGTCCACCATTTACAGTGCCGCGGGAGACAACCTGATGAAGATTCACTGGGTGCAGCATCTCATCCGGTTGAACAAGGGCTTTGTAGTGAAGCGCAACGTTCAGGGAATGGAAGCTAAACTGGCAGAAGCGCGGCGCCTCTCATCCTACATTCATGAACTCCTTGAAGAAGGCAACTCGGTCTGGATAGCCCATCGCGGCGGCCGGGCCAAAAACGGGGATGACAGAACGGATTCCGCTGTGTTGAATATGCTGGCCATGAGCGGTGCGCACGATGGATATGAGGCGTGGTCAAATGCCGTAGAAATCTTGCCCATGGCTATCTCCTGGGAACAGCTGCCGCAGGACGAAGTCCTTGCCAAAGAGGTTGCAGGTGAACTGGATACTCCTACCACGCGCCGTGACCTGCTCAATATTGTGGGAGAAATCAACGGCGACAAGGGACGGGTTCATCTTGCCTTTGGCAGGCGGGTCACCGGCTCGCGCCGAAAAGAAATGGCACGGACTCTTGACCGGGAGATACAATCCAACTATCGGCTCTGGGATGCGAACTGGCTGGCATTCGTCAGGACGCGCTCTGTGGCGCCCTCAGACCGCATGCTGGTTCTCAATCACATAGATAAGAAACGCGGAGAGCGGATTCTCTCACGCGCTGCCTCGCTCACCCCGGCCGCCGCCGCCGCATTCATGGATATGTACGCCCGGCCGGTGGAAAACGCGCTTTCTCACAGCGGCAGCGTGGCCTCCCTGCTTGCTGATCAGGCAGAGCGTTTTTCGGCCGCCACGTTAATGCCGGGGCGCAGCGCTCAAGATCCTTCTTTGTAAGAAATATTGATGACAAAGCGTGCCGCGGGGTCTGTCTCTCCAGGCGCGCCCCCCACGTAGAACCTGTACACCGCGCCGGCCCGGACGCCGGAAATTTCCATGACATCTGCGCCGCTCTCCTGCCGGCCGGTCATGCCTTACGGCCGTGAACGCGTCTCATTGCGGAGCGTGCCTGGTCGTGGCGCCTTCACCTGGAAGTAGCGCTTCGCCTCCCGGCACCGGCGGGACAGCGTCCAAACGGATATCTCCCTTCAGCTGCACGCCAAGGCTATCAAGGATCGGGGCTTCCCTGAGATTTATGGTAAAGCAGGTCCCACTCCCGCTAGCGTCTGAGACGGTGAAGTACACCTTCTCTCCGGTCTCCATGCAATACTCCTCCAGCGTGAGATTCCCGCCGGTTGCTCCGGTAACCCTGTCTGCAAATGCCGCATCCCCGGCATAGGCATAGAGCTCAACGCCGCCGTGTCTTCCGTGAAGTCGCCGCTTTCAAACGCCTCCGGCGTGGACACAGAGCCAGGTGATATGTATCCGCCCTCTGCGCCCGGGTCGCTGCCACCATCAAAGGCACCTTCCGAGTGCAGCAGGCGTCCTTCTGGAAGTGCTCGTGACGCGCCTTCGCGCACACCGGCTAACGTAACCGTCATTTCATGAGCTGAACCCTTCAGGCTGTACTTGACCACTTCTTCCGGAACCTCTGTGCTCACCCAGAGATCTGTCTGCCCTGCCGGAGAGTCATCAGCAAGGTGACGGGCAGACACACGTCCGAGCGGAGTGTCCAGAGACTCCGTTCCCACGGTAGTGACCCTGGGAAAGAGGTTCTGCTGCAGTTCAATAACGCCGTGCTGCAATTCTTCTTTGAGTGCCAGGCGAAATTTCTCTTCACCCTGCTGCCTCACAAACTCGCGCGCCTGCTCCGCCATAGGAGGAAGCCTACGGACAATGTCCTGACTTGTCGGGTCCGTATAGCGCACTTCCTCAGGCACCCCAAGAGATGAAATCCTGTATTCCACATAGTAAGAACCGGACCGATCGTTCCACGAGAGAGACCACCACGCTGAGCCGTCCGGCATTGCTTCAAGAAGCGCTGTTTCCACCGTCTGGTCTCTGATCAATTCCTCCCCGTATTTTTCAATGACGCGGTAGGAGAGCGCCTGACCTTCTCTGAGGTCCGTTTTGGAGAGCGTGTGAGAACCAAATATGGTAGAGACAAACTCATCATCACCGGAGACAAACTGTAGGAAGTAGTCTGTGGCAAGAACACGCGCGTGCATTCTGAACAACGGTACCAGCACGGGAGAGACTTCCTGTGCTGCAACAGTTTCCGACACCCAAAAGGCAAGCAAGAACAGCACCGTTCCCGCAATCATGTTCCGCCCTGTCCGTTTCCTCCGCATGGCCATCCCCTTCCTGCCGCAGTTTGTCCTGTCTACAGAGTATACCCCTTCTGCGGATTCTGCCATCTTTGGGTTAGACCTTTGTTCGCGCAAGTTTGGATGAACCTCAGCCGACATTATAGATTGAGAGGAACCTTTCACACGCATGGAATATATTGTCTTTCTGCTACTCGCTCCTATCTCTGCGGCCATATTGCTTCTTGCAATTACCGCCGTCTGGCCGTACCGGCAAAAGACGCTTTCCAAGGCGCTTCTGGCATACCTGGTGGCGGTAGCGTTTCTCTTAGTCAGTAACGTTCTGGAACTCCTCTCTGCTTCTGCAACTGCAACCCTGTTCTGGGCGGAAGTCGGCCACATCTTTTACGCATTGCTTCCGGTGGCCTGGCTTTTCTTTGCGCTGGCGTTTACCGGATTTGAACGTTTTCTGGTCTCTCCCCGGCGCTTCTTTTTTCTTGTGCTCCCGCTTGCCACCGTGGCTCTGGTGTTCACCAATCCCCTGCACCATCTTTTCTGGAGCCAGATCAGCTACGCCCGTGCGCACGCCTTTACCACCGTACAGGCACAATACGGCCCCTGGTTCTGGATTTACGGAGTTTACAATTATGCCCTGCTTGTCATAGGCGCGGCAGCAATCCTCAGTGAACGCACCGGTTACCGCGGCCTCTACAGAAAACAATCCATTCTGGTAACCCTCGGCGCGCTGCTGCCCCTGGCAGTGAATCTGATCTACGTATTCCGTGTGTTCCCGTCGGTGCGCAAGGATTTCACGCCAATTGCGTTTGCGGTTGCCGGCATTGTGTTTTACATTGGCGTTCACCGGTTCGGCCTGCTCCGAATCACACCGGTAGCGGCACATCTGGTACTTGAAGACGTGGAGAACGGCGTTTTTGTGCTGGACCTGGACGGCAACATCCTGGAGTGCAATCCTGCAGCGGAAGAGATTCTGCAGATAGACCGGAACAGTGCCGTAGGAACTCCGTGGCTCTCCCACCATATGATTGAAACCCTGCTGGAAGGCGTATCGAGGACCGAGCGCACCGTTTTTGAAACGTCGCTTCGAGAAGGAGAGAAGGTCCGCTTCTTTGACATTTCCGTCCGCCCCGTCAAGAACGCCTCGGGCCGTCACGCAGGAACCGTATTCACCGTCACCGATACTTCAGAGCGTGTACGGCTTCTTGAAAGTCAGAAGAAAACGCTTGCCGCTCTGGAAGAACGGAACCGCAACGTGGATGAGCTTCAACTGCAGTTGCTCCATCAGGAAAAACTCGCCGCTATCGGAGAGCTTGCCGCCGGCGTTGCCCATGAAATCAACAACCCGCTTACGTTTTTGAAAAGCAGTGTTACGGTGCTTCAGGAAGAAATCGAGCATCTTCTCTTGCTCCTTCCGGAAGAGCAGATCCAATCGGAGACGGAACGCGTAAAACGCGAACTGGAAAGCGTATCCGCTCACATAGAAGATGGCTTCAAACGTGTGGCTAATGTGCTTCACAGCCTGCTCAGATTTTCCCGCCCCGAATACGGACAGGCCGCGGGAAGGACAGATCTCAATGAAATAGTCAAAACTACTCTCCACGTGGCGCAGCCCGCTTTGAGAGACCGAATTACTGTGGAAACCAGCTTTGGCTTACTTCCTCCTGTCACCTGTCACGCCGGCGAGATCAGCCAGGCGGTTCTAAACATCATCCTAAACGCCATTCACGCGTTAGCGGAGCAAGAACAAATGGAACCTGGCTTTTCCGGTGTCATCCGGATCACGACTGCCACGGGAGCAGGAGTAGTAATCTGTGAAATCTCAGATAACGGTTCCGGGATTCCGGATGCCATTCGGGAACGCGTGTTTGAACCCTTCTTCTCAACAAAGCCGGAGGGCCAGGGAACCGGCCTTGGTCTGAGCATTGCACGTAACATTGTGGAAGGCAGGCATGGCGGACGCCTGTCAGTCAAACCGGGAAAAGAGAGCTGCTTTGTGATGGAGCTGCCCGTTTTCCACGAGCGTGCACAGTCTCCCCGGGTCTTTTAATTATCAGACATTGCATCCAACCTTTTTTTATAGTACTATCAGTCTAATTTAAAAAATTTTACATATTTGGCAGGCAACGCACCATGACTGCAATTCCGGATATTGCGCAATTTGGCGCTCTTTTCACCGGCAACCCTTCACCAATCATCATCTACGAACCGTCGCGGGGGCACATAGTAGGCGGCAATGCGGCCGCACTCCGCTTTTACCAGACGGATCATGTCACGCTGACCTCCCTGACCATCTTTGAGATCACCATGCTTCCACGCGCCCAGATCCTTCGGGATATTGATGCCATGCTAAAGCACGGCCGTTCGCTCTTCCGCTACTCTCACCGCTTACCTGGCGGGGCAATCCATGACGTGGAAGCGCACGCCGGAAGCGTACACGTGGACAAAACGCGCTATCTCTTTTTGATGATAGGGCCGGTGAATGCGGGAAAAGAGCCCGCGGATTACACCGGTGAACTGGAAGAACAACTTCGGGAGCGGGCAAAGAAACTCCAGGTTGTCCATCGCGTTGCAGAACTGACTGAGGAACCGGACGTGACGCTGGAGGGAATTCTTTCCCGGACCCCGGCGTTGCTGCGGGAGGCGTGGCGCTACCCGGAGGTGACAGCGGTCCGCATCACGCTGCATGATGCGGTGTACCGGACGCCAAACCTGAAAGAAAGTCCCTGGAGCCAGAAAGCGCCGCTTGTGGTGCACGGGGAAGAGGCCGGATACATTGAAGTGTTCTTCCTGGGAGAGCCTCCGGCAAGCGGTAAAGACCCGTTTCTTGCCGAAGATTGGGAGCTCCTTAGTGCCACCGCCAAGCGGTTGGGACGCGCGGCAGAGCGCTATCACGCTGAGGCCGCGCTGCGCGCGGAACGCGAACGGCTTCAAACCGTTATAGAGAGCTCCGGCACCGGCACCTGGGAGTGGAACGTCCAAACCGGAGAGGTAGTGCTTGATAACGAGTGGGCAAATATGCTCGGGCTGGACCTCGGTGAGCTTGAGCCGGCTACCGTTGATACGTGGAAAGAGCGCGTCCATCCGGACGACTTCCCGCGTGCAGAGCGCGCACTGCAGGATCATCTGGCCGGAAAAACTGAGACGTATCGATGTGACATGCGAATGCGCCGTGCAAACGGAAGCTGGATATGGATTCTGGACACCGGACGGTTATTTCGGCGGGACAGCAGCGGAGAGCCGCTCAAGATGTCCGGGACCCATACCAACATCACGGATCGCAAGGAGCGCGAAGAAAGAATACACCGCCTCTTGGAAGAAAAAGAGAGCCTGCTGCGGGAAGTGCATCACCGCGTAAAGAATGATCTTTTGCTGCTCCGCTCATTGCTCTCGCTTCACCGGGAATACGCCAGCTCCGCGCAGGCGCAAACCGCTATTGGGGAAGCCCAACAGCGTATTGACGCAATGGCCGCCATTTATGAACGGCTCTATTCCGCCGGTAATCTGGAGACCGTGGATGCCTCTTCCCTGATTAAAACGCTTACGGAAAACCTCTCCCGTATGCTTCCGGGTAACGGCCGCGGCATAGAATGTCACGTGGAAGAGCTGCAACTACCGCGAAAACTCGCGGTGAGTATCGGCATCATTTTAAACGAGCTTCTCACGAACAGCATCAAGCACGCGCTTCAGCTGCGGGAAGATCCGCACGCGCGCGTAGTGCTTCGTCGCAGAGACGGCAGGACGCTTTGTCTCACGGTTACTGACAACGGTCCCGGCGTGCCTCAGGAGGTTGTCTCCGGCAGTGTGCGTGGTTTTGGTCTTACCATGGTGGACGCCCTGGCGGCACAGCACCATGGCACCATGACCATTAGCAATGAAGAGAGCTCACAATTTGATATCATACTCGCGCTGGAGTGAGGTTATCCCCCGTTGCGGCGTGCCACTATGTCGCTCTGCCCAACACTCAGACGGAGTATTCCGTCTCTGATATGCAGGCGGCGTTGTTCATACCAGCGGTCAAGCAGAGAAGAATTAAGCTCAGGGTGACGGCCTTCGGCCTGCAATTTCCCTTCACGGTAAATCATGGTGATGATGGCGGTGAGAAAGAGCTTCTCTCCCCGCCCGTACCGGCCGCCCACGGAAGCAACACGCCAGTCTGAAGGGCCGGTCTCCAGTACCTGATAGCCGCTTTCTCTGAGAACGTGCGGTAATCGGCTGCCTGATCGGCTGCCTCCCACCGGTAATCCGTTTACGTGACGCTCGTCCATTGACTGGTTGTATACATGGAGCAGGTGCCGTTCAAACTCTGCCTCAGCTGAAACAGGCTCCATTACGGTTTTTCCGTCATAGTTAATGGTGAAATAAGCAATGCCTCCGGAAGCGAGAAGTCCGGAAATCACTTCCACAAACGAGTGCAGGGGAACCATATCGCTCACCGCGTGTGCGGTAACAACGTTAAAGGGGTGCGACGTAACGATTCCGGATTGTCTTTCCACCCGTTGAATCAAACTGCGCCGCACGGCGTTGTCAAAGATATCCCCAACAACGTAATCCACCGTCACCGTATGCCCCTCTTTTGTGGCCCGCATGGAACCCGCATCTGTGGAAACATGGTATCCTGCAGCGGCAAACTCCCTGGAAGTCACTCGGCGCGCTGCAACCACGGTATCCCTGCGCAGATCTATTCCGGTCCAGTACGACGTTTCATGGCCAAGCGCACCGGTCACGCGGCGGATCATGGCGCCGGTACCGGTTCCCACGTCAAGTCCAATAGGCACTGCAAGGTTGGAGATTTCGCTCAGGCAACGGGCGCGCACGGATGGATTCAAGCTCCGTTCGTCAATATGATACTTTGCTTCCAGGTAGTCCTGGAACGGAGTTTCCAGCACGTTTGGCATGAACCTTTATTATACGGGCACCTTCTGCTGTTGTCGACAGCGCCCCGGAAGATTACACTGAGCCGGTGAACAGTAACGTGGGCGCCCGCTTTGGTACGGATCCGGCGCTGCTGAAAAAACGCGGGATCATGCTCTACCTTGCATTTCTCACCTCCCTCATGGCGCTATGTGCTGCGCTCTTTCTCTCCCATCCGCGCCTGAACATACGGTATGCCCACCTTGCCCTGCCGCCGCTTGGCGTATTGTCCTACCTCTTTGTTGTTCTGCTCCGCCACCTGGAGTCAAACGTGCGTCCTGAAACCGGCATGCTTTACTCAACCATCGGGGTAGGTACGATAATTACGCTGTTTCGAGGCTTTCTCATAGCGCTGTTGTCCCTCTTCCTCGCGGCGCCTGCATGGGTCCCGGCCTCCGGCTGGCTTCCCTCTGCCCTCTACCTTGCCGCACTGGTAGCCGACTATTTTGACGGATATGCCGCGCGCCGCACTCGTCATTACTCAAGGTTGGGGGCCATTCTTGACATGGAGGTGGACGGTCTGGGCGTCCTCATTGCAGCAATGCTGCTGGTAACCCGGAACATCATGAGTCCGTGGTTCTTGCTGGTAGGCGGCGCGCGTTACCTCTTTGTCCTCGGCAGTTGGTACCGCAGCAAGGTGGGAAAACCACTTTTCCCGCTGGAACACACTATACGCGGACGTGTGCTGGCAGGGTTTCAAATGGGCTTCATGGGAGTCGCACTCATGCCCGCCGTCGGGGACGCCTTTCTCCGCGTGGCCGGCACGGTCTACGCCTTCCCCTTTCTGGCAAATTTCCTGGTAGACTGGCTGCTTGTAGCCGGACATTTGAAACGGGAAAACAGGCTGTACCGCAGTGTTGCGGCCGGTTTGATACGGGTGTTCGCACTGGGCGTGCCCCTTCTCCTGCGCATGGCGGCGGTAGCGGGACTGCTCTTTACCGCACGTGCGGCAGAAACTGCCCCGGCGGTAAGCGTTGTATGGGGGGTACTTCTTGCCGCAATCGCTGCCGGATTCTTCTCCCGGTTGGCGGCCCTGGGAGCGCTCGCATTTCTGATCATTGCCGGCAGCGCCGCCTGGCTTTCTTCATCGACCCTTTTCATGCAGACCGTGGTTCTTGCGCTGTGTGGCGTAACGCTTGTGGGTCCCGGCCCCTTTGCGCTTCTGAATCTCGAAGCGTTGCCGTTTGTGAAACGTCTTTAGGACAATGGAAACCTACACAGAAACACCGCTTTCCATCCAACCAATTAGCTCGCGAGTCATACTGCTGCATGCATCAAGGCTGCCGTTTACCAGCGGCCCCTCCGGCTTTTCTACACGCGCGGAGAGCCACTGCGGATAGACATGCCGTATCCGCCCCACACGCGCGAGTGCTTTCCGCAGCCTCTCGCCGCGGCCGGCAATCATCCGGTCCGGCATTCCGTGTGTAAGAAATGCCGCCCCGTAGTCTATCTGAGTCCCCTGTTTTTCAAGCTCGCGTGAGAGCCCGCGTATCCAGTTTTTTGTAGTCCGGCTTGTCATAAACTTCCGGACCGCGGCGCCCACAATGACCACGTCAGGTCTGTCTCCAACCACTGTTTCCGGGGAAACCTCCGTTACTTTTCCTACCGAAACAGTGCCGGCCTGGGAGAGAACATCCTTCATAACAAGCGCAATTTTCTCCCCATTGCCAAAATGTGAATCATGCAGAATCCAGGTTTTCATCACACCCCCTCGCCGCACGGTGCATTCCGGCCCTGCGGCCCTTCTGTCCGAATAGGACATGAATCACCATGACAATATCACGTAGTATCGCGTCCTGGTAAGATCATTACCGCTGGACAGCCCGAGTTGCCGCGTGAATAATTGAATAAGGAGGGCCTCTATGAAACAGTATGAGACCCATGTCATTCTCGGAGCAGGCGGCGCGGTTACACGCGCCCTGGTGCCTGAGTTGCTACGCAACCGGCAGCGGGTGCAGCTTGTCTCACGCAGCGGCAGCGCTATGACCGGCGCGGCCGGCATCGCGGCAGACGTCACGGATTACGAGGCGCTACGCACCGCAGTTCCGGAAGGCAGCGCGGTATATCTCCTTGTGGGACTTCCGTATGATGTACGGGTGTGGGAAACTACGTGGCCGCCAATCATGGACAACGTGATTCGCGTATGCCGTGAGAAAAGCGCGCTGCTTGTCTTTTTTGACAACGTGTACATGTACGGTCTGGTCCGCGGCCCTATGACCGAGCAGAGTTCTCACAACCCGGTGAGCAGGAAGGGAAAAGTACGGGCACTCATTGCGGACAAGCTTACCAACGAGTTCACTTCCGGCCGGCTGGATGCCATCATTGCGCGCAGCGCGGATTTCTACGGTCCAGGAGCGGAGAAGAGCGGCATTCCAAACGTATTAGTTTTCCAGAACGTGCTGCGTGGCAAGAAAGCACAGTGGCTCGGCAGAGCAGACAAACCGCATAGCCTCACATACACAACAGATTGCGGCCGGGCACTTCCACTCTTAGTCGGTGATGAGTCGGCGCACAATCAGGTGTGGCACCTTCCTACTGCCCATCCCCCGCTTACCGGACGTCAATTTGCGCATTCAGTAGCTACGGAAATGGGAGCTTCCCCCTCCTGCAGCGTGCTCTCACCTCTTATGGTGAAACTTGGCGGTATGTTTGACAGAACCATCCATGAGCTCTCGGAAATGCTCTATCAAAATATGAACGACTACCTGTTTGATTCCTCCCGTTTTGAAGACCATTTCTCCTTCACCCCTACCTCTTACGAGCAGGGAATTGCGGAGACGGTTTCATACTATCGCCAGGTGGAGG
>Ga0102944_1002188_pt1 | contig 11761 bp, 3 predicted proteins | sample SalPonD_shore_MG_FD_78172 | JGI IMG/M metagenome (GOLD analysis project Ga0102944, IMG submission 78172) | Salt pond soil microbial communities from South San Francisco under conditions of wetland restoration - Salt Pond MetaG... | ecosystem: Environmental > Aquatic > Marine > Intertidal zone >... | reverse complement strand
TTACTAATACGCCGCGGTTTTGAAATCACTCACCCCGAAAGCATTCGGGATTGAACAAAATCCCTGGTTTTGCAAAGCCCTCTTACAAGTAACACAGGGCCACATCTACCAATTCGTTCCCAATCTCCGCATTTTTATCAATAAAATTTTGATGTTATAAGGAAAGGCCGTTGTCCATGCATCGAGCGGGAGGAGACCTCCTTTTTGGCTTTTTAATCAACAATGTGCAACTGCTTACTCCTCTCTCTACACTGCTTACTGATCACGGTAAGTCATGCCGCGAACCGGGTTCTGCCATCCGGGATAAGTACTGTTTTTGAGCGTTGCTCGCGAGGCTAGGTCTCTCACCCCGCAAGTGGGGGTTCGAGATTAAAGTGAATAGGTTTCTCCTCATATTCATTCGTCGAAATGACAGTTTCAATGAACAATGAACAATGATCAATGATCACAGACCTTTGACCTTTGACCTTTGACCTTTGACCTTTGACCACTGAAAACTGAAAACTGAAAACGGTAAATGATAACGGTTCACTTGCCTATGTGCCTATGTGCCTATATGCCTATGTGCCTTTAAAAACTAATTAAATAATCCCAGATGAATTTCCACTTTATGGCGTTTCCCGTCGTCGACTACCGGCAGCGAAGCCATACCATTTTCTGTTTCCATCCCTTTTCCATCCATTGTGGCTTTTTTAACGCCTGACTCCAAATTATCAGGATTCTTTATTTTAATTTCATAAACGGTCTCACTACCCGGAATTCGATAGGTAATATTGATATTATCCCAATTCCCCGGAATAGATGGATTGATGGTCAAGGTATCACCATGATGAAGCTGTAATCCCAATACAGATTCCACCGCGACCCGGTAAAGCCAGCCGGCCGAGCCGGTATACCAGGTCCAGCCGCCACGGCCAATATGGGGATTTTCTCCATATACATCCGCCGCCACTGCATAGGGTTCAACCTTATAGCGGTTCGCCTTATCTTCGGTTGAAGCGTGACTGCTGGGCATCAACATTTTGAGCAATTCACCGGCTTTATTCCCTTCACTCATTTTAGCCAGGGCTTTAACCACCCATACCGCCGCATGAGTGTATTGACCGCCATTTTCACGCACACCTGGAATGTAGCCCTTGATGTAGCCCGGGTTATGTTCGGTACGATCGAAAGCCGGGGTCAATAAACGGATAATTTCCTGTTCTCTGGAAATCAGCCGTTCTTCGACGGCCTTCATGGCTTCCCGGGCCCGATCGGGCGTGGCAACCCCGGAAATTACCGACCACGACTGAGCCAGGGCGTCAATTTGGCATTCATCGTTTTCAGCGGACCCTAACGGTGTGCCATCATCGTAATAGGCCCGACGATACCACTTTCCATCCCAACCCTGTTCGTTAATGGTAGTGTGTAGATGCTCTTTATAGGCGGTAAAATGCTGGGTACGCTGCTCATCCTTTCGTTCTTTACTAATGGGAACAAACATCTCCAGGATATCATAAATGAAAAATCCCAGCCAAACGCTCTCCCCTTTGCCTTCATGGCCCACTAAATTCATTCCGTCATTCCAGTCTCCGGTTCCCATCAGGGGAAGCCCGTGCGGGCCTTTGGTCATGGCATGATTCAGGGCCCGGCAGCAGTGCTCATACAAAGTAGCCTTTTCTTCCGACTGCGTTGGCGTCAGGTAGGCTTCATGTTCACCCTCTTCCAATGCTCTCGCTTCAATAAATGGAGATACTTCGTCCAGGACTGAAGTATCTCCCGTCACGTTAACATACAAGGCCGTGGCATAGGGTAACCAGAGCAAATCATCGGAAATATGAGAACGAATTCCACGCCCCGTTGGTGGGTGCCACCAGTGCAGCACATCTCCTTCTTTGAACTGTTTCCCCGCATGAAGTAATAACTGATCGCGCGTTATTTCCGGCTTGGTAAAGAGCAGAGCCAACACATCCTGGAGCTGATCCCTGAACCCGTATGCACCACCCGATTGATAAAATGCCGATCGTCCCCAGATGCGACAGCTCAAATTCTGATACAGCAGCCATCCATTAACCATCATATTTATTTCCGGTTCGGGCGTTTCCACCTGGATAACAGATAAGGTCTCTTTCCAGTATTGTTTCACTTCCCGGAGCGTATTATCAAATGCTTCCACGTTTGTGTATTTCTCGATGAGCCGGTCGGCCTCCTGCTCACTCCCGGTCTCCCCTGTCAGGTAGAGCAGGTCGATGTTTTCACCAGGTTCCAGTTTTAGCGTAAAGCGGAATGCCGCACAGGGATCGAGCCCCGCCCCGGTTTTACCATCCAGTGGATTCTCTACCTGCAGTGCCCTGGGGCTCTCCATATCCTGATTCCGCCCGATAAAACTCAAACGATTGGCCGTAAACTGCGGTTGATGTTCATCGAGATGGAAGAGTGCAAAAGCTGTTCGGCCGGCAAATTCATTATTATAGAAATTCTCGGCATACAAGGCTCTTGTATCTTCTTTGAACCGGGTGGTGACATATCGGGAAGAATCTTTTTTCAATACGCCCTGAACCCAGGTTTGATATCGATAAACTGAAACATGTCGTGTGATTTTTCCCGAATTTGTCAAGCGCAGCCGGATCAATTTTAAAGGGTCTTTGCGCGGGACGATTATCGTGGTTTCCTGTTCAAGATTTTTATATTTGTGACGGAATGTGCTGTAACCAAAACCATGACGCACTTCGTATGGGCTAGCCGACGGACAAGGTCCCGGCATGGGCGACCAAAATTCACCGGCATCTTCATCCCGGATATAAAAGGCTTCATCTGCGGGATCAGAAACCGGGTCGTTTGACCAGGGCGTTAGTCGATTTTCCCTGCTGTTCTGACTCCAGGTATTCCCGCTACCTTTCTCCGTGACCATGCAGCCAAATTGCTCATTTGCAATCACATTAATCCAAGGAGCCGGGGGAAGTTTTAATTGACCGGTTTTTTCGTCGGGAAGAACCTGTATAATATATTCGGTTCCATCCTCATTAAATCCGCCATAGCCATTGAACAAATGAGACGGGGCTTGGTATTGCTTCATATCATCCGAAACCGATTGATTTTGCCCTACATCTTTTTCTTTTGGTTTCTCCTTCTGGGAACCCTTTTGAGCTTTCATTTCACTGCTCTCTTTTTCTTTTTGGGAAGTCCCTGAAGCCGGTTTAAATTTCACTTCACTTTTCAATCGGTCATCGGCATTCATCTCTCGCTCAATATCGGTTAATTCATCCACTTTAGGCAATTTACCGGTAATGATGATACGTGCCACTGATAATATAAGCGCCATTTCACGGCTGTCCATATCATCGCCTCGCAGAATAAAAATCCCGCCCCGTTTGTTTAGCAAATTGCGTTCCGGTGAAATCTGGACGGCCTGAATTAAAGCTTCCTGAATTTCATCGGCATAGGAAGCCGGATGATCATTAATAAAGACCAAATCGACCGTCAAATTTTTAAAGCACCAAAAAGCGTGAGCCTTGATCATTTTTTCGGCCGTTTTTATCTCATCCATCTGCTTTATACGAACGACAACGATGGGCAGATCGCCGGAAATGCCATAAGCCCATAATTTGGGCTGCTGGAGTCGATTTTCCATCAGAATCTCTTCCGATGCCCGGGTCGCCGGATTGTCATATAAAATAGAACCCGCCATCTGTTGAAAATATATGACCTGTTTTCCCGTCATATTCAAGTGTTCGAGTTCCACATTACCGTGCACTTTGGACAGTTCAAATACCCGGTCAACGGCATATGGATTATCATATCGATCAGCCATTTCTTCAGCCTGCCGCCGGTCTTCAGCCCATCCCAAACCAAAAGTGATCTGCATTTTTTCGCCGGGATTCAGTTCCACGATCCGGCGCAAACTCAACACCGGGTCGAGCACACTACCCACACTTCCGGATAATTTTACATCCTCATCCATAGCGCGCGGTCTTTTGAGTGAACGCCCACGACCAATAAACTGATTCCGATCCGTCTCAAACTGCAGGGGTTCAGAAAGATTATCGATATCGTGGCTAGCCATAGTATGCAGCATCCACTTGGTTTCTTCATCAGGTGAGCGCGGACGGCGATGGGCCAATAGGGAATGATGCTCCGGCAGGTAATCGGTTTGCACAAATAATTTGGAATACGCCGGATGTGCCGCATCCGCAGCCATTTCATTCAGCACCACTTCGGCATAACTGGTGAGCTCCAGTTTCCGGGCTTTATCTTGATAATTGGTCAGTGTAATGCGCCGTAATTCGATATTCTCTTCCGGCGATACACATATTTCCACGAAACTCTCGATCCAGTTGTCAACCCGGGCCATTTCTACCTTACCGGGCTGAAACCATCCTTCATAACGATCCGGATTTTTTTCAGCCGGTTGGTAACCAAGCGACCAATAATCCTTATTATCCAGGTCTTTGATATAAATGAACAACCCTTCATCTTCCCTGATCCGATCGCCTTTCCACCGCGTCAACGCTATGTGTTTAAAAGCGGAATAACCCGTCCCCGCATTGGTAATCATGGTGGTATAATTGCCATTTGAGAGCAGGTGGACTCTTGGAACCGGGGCAAATAGCTGCTCTTTATCAATGTAATCCACCGCGTAATAGGGCGATTCACTTTCGGCCGGCTCCAGTTCAATCTCAATCGGGTGATAATTGGTTACCGGGATCGCTCGAGGGATTCGCTCTTGCAACAGCAATTCGCACGAGCGCACCAGGGCACTTGAATGGAACCTGTTTTGCATAATATCTTCTTTCAGAACATTGGCCAGAGCCACCATAGACATTCCCTGGTGATGTGCCATATACGATTGCACGACTGCCACATCCTGCGTTGGTGGCAAACGAAACTGGGTATAATCGACGGCCTCATAAAAGCCCATAAATCCATAGGCATTTTCTTCCTGTAATTTTTTCAAATTTTCGAAAGATGATGCCGGATTAATCATAAGGGCCAACATGGTTGCGTAGGGAGCCACCACATATTCCTCCGCCAAGCCCCGGCGAAGCCCAAGTCCCGGTGCTCCGAAGGTACGGTATTGATAATCCAGTTGAATATTCAACCCGAAATATGCACTTTCCGAAAACCCCCAGGGTTTCTTACGCTGTTCGCCATAATTTTTGTGCCATTCTACAACGTTGTCATAGGTCTCATCCAGCATCGTCCCTTCATAGCGGCGCATAAAAAGCAGGGGCATCAGGTATTCGAACATCGTTCCGCCCCACGACAATAATATTTCACTCCGGTTCACAGCGGTCAACCGCCGGCTGAGCTGGAACCAGTGTCGGGCCGGGACATCTCCCTTGGCGATGGCGATGAAGGATGCCAGCCGGGCTTCACTCGCCAGTAAATCATACGTACTGCTATCCGCTTCGGATCGATCTTCGTTGAACCCGATATAAAAAAGATCCCTGGAATTATCATATAAAAAGGCGAAATCCATCTCATTGATAAAGGCTTCACATCGATCAATGATACGCTGAACTGTCATTACCCATTGTTCAACAGCATTGATATCTTTTTCCATAACATGGGCCGAAATGGCCGGGATGCGCGAAGAGAACTGTTTCCGCAGGGTTTTTAATTTCTGTGGAGCATTGAGTTCTTCGGGGATACTACTAACATCAGTCTCCAAATCGGGAAATACCGCCAATAATTCTTCCCGTTGCCGGTCGATTTGATTTAACGGCCGGGAGAACCAGTACTCAATTTCTTCTAATGCCAGGTCACCGATACTTCCCCGCAAAACTTCCATTGAGACCCGGCTCATGGCCTCCGCACAGGGTCGCATTTCATTCAGGCTTTCCCAGAATCCCGTAATAGTTTCAATGGGTTGATTCGGGATCTTGGTATTGAGCCTGTCGATCTGCCATTTCATTTTGGTTATAGACTCAGATCCATTGGCATACTCAATCAATAAATTAGTGGTTTCTTCCAGAACGGTTTGCGTATCGCGTAGTCCATCGAAAAAATATGGATTGGGCCAGGTCGATTCTTCCACTTCACGCAGAGATTGAATCAGGGTAATGAGGCAGCTTGCCAGGTTTCCTGAATCTACGGTTGAGATGTACCGCGGATGCAGCACTTCGCCCACTTTGGTGCTGTACCAGTTGTAGAAATGACCGCGATAGCGTTCCAGCATCGACATGGATGTGGTCATATGATCAAGCCGCTCCAGCATTTCCAATCGTGTGATGAAGCCAAAATCATAAGCGATTTGTGTGGAAACCAGGCTCAACCCGATATTGGTGGGCGAAGTTCGGGCAGCAGCTGAAACCGCCGGTTCCTCCTGCAAATTATCCGGGGGAAGCCATGAATGTTCTTCATTGACCAGTTTTTCAAAATACATCCATGTTCTGCGCATGTAGAGCCGGAGGGTCGTCAATTCATCGTCCGACAATTCTTTTTTTCTGTAATCAATCGGTTTGCTTATATACCAAATCAAAAAGGGAGCTGCAATCCAGAGTATTCCAAAAGGAACGGCAATGAGTAACCCGGTGGGATGCATAATACTAGTCAACAGAATAGAGAAAATACCCCACAAAATGGATGACCGCATGACAATCAGGTAGTTTTCCAAGTTCCCTCGAGTCTTTAACTCAGTTTGCGATGCGGAAGTCCATTCCAGCAAATTTCTGCGTGTAAAGATTAACCGGCCCAGCGTTTTTAATATGGCATCGCTAAGCATAAAAGCCTGATGCACCAGCACAGTAAGCGTCAGAGCTGCCTGAAGCGAATTATTTTTAAGGTCGTTTAATATTTTATCGATATACAATTTCCAGGCCACCCGGGCGGGACGTCGGAAAATGTCGGTCGAAAAATTGGAATAGATCGGAAAAGCAAGAACACCCAGCACAGCGAGGGTCCAAATCAATGTAGATCCGGGGAGCAGGGTCCAATCCAACAGTAGAAGTAGTAACAGGAACTGTGGGTTTAGTGATCGACGTAGGTTATCGAATATTTTCCACCTTGCAAGCAGGTGTAGTGAATTGCGCTCATTTCCTTCCTTTGTGGGCACAGTCCCAAATAACCATCTTACAATCTGCCAGTCGCCCCGAGCCCAGCGGTGAAAACGTTGGGAAAAAGCCAGGTAGTTGGTGGGATAATCATCAAAAAGTTCAATATCCGTAACCAGGGCCGTACGTACATAATTTCCTTCCAGCAGATCGTGCGACAGGATGGTGTTTTCAGGCAATTTCCCTTCAAAAGCCTGCCGAAATGCATCCACATGATATAGCCCTTTTCCCGTGAAACTACCTTCTGCAAACAAATCCTGGTACACATCGGAAACGGCTGTTGTATAGGGATCAAGTCCGATATTTCCTGAAAATATCTTGGCAAAATGTGTTCTAACGGCGGCTGAAGGCGTGATGGAGATACGAGGTTGCAGGACACCGTAACCTTTCACCACCCGGTTTTCCTGCTCGTCAAATACCGGCATATTGAGGGGATGAGCGGCGGTACGTATTAATTTAAAAGCGCTGCCCGGGGGCAATCGTGTGTCGGCATCCAGGGTAATAACGTATTTAACCGCGTTATGATTTGTGAAACCAAAGAAATCTCCTTCGATGGTAGCATATGTTGTTTCCGCTTTGGGTTGTCGAAGCAGTGAATTTAGTTCTTCAATCTTTCCGCGCTTACGCTCCCACCCCATCCAGCAATTTTGCGACTCATTCCACATCCGTTCTCGATGCAACAGGAAAAACCGGTCGCCCTGCCCATCGTTATATTTTCTATTTAACTCCTTAACAGCAGTGGTCGCGGCCTTCAGGGTTTCATCATCTGATGGCATGTTTTTTTCCGGGGCGTCCAGGAAATCCGTCAACAAGGCGTATCGAATATTTTTATCGGTATTTGCCAGGGCCCGGATTTCAAGCTGCTCTACCTGCTTATTCGCGTCTTTTACTGAAGAAATAAGGGTTGGCACTACTACAAGTGTCTTCTCGGAATCCGGTATTTCAGTGCCGAAATCCATTTTGGGCAGAATTCTCGGGGGAAGCAGTAAGGTAATGACACGATTGACCATTGCAATAGCCACATCGAAACCCGGAATGAGAGATACTGCGGCAAGGATACCCAAAATCACAAAGGGTGCCCCCAGTGACCTGGCGATAAACAACGGTACGGAAGTTAGTACAAGTGCCGTAACGATATTTATTAGAATATAGACGGATGAATGTCGCTCGATAAATCGTTTTATTCGTTCACTCCATGGTGGAGAATACTGAATGGCTTTTTCCAATATCGGGTACCCGTCCCGGATCAAATAATACCCAACATGATTGGATCCATGTACATCCTTCATCCCATTGGAACTGGCTTTTTCCGTATGTAACAGTACCTGCTCAGCAACCTCAAATTCTGTCAGGTCCGAATATTTGCTCAATTTTTCAACCCGTTTCCGATACCTATCCCTGGTTCCAAAATCCATCTTAGGATAAACACCGGCAGGATCCAGGCGAAGTGAACGTTCAACGATGGAGCTTTTTTCAACAAAATCTGACCAACGGGCTTCCGATCCTTTTCGCAATGAGATCACAGCATTCTGTACGCTCAACTGCAGCTTGGATTCGTGTTGCGATTCTTTCCGGCTCTCTTCTTCCAGCGTGGTATTCCACTCTTTGAATTGCCATTCCAGCCAGGTGCGCTGCAGTTCGAGTAACTTCCCTTCCGATTGAAGTTTATTCGCCACTTTGACCAAAAAATCAGGCGTAACGGTAGGCAGAGTCTCTGCCATCATAATCAATATTTTTAAGCCCTGCGAAGGTTTCTTCTCCACGGCCTCCGTGAATCGCTGCGCCCAATCCAGGGCCCTTTTACGATCTTTCCTGTTCTCTATAATGAGCTTCGATTTTTTCTGAAGCTGCTGAATAAGCACCAATTTACTCATAAGTGGAATAGCCCACAGTTCACCCAGAGTTAATAAATCTTCTTCCTGGTAGGCCTTCACAAATTTTTCTATATTCTGGATATCGATCACATTATCAGTCAGCCCGGCGAGCTCATAAATAATTTCATAAACACGCGGATATCCTTTAAAGGGTCCCTCTTTAATTCTCGGAAGTTCACGATAATACGATTTCGGCAGATCTTCCATAACCTGGATGATCTGTTCCTGAATGATATAAAAATTATCGAGTAACCACTCTCCGGCCGGCGTAAGTTCTTTATCTTTTTGGGCTTCAACAGAAAGAATGCGATAAACTTTCTTCAGACTGTTCATCGCATTTTCCAGGATAGGATATAACGATCGTATTGGATGTTTTTCCCGGGTTAAATTCCGGTTTCTGGCTAATTCTCGCGCTTTTTTAGCCAGCAATTCCGGGTTATACATTGTTTGTTGTTCACCTTCTGCCATGGTAAATTTTTTTTTAATCGCAGAAATTTGCAGGCCTCTGTTGATTAGATCAAGATGTTATGTGTTGAGTAAAAGGTATGTTAAACCCAAATAATAAAATCTCAACTTTTTGATGGAATTATGCAATTCTGTGGTTTTTCCAATTTTTGAATTTTTTTGCCATTTCAAGATCTGCACTTATTGCTAGAGCACTTTGCAAAACCGTGCTTTTGTCCAAATTCTCACCCCGAAAGCATTCGGGATTGAACAAAATCCCTGGTTTTGCAAAGCCCTCTGCTATTAAACTGCAATTCTGAAACAACCATTACTAAAGCATTCGGTATTAATCAAAAACGGTGGTTTTGCCAAGACCTTCTCCATTAATATTTCGCAGCATTCAACAAGTATTCGCCGTTACATGAAAAAAACTATTACTCATCCTTTGCTAAATTATCAACAGACCGATGACCTAACCCGGATATTTCACAGAAAGTTATATTATAATGAACGAACTTATTGATGCAAATACCCTTATATCTATTTTTAAGGTAAAAAAATTAATTACACAGTGTAAAACGCTGCGAAATATCCGGGCTAAAGCTTAATTATTAAATAAAACCACGCGTTTTGCGGTTGTATTATAGAATTAAATATCTGTTTAAAGCTCATAATGGAATTTGTTTCCAATAATCCCCTCTTGAGCCTGTCCCGAACCTTTTCGGGGAGGGGTGGTTTTGAGCGTAACGAATGTGAAGCGAAAAAGCGGGGGGTGTCTAACCCGGCGAAATATAGCTAATTCATCAGGTGTAAGTTTCAAAACGCTGCGTGGGACACACCCCGAGGATTTTTATAAAGACTTTGCTTTCAACTCAACATTTGGCCCTTTATTAGTTGATTAATCTTCAATTAACAAATGGTATGAATTTTATAAGCTTCATTATGATTGAACATTTGGGTTCTTAAATTCAGATTTTAACCGCATAACGCGTTAAAACCGTTGATAACATACTGCTGTGAAGGTACTCAACCGTCCTTAATCTTTTAAATACGTTTTCAATGAAATGCTGCATATTGGCCTTTGGGAGCCTGCAGGATAAATGATTAATGGTTGCAAAAATGCTGTATTCGGATTCTAATACTAATTACACTTTTACAGCCCATAAATCCCGCAGATTTTCGGGCATCATATTTTTTACATCTTCAACTTCACCGGCGCTGATATGATCTCTTATAACATGGAAAACGGCACGTATTGCCACTTCAGGATTTGCTCTGCCCGCAACCTGTAGTTCTTTGTTTACCTGATTGATAAATTCTTCCCGGTTTGACTTTGCCGGTTTACCCGTTGGTTTGTATCCTTCGAAATACAGTCCACGAACTATCAGCGGTAACTGGGCCGAAAGCTGAAAAGCCTCCTCAAGAGTTAAACGATCGCGCAATGCAAAGAGCGTTCCACGCATAGCGTGATAGGCCACGGTTTCCCGGCTGTCTTCCATGTAATCTGAAATTTCTTTCAACCACTGTTGAACATCCTGCACGGATTTATAAAACACGGACAATTTTTTCTGATTCATTGGTTCGCCTCTCTTTAAAACTTAAATACTAGTGTAATTTACGAATCCATATAAATAATACACCATATATTTCACCGTTTTATCTGACAAGTATCAGAGATTAATGAAAAGAGTAAATACATTTACTGGATTGAGTCGTCCACTTATTTAATATTTTTAATTATACCGTTATACAATCATAAATAAAGTAGTTAAGATATTGATATCCTTATTCCTACATCTATTTAGCAGCTATAATAGAAGTCTTACGGACTGCCTGATCCCCAAAATGTCCTGAGCGGGGGTCGCAGTGACGACGGTAAAAAAAGGAACGATATCGGGTTTATAACACATCACCCTTGAAGTCTTATTATTGCTTTTTCTGGCTTACTTTCAAATTAAATTACTATCTTAACTCAATAATCTGTTTTTCGCCATCTTTCTTTGTTATCTGAAGACTGGTGATGATATCGCCATTCTCATCCACAAAAATCTCATCCGGGTGATAAATTAAATGATCGAGTTTATCGACCGCAATCTCCAGTAAATCATCCTTATCATCGTAACTTATGCCCAAAAGTGGAATCCACTGTGTTTCCGGTTGGTCACCCGATTCAATGGATAATACCCGGATCTCGGCATATTCCGTTTTTTTATCCTTTATAAATTTCCGGGAAAAATTGTTGAAATAATTTTCCCATTCTTCCTTTTCGAGCTTTTTAACGGCCATAATAATACCTCCAAATAATAAATAATGAAATTGAAAAACTAATCTCTAATGAATCCGTCCTGATTTGATTTTTTAATAACCACGTAAACATTTCTACTTCTCTTCATTCTATATATTAATATTAAT